>Ga0307488_10001912_pt1 | contig 17574 bp, 18 predicted proteins | sample SB02metaG_FD_202248 | JGI IMG/M metagenome (GOLD analysis project Ga0307488, IMG submission 202248) | Sea-ice brine microbial communities from Beaufort Sea near Barrow, Alaska, United States - SB 0.2 | ecosystem: Environmental > Aquatic > Marine > Coastal | place: USA: Alaska | collected... | reverse complement strand
CGTAACTGGTCCTACTGGTCCTACTGGTCCTGCTGGAGCAACTGGTCCTACTGGTCCTACTGGTCCTTCTGGAGCAACTGGTCCTTCTGGAGCAACTGGTCCCACTGGTGCCACTGGTCCTACTGGAGCAACTGGCGTAACTGGTCCTACTGGTCCTGCTGGAGCAACTGGCCCCACTGGTCCCACTGGTCCTACTGGAGCAACTGGCGTAACTGGTCCTACTGGAGCAACTGGCGTAACTGGTCCTACTGGTCCTGCTGGAGCAACTGGTCCCACTGGTCCTGCTGGAGCAACTGGTCCCACTGGTCCTGCTGGAGCAACTGGCGTAACTGGTCCTGCTGGAGCAACTGGTCCCACTGGTCCCACTGGTCCTACTGGAGCAACTGGAGCAACTGGAGCAACTGGAGCAACTGGTCCTACTGGTCCTGCTGGAGCAACTGGTCCTACTGGTCCTGCTGGAGCAACTGGTCCTACTGGTCCTGCTGGAGCAACTGGTCCTACTGGTCCTGCTGGTCCTGCTGGTGGAGACGTTACTTTTAACGCCCAAGTTGGAACAAGTTATACTTTGGTTACTGGCGACAATAGCAAAATAGTAACAATGAGTAATGCTTCAGCTAATACTCTTACAGTTCCAGCTAATTCAACAGCAGCTTTTCCAGTTGGAGCGCAAGTTACCATTATACAAAATGGGGCAGGACAAACCACTATAACTGGTGCTGGAGGCGTTACGCTAAATTCTGTAAGCGGCGAAAAAAGAATTGGATTTCGATATGGAGCAGCTACATGTGTCAAAGAGGCTACTAATGCTTGGTATTTATTTGGTAACCTAACTTAATATGAACCCAATATTTACAGCACCGACTAATCAAGCCGACTGGAACGCAGCCATCATTTCGGAAGGGGTCCACATCAAATGGCATGAGGAACTAAATCGTCCTCAAAAATATCCCGCGTCTCAGCTATCTGCCATGTTGGTATCTTTCCAATCTAAAAAGGCTCGCATGGAGGGAGAAATAAGCTCTAGAATCATAGCCGCGAATGGAGGAGATATGTTGGCCGAGGCTGACGTTGAAATATACTGGAGGCTCGACAAATTCATTCAAGTCATATCTAAGGAAATTGAATTCAGGGAGGCTGGAACTTTTGAGCGTTCGCCCATAGGTACCACCTACTACATCGATCCAGCCAACGGCGATGATGGAGCAGATGGCTTAACCTCAACAGGGGATGCGACTAACGGTCCTTGGGCGACGATCCGCAAATTTATGGAAGGAGCAAGAGCAGCGGGGGATGTCGGAATATGCCGCAGAAATATCACCAACATGTCAGATGGGACTCAGCTTAACGCAACTGTTGACGGGGACATTTTTAATCCAATTATAATCGAAGCCGACTATGATGACACTTGGAGCGATTTCGCTGACTCATCTCAGACCTACACTGTAACTGCCGGAGCAAAAACGATGGAAGCGTCCGCAACAATCACTGGGGTTAGCGTCGGGGATTGGGTATATATTAGTGGGGAAGACTCAAGACTTCATTGCCTAGAAGTTAAGACCGTGTCGGGAACGACTCTCACCTTTTACTTGCCTTACGTGGGTCTTAGTTCTGGTGCTGGAAAGACTTTGGTTGTCATGGGACCAAACCCGACACACGGTTCTACGCTCACTGGCGATTTGATATATTTTAACACTACGTATTACTGGGTTTTTAGGGGTTTTCACGTTAAAGGCGCGTATAGTCAAGGTGCTTTGTTGTTTAACAACGCTCGCGTTTTTCTTGAAAATATAGTTTTACAAGGTACTTCTTCGGGAACTCAGGGTGGTGGCATGAAAACACAAAGTTATGCTGTTTTGAAGTTTAGGAATTTTAGATTTCTCGGCGGCAACAACAGCGAAGTTGTAGAACTAGCCCACAATAGTGGAGTCGTTATTTTTGACCATGGAGAAATTGATGGGGCTGGGGAGGGAAGCAGCCCTATGATTAGGGGCATCCTTGTCGGAAACACTGCTCTTCAGAACATATATATATCTGATGTTTACGTTCATGGGGTTGCTAACGGAATAGGGTTAGACATTGAGGCATCCGCTACTCTGGGAACACTCAAGGCTAAGAACGTTACATTTAGCGACAATTCTGCGGGAGACGTTGAAGTGCAATACCAAGAAAATGTCGGAGAGCTAACCTCTATAATCTTTGAGGATTATAACGGAATCAAAGGAAACACAAAGTTCTTTTCTGGAAATGGGCCAGCAGAAATAGACTCTCCATGGGCGGAAACCGACACTGGTGTGGTTAGGAGCGGTGGAGCGGCGGCGTCACTAAAGGTAACTCCTTCAATATCTATAGGTGGAGACTGGGACTTGGGAGGATACCCCATCCTTGGGGACCAATGCTCTAATTTAGTCACCAAGGGGATACCTATATACTTTCCTGACGCCGGAACTAAAACCGTAAAATTTTACTTCAAAACTGCGAACACGACGGACTGGACAGCTAACCCTACCGCTGAAGAATTATATATCGAAGTAGAACATCTTGTTCACAGCAGCAACGTTTCTACTTCGATAAAGAGGTCGAGCGAGACGCTGGACTTTATTAATTCTACTGAGTGGCAAAGTATATCCGTTAGCTTGACCGTAGGTCAGTCTGGATTAGCTTACGTTAGAATTCTATATTCCAAAACCAAAGAGTCCGCGAAGTCAAACGTATTTTACTTTGATCCTTATATTGATATGTCATGATAATTAGCGCAAGACATGGTGTTATAGCTTCAACAAGGTCCAAAGCTAGTAGTCCACCTGCTTCGACGCCTTCCTCGGTCCCTTTATCTCTCGAAATATATTCCTCATACGGAGTCTTTGTTACAGCAGCAAACCAATCCCAAGAAATATATGGTTCTTACGGAATTATAATACCAGTAACATTGCAACCAACAGACTCTGCATTTGCAGACGTTGTTTTGCTGCTTCATATGGATGGAGCAGATGAAGGTACTACATTTACTGACAGTAGTTCTTCTCCTCATACCGTGACTGCGGTTGGCAATGCAAACACAGAGGCCAGTGTGAAGAAATTCGATAGTACCAGCTTTGAGGGTGATGGGACTGGCGACCACCTTTCAATTCCAGACAGCGCAGATTGGGATATTGGTGTTGGTGGAGCTTATGGTAGCGACATTTTCACTCTGGAGGGGTGGATTCGTTCTTCCGATATAACAAAAAGTAACAACAACGTGTGTGGTTTTGGCGCGGCTGGTGCGGCACACCAGTGGCTGTTACGCCATTACAATAACGGCGGAACACAATATCTTGACTGGCAATGGTGGAACGGGTCTAGTTATTCAAGCATTAGCGACACTTTAACAAATCTAAGCTTTTCTCAAGATACATGGTATCATGTTGCAGTGTCGAATGATGGAACCACCACATCCTTTTACTTCAACGGTTCCCGTATTGGAACTTCAACCGATGCATACGCTAGTCGAGCATCTGACATAATGCGTGTTGGTGGGGCAGATGATGGATCTTCGTTCCACGGCTATATTGATGATTTCCGTATAACTAAAGGGACCGCCAGATATAGTGGGGCAACTCTCACGGCACCTACGGCAGCGTTTCCTAATTCATGATGACCACTGAAATTGACAACGAAGTAACAGCAGTTCTGGCAAGTATATCAACAGACCAGAACCAGTATCGTACCAACACTCAAAAGTATTACAAGGTGGTGAATGCTTCCACCAGTGTGGATGGGTTGACATATAGCGTTTTTAACTACTGGAACGATGTTCAGGGGTGTGGGTATGGAGTTGTCTTTGAGCATATAGATGACTCCGATATTGCTCACGAAAAGTCAATTGATGTTGGTTTTTTTGACCCTGACATCATCATTGAAGGGTACCATCCAGTGGCTGAATTTGACTGGAGAGAAAAAGTTCAAGGTTTTCCGATTGCATAATGTATCTTAGATATCAAGATAAAAAACATCGCTTAGATCAGGTTGATAAACATACTTTTGAGTTTCGCAACCCAAGTCTTGCTTCGGAACATGTTAATGCAGAGAGCAATGACTACTTTCTTGATCTGGCAGAAAATCTTTATTCGATTACTTATGAATTTAATTTTAACTTAGATTCAAAGAAAAGAGACTTGGTATATTTTACCGTTGGACATTCTAAAGAGTATATTGATTTATTAAAGTGTTGTATCTTTTCAATTGTCTTTAATTGCAAAGACTTGTCGGATGTAGATTTTTTATTGATTACAGACGACAAGCGATCTTTTGACGAAGTATCAAAGACTTTTCCAGATTTAAATTTAGATTATTTACTTTTTTCAAAAGCAAAAAATGGAATAGAAGCTTCAATGAACAAGCTCAAAGTGTTTGAGTATAAAGATATTTTCAAATACAAAAAGATTCTTTTTCTTGATGCCGATATTGTATTAAACAATGATATAAACCAAGTCTTTGACTTAGACATAGAAGATCATAAAATATACTCGCTAATGCACGAAGGTTGTGGTTATGAAATTCACAACTCTAAATGGCACAACATAACTCGGTATACAAAAGAAAAAGTAAACCGACTAGAAAAACTAAAAATAAAACCATTTAACGCTGGACAGTTTTTGATGTTATCTTCGGTTGGCATGGCTAGACATTTTACTAATGTTAAATTTATGACTCATTTATGGCGAAAAGATTATTTTTTTGAGCAGAGTTTTTTGAATACTTATTTTAATTATAATGAGGCGACAAATACTTCTTTATTGGAAGATTATTTTTCGATTTATTATATAGCTCAACATAAAATAGAAAGTCTAAAGATCGATAAAAGTAAAAACCTTCATTATGCTGGAGATCCATGCAATGGGTCAACCAAGCTAGAGTTTTTAAAATCTGAATTTCCGAATTATTATGATATGCTCGCACGAACATAAGGTAGTAGTATATACTCCGTTCAAGAATTACTCATCAACGATTCAAGCCTATCTTTCTAACAGGCGTGGGAAATTTTACCCAATTGCTGGCGAAAATCCTGACTATAACTATTGTCAGATTACTCGTATCAGCAGACACTCGATTGGTATTCCAGATAATATCAAGAACTCCTACAAGAAGATCCTACCAGTCCGTAATCCATATGAGCGTGTGATCAGTCAATACTGGTGGCACTATAATCATCATGAGAAAATAGATTTCGACAAATGGCTTTATACTCATTCAAAACAACCAGTGTGTATGCCCGTGACTGTAATCTATCAAGATCATGATTGCGTTATTCGTGTCGAGAATTTGGAGGATGAGCTAGAAAAACACAACCTAATAGTGCATCACCCACTCACTATGGAGAGAATACCAATTCCGCACAAAAATAAGACAGAGAACAGGGTAGAAGTCAATTTATCTCCAGAACAAGCCGAATTGATATACTTCCTACATTATCAAGACTTTGCGGCTGGAGGATACAAGAGGTTATTCAAATAAAATATAAAAAAATTATAAAAATTGCTTTTTTTGTGTAATAATAATATAGTTTCATGCCCACCTACACTCAGTCTAAACTCTACTCGTCGCTTTGGCAAAAAGTCTCTGAAGCCAAAGACAAAAATAAGGCTCCACTCAACAAGCCTTTTCGGACTCCCGGTGGACCCAAAAAGTTTGGCGTGTATGTAAAAAATGAAAAGGGCAATGTAGTTATGGTTCGTTTTGGTGATCCTAATATGGAGATCAAACGAGATGACCCTAACCGTAGAAAGAGTTTTCGTGCAAGGCACAATTGCGACAATTCCGGTCCAAAAACCAAAGCTCGTTATTGGTCTTGTAAGATGTGGGAGAGTGGTAAATCCGTAACTGAATACGTAAAAGGCTCAGAAGAATGGGATGGAGTTACATTTTGGAACCAATATGATCTTTTAGCTATTGGGCCTTCATTAGCGTCTGTTGAACAAATTATCGAAGCTGAATGTTATTGCTCTGGCAATTACGACGAAGATCAGGGCGACATGGAAGATTTACACAGATGCGCCTCAAAAGACTACGAGCCTGAAATGGCAGTAAGTCAATTGAACAAGATTTCTTCTCAGTCCGCTGATTTAGCCCAAATGTTAGAGATGGTTCAGGCTGGATCTAACATTCCTGCTTGGGTTCAAGATAAAATTTCAAAAGCAGAGCATTATATTGAAGCTTCTTATGACTACATGCGGTACGGTGATGCAAGCTCAAAAGAAGTTGAAGCTGCTAGACCGGGACCAAAATCTTCTGCACAAACACCAGCAAAGCCCGAAGAAAAGAAAAAAGGTTCAAAAAAGAATCAGCCGGGATCTGCTGGAACGAAACCAGACGCCAAGGAGGTCGCTGAGAAGAGTTTAAAGAAGAAGGACGAAAAAGAAATGGTAAGTTCTTTCAAGTCTCAGGCGGAATCTATTACTTATTCTGCTAAAATTATAAAATCTTTAAAAAGTAAAGTAAAAGAGCATAACTCCAAGCAGTCTAAGAAAGTAACTCTTGGTCAATTAAAAAAGGTATATCGTCGTGGTGCTGGAGCTTTTTCTTTTAGCCATAGACCGGGAAAAAGCCGTGGTCAGTGGGCAATGGCTAGAGTAAATACCTTTTTAAGAATGGTAAGAGGAGGTAAAGTTAAAGACTCTTACCGCAAGGCAGACAGCGACATTATAAGAGCCTCTGATGACTTTATCTCTTCTGAAGAGGATTTTATTCAAGCAGACAAAGATCTCGCCCAAGCTGATCTAGATTTGAATGTAGATTTTGAAATTGAGGAACTTTATATTGAAGAGCAAGAAACTCCTTCGATGTTACAGATTGAGCTTTGAGTTGCTTTTACCTTGAAGAAAAATGAAACAACACAAATATACAACTACTTTCGGCTCCATTAAAATCAAACCCTTAGTTTCATCTGAAAAAGATGAATATTTGGCTTTGGCTTCTATGGAGAAATTGTCTGATTTTCTTCCAGAAGTCAACGCAGAAGAAAATATTGATCTGCTTCCCATAGCTTTTAACGCTTGCGTAGCTAACAGAGTAAATAAAAACGGGGACGTTGTCGATGGCGAAACTGCCGTTGCAATGGCTAAAAATTTCTTAAACAAGCAGATTAACATCGAACACAATCGTGAGCGTGTTGTTGGTGTTATTCTAAAGGCTGGGTTTAGCCAGTTTGGAACTGATAAGCCTATGAACGAAGTTTCGGCTTCTGAGCTAAAAACCCCATTTAACATCACTTTGGGTGGCGTTATTTGGAAGGTTGTTAATAACAATTTGGCTAAAATGATCGAAAACTCAAGCGATCCTACTAGCGAAGATTATGAAAAAATTTCTGCTAGTTGGGAACTTGGTTTTAGCGATTATAATTTGGTTATGTTAGAAGGCGAAGAAAAAAACATCGAAGATGGTGTTATTATTTCTGACGCCCAAGAAATTGAAAAACATAAAGGAATGCTAAGATCTTTGGGTGGTAGCGGCAAAACTGAAGATGGAAGAAGCGTTTACAGAAAGGTTGTAAATGAAGTAGTTCCTCTTGGAATTGGTCTTACCGAAAACCCAGCAGCAGATGTAGTTGGCGTACTTACACACTCTAAACAAAAAAATACTGAAAAAATTCAAGAAAATAATTCCCATTTAGAAACTACAAATGTAAATAAAATCAAAGAACAAGTCATGAAACTCAATAGCATAGAAGAATTGACGGATGAAAAAGTTCAACAAATGACCGCTAGCGTTGTTTCTGACTTTATTCAAGACCAACTAAAACAAGCTTCAGAGCAGTATTCTGAGGAAAAAGCTAAGTTCGAAACTGAACTGGCCGAAGCCAAAGAAAACTACAATAAGCTACTTAACAAAAACGAAACTTCAAAGACTGAACTAGGGTCTGTTGTTTCTGAACTCGCCGCCCTAAAAGAGCAGCTTGCTTCTTCTGAAGCCGAAAAAGAGTTCAGCCTCCGCATATCTAAGTTTGATGAGTCCTTTGAATTGACCGAAGAAGATCGTGAAGTAATTGCTTCTGATATCGCTGGTCTTGACGAAGAGGCTTTTGAAGCTTACGAAAAGAAAATTTCTATACTTCTTTCTTCCAAAGTCAAGAGCGACAAAAAGGAAGTTAAAGCTAAGGTCAAAGAAGTTGTTGCTTCTGTAGAGTCCGAAGCCAAGGACGTAATCGAAGACGCTGTAGATTCTGCAATTCCCGAAGCGGATGTCATTGCAAATTCTGCAACCGTAGAAACCCCTTCTTTCCAAGAAAAATATGCCAAAGCATTTTCTATGGAAGGATTTAAATTCACTAAGTAAACTAAAACAAAAAAAAATAAAATATTATGCCTAATCTAAGACCATTCAGGGACTACAACGAGCATGATGTAGTTAATCTATTTAGCTACAGCGGAACGTTGCCCGTAAACAAAGGTACGATTGTTAAGATCGTAGGAGACGGCTGGAAGAACACCGATGAGATGGATTTTCTCGGCTCTCCCGGCAATGCATTTGGAAACACCGTATCGGAACGTTATGGAGTAGCTGCCAAAGTCGGTGATGCCGCTTCTGGCGACTCAGACGCTCTTGGAGTCCTTCTTTACGACGTAAAGGAGACCGACGAAAACGGCGAAAAGCTCATCTTCAATCCCCGTAAGGCGGCTGAGATGAATGTTGTACTCAGCGGACAAGCTGTTCCGGTTGCTACCCGTGGTACTTTCTTGTACAGCGGTGCTGCTGGCACTCCCGCTGGTGGAGCTACCGCTTATTGGAATGGAAGCGAAATCAGCTCTGTTGGTGGAGTTGATATTGGCAAATTCCTCGGAGCCAAAGATGGAGACAACAACGTTCTCGTCCGAATTAACCTCTAATATATATAACTATGAGACTACAACTTAATAATACTCCCGAACAGGTTGAGCTAATCAAGGCGATGGGTTCTAAGAACGCATCTACCTCCAGACAAGCTCAAGAAGCATTTGCCGCCTTTATTGGTCCGGTTGTTCAGGAAGTTCTTCTTCAAGCTGGTACTGCCGCTTCTGTTTACACAGATGCGCCTTACGACGAAGATGACTCTCCTAGCTTCCCTCTCGACCTTTACTACGATGAGCGCAACACAGACAACCACATTACTGTCTTTAGTCAGTCTATTGCTGGTGGTCTTCCTAGCTCTCAGGTAGTTGGAATGCAGGAACTAAAAATCGCCACTTACTCTCTTGATGCCGCTGTTAGCTTCCTCAAGAAGTATGCTCGTCGTGGTCGTCTTGACATTGCTGCCAAGGCTATCGAGCGTATGGCACAGGAAGTTCTAGTAAAGCAGGAGCGTAATGCTTGGGCTGTCGTTCTAAAGGCTCTTGCCAACGGTTCAACCGGAGGCAATTCTCACGCCCTTCAGATCGCTGGCACAACCACATTCACTATCGATCACTTGAACCAGTTGATGACTCGTATGAAGCGCATCAATGAATCTTTTGCTGGTGGCTCTCCCGCCGCTGCTTACAGCAATGGAGTCACTGATCTTTACATGGGACCAGAAGTAATGGAAGACATTCGCTCCTTCGCTTACAATGCTGTTGGTGGTTCTACTGCTGGTGCTTCTGCAACTGACCTACCTGCTGGCGTTCGTGAAGAGATCTATCGTAGTGCTGGTGCTTCTAGCATCTACGGTGTTGCTCTAAACGAATTGAACGAGCTTGGTATCGGCAAAAAGTACAACACTCTTTACGATTCCTTTGCTGGCGCACCATTCAATGCTGCAACTGACGATCTCATTGTTGGTGTTGACAACAGTAAGGGTGCATTCATTCGCCCTGTTGCCCAGCAGTCTGAGACTGGTGGCACCTTCAATGCTGCTGCCGATGATCAGTTCGCTCAGCGTTCTGAGAAGGTTGGCTTCTTCGGCAAGATCGAAGAAGGTCGTGTCTGTCTTGACGCCCGTGCGGTTGTCGGATTGACTCTTGAAGCCTAATAGCTAAAAGCTAATCTTGAGGGGGGCCGCAAGGCTCCCCTCTTTTTTTTGTATTTTTATAAGTTTTGTAATATAATAGTATATGGCCGCAAAAAGAAAAACCAGAAAAAAGAATCTATCTGAAATAAATCAAACTCATGGAAAGGTAGAAAAGTTCAAGCCTACTACTTTAGATCAAATCTGGGGCAACGACAGCTTGTCACGTTATTCTACTTTGAGCTACGAAGAGTATCAGGGTAATTTAAAGGATATGGACAAGTCAAAAATGAAAGAACATGCTATTGATTTGGGTCTTGTTCCAATTGATAATCTTGCAGTTCTTCAAGAAAGATTGTTGGCTGAATTTAGAGCTTACATTGGTCAATATGCTTCAATTCCAGATCAAACTACAGAAAATCAGCCCAAGGCGTCAGAAAAAATTCTTAAAATTCTAAGAGAAGGCTCTTAGAAAGTGTAAGTCTCCTTGATGAAAGTAGTTGATATAGCCGACGAAATATTTCGTGAGTTAGGAGAACCGTCCACCATTTCAATTCCTTCTGTTGCCTTTTGGCTAAGATCGAATGTCGGCGGCTTAAATAACTACACTGGAGCCGCTTACAGAGTTCTTGATGGGTCACCCGAAACAGATTTGGATGATGGTGACACAAGAACTTTGACTAATACTCTTGAAATTTCCCAAATTGTAGTTAATGCTTCTAGCTCGGAAGTAGAATTAGAAATTGGTGAAGATGAAAAGTCTATCTTTAAAAAAATGTATCATATACATTATTATGATAGGCTACTTCGTACTAATTTGACTTCACTTTCTTCTGACAGTGTCATTTCTGTTTCTGATGATGGTTCAAGCGTAACCAAAATCAACAAAAACGAAATCTCAAAAGTCTACTCACAAATCAAACGCCAAGAAGTAGAAGAACTAAAAATGCTTATAGGAAACTATAAGATTAAAAACTCTTCTCCTCTTTCTGTAGATGGCGACGATACTTTCGTTGGTCATTATCAAGCTACTGACAGGTTCAACAGAGCAGACTTTAATAGATAATGGCAGATCTTCTTACAACTACGGAGAGGCAGAACATATCAGGCATCATAGACGATGTCTTTGACACGTTCAAACGAGCTATTGTAGTTTATAAGGAGCCGACTAAAACAGTTTCTGACGTTGATCTTGACTTTATGTTTGGATACAATGCCGAAAGTCAAAGTAGCAATTATATTTATACTCAAGTCACTGGATCTTATCATGCTACAGTCAAGTATATCAAAGGCACAAGCCCAGATGAGACATCTCAGCTTTTGAATAGCGAGTTGGAAGATCAACTTGTTAGAATAAAGGTAAACAGACAAGCTAGGGACTTTATAGAAAATGGTGCAAATCAAAAGTGCCTTTTTGACGACAAGGATTTTGAATTTATTTCAAACGACACTCCTAAAATATTTTTAGGAAATACTTATTATTATTACTTTTTGAAAGAGACAAGGTAATGGGTAGAATTGTAAATTTAAAAAAGCTTAGAAAGAAAGTTTCCGATTCTAGATCTTTAAGAAAAAAGATAGGTAACGCTTTTGAAAAGCAACTTGTTAATAGACAAAAAAAGCTTGTGATAGCTTTTGATGGACATCTTGTTACTCAAGAGATTCAAGGGGGTAGAGACGCATCAAATATTTCTGGAGCTTTAAATGGGTACGGAAACTTGTATACGTTTCTTGGATTCAACCATCCAGAAGATCCTACTACTATAATTAGAAATTATTTGGCAGCAAAAATACCTTACAAAATCACTTCTTCAAGAAGCACTGCTAAAGGTTTTGCGGTATACTTTAAAACTAGCTTGCCGGGAATCACAGACGTTCAAGCTTTGAGTGTTTTATCTCATCTTGGAAGAAGCTGGGTGACTGGCGTAGAAAGAGGCAAAGTGGACGGCTTTCAATACTACTTAAACAGAAAAAAATATATCTGGACTAGTAGCCGTTCTGGCAAAGGTATTCAAATTGATGAAAAACTTAGGAATACGAATGTAAAACCAATAAAATATGTAAACTATTTGCTTGAGAGATTCAGAGCGTCGCTAAAAGAAATAAAATGAAAGCTCAATTTGAAAACAGAATAATGTCTTCGATTCTTCTTTACCTTGATCACAAGGTATTGCAGAAAGGCGAAGCGTTTACAAATCATAGTGGGCTTTTTTATAGCATTAGAGACAGCTATGCTGATTATGACGTTTATGCTTTGCCGTTTAAACAGCTTGTAAATGATACATCAATTAGTGGCGCGAACATTCTTTCTGGAGTTTATGTAAACAATAACTTTGTTACTGGCGGTCGGTCCGGTCTTCACTCCATCAACCACTATCAAGGTCAAGCATTTTTCACAGCAGATAGAAGTTCGGATACTCTTTCTGGCAACTACTCAGTAAAAGATTTTAATTTTTATCTAACGTCTCAGCCAGAAGAAACGCTTTTATTCGATACTAAATTTAAGATAAGTCCAAAACACGATCAAACATTAACTGGACTAGCTGAAAATGAACAAACTTACCCCGCCGTTTATCTCAAAAATATCGGTGGCTCTAATGTTCCATTCACTTTTGGTGGGCAAGACAACTCTTTGATGACTATCAGAGCTATTGTAGTTTCTGATTCTTCGTTCAAATTAGACGCCGTTAATTCAATATTTAGGGATTTGAATAAAACTAGTCTTGCTTTGTTTGGATCTTCAGATTTGCCTTTTAATGCTCTTGGTTCTACGACCAGCGGAAGCTTTAATTATACTACTCTTTCAAACTCTGTAATTTCAGATGCCACTAAATCTGTGTACATAGAAAATGTAATTGTAAATAAAGTTTCAAATTACGTAGAATCTAGCAAAAATTTAAATAAAAACGTGTATTTATCTTATGTAGATTTTGACTTGGAAATGCCGAGATTTCCGAGACAATAAGTTCCCATTTTAAAAAAAATAATGTAATAAATAAAAACAGGACAATAATATGGCAAGAAATAGAGTTATTTATCAAACCGAGGGCTTGTACGCTGGTGGAACCGGAAACGGTGCTAGCACCACGCAGATCAAGCGTGTACAAAGCGCAAACTATAGTTTTGACATCTCTCGTCAGGATGTTAACCAGTATGGACAGTTAGCTAGAATTGACAGCATCATTCTTGAGCCGCCTACTGTTTCATTGGACTTCTCTTACTATGTAACTGATGGTGCCAATGAAGCTGCTCTTGGATTCTCTGTTAGTGGTCAGGGAGCTGGCGACGTCAACTTCATTTCTGGACTAATCGCTAACCAAGACGCTGCTCAAGAAAAGAACTATTTTATTGCCACTGCTAGCGGTGGTAACGACTTGGTTGGTTATGGAACCAGCAGCAGAGAATTTATTGGAATTGGTAACGGCGTTGTTGCTAGTTACAGTGTCGATGCTGCTGTTGGAGATCTTCCTACTGCTTCCGTTACTGTAGAAGGTTCTAACATGGCCATGGGTGTAGGAGCTGTTCCTAATGTAACCATCAACAAAGAAAATGGCAATATTCTTCAAACTACTCCCAATACCATTGCAGGAGCTGTTTCAGGAAGCGATGTCAGTGCGTTACGTCCCGGTGACATTACTGTTACTGTAACTGGCGGTATTGGTGTTAACCTAAACGCAAATAACTACAAGCCTACTTCTGCGAGCATGTCATTTGATCTTGCCCGTGAAGACATCAACAAGCTCGGAAGCAAGTTTGCATTTGCTAAGGAAATCGACTTCCCAATCAGTGTCAGCTTTACTTGTGATGGTATCTTGGCTGACCTTTCCACACAGGACATCACTGGTCTTCATGACGTTGTTTCAACTGATAGTGCAGTTTTCGATCTAGTTATGGCTTTGAATGCTCCTTACGCTGGGAGAAGTGGCATTCAGTATACCGTAAAGGGTGCTAAACTTGATAACCAGAGCTTCAGTTCAAGCATTGGTGACAACAAGACTCTTAGCCTGACCTTCAGCGCACAGTTGGGTGGCCCTCAAGATATTACTAACGGTCTATTTGCCCAGACAGTTGGTCCTGCATCATAAGGTTAACTAAATAACTCTTAAATTGGGAGAGAGGTTCGCCTCTCTCCCTTTTTTTGTGTATATATTAGTAGGCGAAAGGCAGTTGTATGGATGAAAAGGTAAAAGGTTATATATTGGATGGATTGTCTCGACAAATAACGTCCTTCTACAAAGACAATCTTAAACTTCTAGAAGAAATCTCTTTCGAGCATAATCAAATGCTCGAAAAGTTCTCTGATCAAATCCCCAAGCCAGAACTAAATAAAATAGATTATTTTACCGAAAACAGGTATAATCTATATAGAAAAAAAATGCTAGATATGGGTAACGATATCATCAGGGATTTAAAATCAAACTTCGATAAAATTGATGTTGAATTAAAACCATTGACATTAAATGGTCTTCCTGTAAAGAAGGTCACGATACAAGGGTCAATGAACGGAAAGATAAAGGTAAAAGGAAAAATCATATGAAACAAAAGTGGCTATATAAGCTTGTCGCAAACAAGACTGAAACCAAGACAGAAACTAAAAAAGCAAAAGATTCAGACGGAAAAGAAGTAACAGCAACCACTTCAGAAACCGTTGAAAAGCCCGTCACAATTGCAATTGCAAAACCTAGACGTAGGCTTTATGAAGATGCTGACTTGTTTCATGCAGTAAAGTTATCTGAAGGAATCAAGGCTGGCTTGCTTACTCGCCATCTTATCGCCAAAAGATATGATAATGATGGAGGTCTTTTTTCTGATGAAGAAAGAGAAGAGTATGCGACTCTTATTCTTATAAAGAATCAAAAAATCAAAGATTATCAATTGCTAGCAGTTGGCGATGAAGAAAAAGAAAAAGTAGAAAAATCAAAAGCAAAGATTTTAAAAGAGCTTACGACGATTGAGCGCGAAATCCAAAACTTCGAAGAAGAAAGATCTTCTCTTTTTGATAGAACCGCAGATGTTAGAGCAGAAAATCAGCTTGTAATGTGGTGGGTTTTTTCGTTGGCTCACTTTTCTGACAAACAAGATGCAAAGGACGAAGACTTTGAGCCAGTTTTTGGTCTTGGAGGTTTTGAAGAAAAGCTTTCTGTTTATGACACCTTTTTTGATGAAGAAGATGATTTTTGGTTACCAATTTCTAAAAAGCTCGCTTTTTTGACTAGCTTTTGGCACAACGGAAGCATCAGTGACGAAAAGTCATTTCAAGAAGTTGAAAAGCTATACGATGATAGCTTGAAAAAAGAAATAGAAGATTCGGAGGCCATCGCGAAAAAAAGTCCTGAAGAAGAGGTCGCAAAAGAAGATGACTCTCCTAAAAAAGAGGAGTAATCTTTGAAAAAAGACTCTTCTTTTTATAAAAAGCTCTATTCTGAAATTCTATTGGGTCATAGCTCAATAGTTTTGAAGGATAGGGTTTTTTATTTGAAACACGTAGATAGTCTAGACTCTTTGGCGCAGTCTAAGTCTTACGAAGTCAATTTCCAATATGCGAAAACCAGAGGCTTGGAGCAAGAAAAAGAGAAGCTAGAATTTGTTATAAAAAACGATATTTGGGCAAAAGAAAAAGAAGACGAAATAGTCTCTTTAAAAGACAGGCTAGAAAGACATCAAGCTACTCAAAAGAAATTGTTTGTAAAAGCTCAAAGAAATCAGAATCAAAAAGAGATAGACAAAGTAGTATCGCAGTTGTCCCTTTTAAACTCAGAAAGGATTGAGTCTTTAGGTGAGACTTGTGAAACTTTTGCAAGTAAAAAAAGTCAAGTAGCAATGATAAGGGGTCTTTTTTTTAAAGACGAACAATTAAAAGAAAAGCTTTATACAAAAGAGGAGTTTGACGATTTAGAAAATGGTGAGATATCGACTCTTTTTGTTTTGATGGGCAGAGTTTTTGCAGAATACACAGAGGCCAATATTAGAATTTTATCATTGTGTCCATTTTTCTTAAATAGCTTTTTTCTTTGTCCAGATAGTGCTTATAATTTTTATGGCAAAGCGGTAAGTTTATTGTCAAACAATCAAATTTCTTTATACTCAAACGGCTTGACTGTAAAGGATTATGCTAGTAAAGGGCATCCTTTGCCAGACAATGTATTGGATGACCCAGAAAAAGCTATGGCTTGGTTTACGTTTGATCCAAACGCTAAAGATAAAATCTCTGATAAGGATGGTGGCACAATTGTTGGCGCAACCATTGAAGAAATGAAGAGAGCAGATCCAAACGCCAAGAGTATTGGGCAAATGGCTAAAGATCAATTCAAAGATAAAAAACAATTAAATATGCAAGATATGTTAAAATTACACGGCTATAAAGTGTAATCAACATAGAGGCATATGGCTAGACCAGATTTAAATACTACAGTAGGTGTGGATACAAGGCCGCTCGAAAAGGACATACGAGCGGCCTTAAACAAGAACTACAAGGTAAATCTTCAAAGTAGAGGCTTTACTCAGCCTTTGGGTAAAATCAAAGGACAGCTTGGTGAGTTCGAAAAGTCTCTAGAAGCTTCCAACGCCCGTGTTCTAGCATTCGGTGCCTCCGCTGGAGCCATTGTAGCGGTTCAACAAGCTTTAAAAGCTACTGTAGCTTCCGCAATCAATGTGGAAAAGAAGCTCAAAGATATCAATGTAATCTTGGGCGCATCCTCTAAGAACTTATCCATTTTTGGGAACGAGCTTTTCAAGATCGCTGGCCAGACTGGTCAGAGTTTTGACGCTGTTGCAAATGCTGCTGCTGAATTTGCCAGACAAGGTCTTGGGCTTGAAAAAACCCTTTTAAGAACCAGAGATGCGCTTGTTTTGACTCGTCTTTCTGGTCTTGATGTCGTAGCTTCAGTAAGCAGCCTTACTGCTGCAATCAACTCTTTTAGCAGGGCAGCTTTAAACTCCACAGAAATTGTAAACAAGCTAGCTAATGTTGATGCAGCTTTTGCAGTTAGTTCTGCTGACTTGGCAAACGCTTTGACCCGTGTTGGCTCTGCTGCTGAAGATGCTGGAGTTAGCTTCGATGAACTTCTCGCTATTGTCACTGCAACGCAGCAGACCACTGCCCGTGGTGGTGCTGTTATTGGTAACAGCTTGAAAACAATCTTTACTAGAATTCAGCGTCCAAAAGTATTGGACGAGCTAGAAAGACTTGGTGTTACCGTTAGAGACTTAGAGGGAGAAACTCGTCCTGCAATTCAAATTCTAGGTGAACTCGCTAAGACTTTTGATGGATTGAGTTCAAGCCAAAGATCTCAGGTTGGCGAATTGGTTGGTGGTGTTTTCCAGATCAACATTTTGAAAGCCGCTTTATCTGATTTGAACAAAGAGTATTCCATTTATGACAACGCTCTTCAAACTTCGATTAGTTCTACAGATCAAGCTTTAAAAAGAAACGAAGCTTTAAATGAGACAATGTCTGCATTGATCAATAAAACTTTTGCAAACCTTCAAAAAAGTGGAGCAAAAGTTGGCGAAAATGTTTTTGGTCCTTCTATAAGAACTGTTCTTAATACTTTAAACACGGCTTTGGATGGTGGGGATGCAGAATCAATTGGAGAAAAATTTGGTGAAAGCTTTTTTAAAGGTATTGGCAAATTTATTAGTGG
>Ga0307488_10001911_pt1 | contig 17575 bp, 14 predicted proteins | sample SB02metaG_FD_202248 | JGI IMG/M metagenome (GOLD analysis project Ga0307488, IMG submission 202248) | Sea-ice brine microbial communities from Beaufort Sea near Barrow, Alaska, United States - SB 0.2 | ecosystem: Environmental > Aquatic > Marine > Coastal | place: USA: Alaska | collected... | reverse complement strand
GAGAGTATGTCGTTGCCTTTTTTTTAAATCCTTCAATAGAAATATTGAAGGATTTTTTTTGTCCCAAACTTTTTTATAATAGTTAATCTTAACTAATTAAATTATATTAATGAAAAGGAGTTGATGAATTCAATACCAAATTTGAGTTAGTGAATGGAAGGAAAAGTATTATTTAATAAGTCATTAATTTGTAAATACCTTATTTGTTAAAAATGACCCTGTCTCTGTGTCAGATATTTTTGTATATTAGAAATTCGTTTTGCTAAATTATTATGAATTTGGTAATTTAAACTATATACAGATGACAAATGTAAGTGTGACGCTTTCCGAAGTGAAAAATTATATAAATGGTGAGTTTGAAAGAAATGAACAAAATTCAATGGATGTTATAAGTCCATTAGACGGTTCTAAAATTTCTTCAATTCCATTATCTACAACTCAAGACGTAAATAAAGCAGTCCAATCTGCAAAAAATGCATTTCCTGAATGGTCAGGAATGACTTTAAAAGAAAGAGTACAAATATTTTTTCGTTACAGATCTTTATTGGAACAAAATATGGACGAATTGACTAAACTTGTGCAAATTGAAAACGGTAAAACTTATGGTGAAGCAAAAGCCGAAGTTGAGAAAAGCATGGAATTGTGTGAGTTTGCAGTTTCAATGCCACAAATAGTTGTCAATGAAGTACAAGAAGTAAGCAAAGGAGTTGAATGTAGAATAGAACGTAAACCTCTTGGAGTTGTTGCATCTATTACGCCTTTTAACTTTCCAAATATGGTTCCGCATTGGACATTACCTAATGCACTTGTCCTAGGAAATACGATGGTAATGAAACCGTCAGAATTGGTCCCATTGAGTACAGTTAGAATGGCTGAGTTGCTAAAAGATGCAGGTCTTCCTAATGGAGTTTTCAATATTGTAAATGGAGGAAAAGAAGTAGTAGAAGCAATTTGTGATCATCCTGATATTGAAGCGGTTTCTTTTGTAGGTTCCACTAAAGTAGCCAAAATTGTATATAAACGCGCAACGTCTAATTTGAAACGTTGTGTGGCTCTAGGTGGCGCTAAAAATCATTTATTGGTATTTCCTGATGCAAACCCAGAAATGACTGCGTCAAATGTTATCGCATCTATGTCTGGTTGTGCAGGACAGCGTTGTATGGCAGCTTCTGTAATGGTAGGTGTAGATAATGTGCAACACATTATTGATCTTATGGTTGAAGATGCAAAAGCAATTATTCCAGGAGATAATTTAGGTTCTGTAATAAGTGCAGAAGCCAAAGTACGTATTGAAGGATATATTGATGAAGCAGAAAAAAATGGTGCTAAGATTTTATTGGATGGTAGAAATACCACAGTAAAAGGAAAAGAGGGTGGTTTTTATGTCGGACCAACAATTATTGACCATGTGACTATAGGTATGTCCGTGGCAAGAGAAGAAATTTTTGGCCCCGTGATTTCAATTATTCGTGCTAAAGATCTTGATGAAGCAATAAAAATTGAAAATGGATCTAATTATGGAAATGCTGCAGCTGTCTTTACACAAAGCGGTAGATTGGCAAAACAAGTTATGGATCGTGCAAGTGCAGGAATGATAGGCGTAAATATTGGAGTTCCAGTACCGCGAGAACCTTTTTCATTTGGTGGATGGAACGAATCTAAATTTGGAGTAGGAGATATAACAGGAAGAAGTTCTATTGAGTTTTGGACTCAAAATAAAAAGACAACAACTAAATGGAACCCTGAAGCGCAAACCAATTGGATGAGTTAGTACTCTCTTTTTATAAATTAATATTTCTATCTAATGAATAACGAAATCATAAAAAACAATCTCGATTACACTTTGTTTTCTTGGGCAAAACAAGGAGGATTAAATCCGATTAATGCTTCATATGCTGAAGGGTCTTATATATATGACCGAGAGGGTAAAAAATATTTAGATTTTTCCTCACAACTAATGAATGTGAATATAGGGCATGGTAATCAACGAATTACCGATGCAGTCACTAAACAAATGAAAGAAGTTAGTTATGTATATCCAGGAATGGCAACTGATGTTCGTGGAAAATTAGGAAAGAAAATTGCAGAAATTACTCCGGGAAATTTAACTAAAAGTTTTTTTACACTTGGAGGTGCAGAAGCAATTGAAAATGCAATTAAGTTAGCGAGAATATATACAGGACGACATAAAGTTATTGCACAATATAGAGCGTATCATGGTGCTACAAATGGAGCAATCTCAGTTGGAGGTGATCCAAGAAAGTTTGCTGTAGATAGTAATGCCATGCCTAATATAGTACATGTTGAAAACCCTTATGCGTATCGTTGTCCTTGGAGTTCTTCATCAATAGAAGAATGTGGCGAACGTGCTTTTGCAAATCTAGAGCGCATTGTAAAATTAGAAAATCCAGATAGTGTTGCTGCTATATTACTTGAAGGGGAATCAGGATCTTCGGGCTGTATTAAATATCCACCAATGTATTTAAAGAAAGTACGTGAACTATGTGATAGATATGGAATTTTATTTATTGATGACGAAACTATGAGTGGTTTTGGTCGTACAGGAAAGATGTTTGGGATAGATCATCACAATGTAACGCCAGATATTATGGTTATGGCAAAAGGATTAACCTCTGGCTATTTACCATTAGGAGCAACAGTGGTTACTGATAAGATTGCAGAATATTTTAATGAGAATCCTATGGTTATAGGTTTGACTTATTCTGGGCATCCAACATTATGTGCTGCCGCTTTAGAAAATATAAAAATTATTGAAGAGGATAATTTGGTTGAAAAATCTGCCGAAATGGGATTGTACATTGAAGCTGAAGTAGAGAAACTTAAAAATCAGCACCCATCAATAGGTGACTTTAGAAATACAGGTTTGTTAGGTTGTATAGAATTGGTGAAAAACAGAAAAACAAAAGAGCCAACAACTCCCTGGAATGCAAAACCTCATGAAATGGAACCGACATTGAGAATGGGAGCAAAAGTAAGAGAATTAGGGATGTTCACTTTTGTAAGGTGGAATTTTATTTTTATTGCGCCACCTTTAAATGTGACTAAAGAAGAAGTCGATGAAGGGCTAGAAATAATCTCTCAAGTAATTTCGATTGCTGATGAATATTGTAATTAATATATAATGAATAAAGATATTGTAGAATTAAAAAAAGATGTTTCTAGTTCGTCACTTTATAGTGAAGACTTAGCACCCGTTCCTTCAAGTCAAAGAACTTGGAGTAAATGGCATTTAGCTGCTATTTGGGTTGGAATGGCTGTTTGTATTCCAACATATCTTTTGGCTTCCTATATGATTAAAACAGGATTAAATTGGTATGAAGCTTTGATTATCATTGGTCTTGCCAATTTAATTATTACTGTACCTATGGTCTTAAACGGTCACGCAGGAGTTAAGTATGGAATCCCTTTTCCAGTGATTGGACGAGCCGCTTTTGGAACAAAAGGAGTTCATCTGGCTTCTGTAACTAGAGGAGTTATTGCTTGCGGATGGTTTGGTGTTCAAACGTGGATTGGTGGTTTGGCTATCTATGCGATTTTTAACGCTATTACTGGTTCTACAGGAGAGTTAGGATTGTCGGTTGGAAAGTTTATAGGCTTCGGAATATTTTGGTTGATAAACATGTATTTTATTTGGAAAGGAACCGAAAGTATCAAATGGTTAGAAACGTATTCTGCACCCATATTAGTCATCATGGGAATTGTACTCATTTATTGGAGTTATGCAAAAGCTGATGGTTTTTCGATTGTATTAGATCAAAGCGTACAGTTGGAAAAAACAGCAGCATCAATTACTAAAAAAGAGGGTTCTTTTTATCTCAATTTAAATTCTTTAAAAGATAAAGAAGGGCAATTAAAAGCATCGGAATATACTATTACTTCAGATAAGAATACTACTTGGAAAGACTATACAAGTGAACCTATTTTAATTTCTAATGTTGAGAATGTTCAAGTTCAGTTTAGAAATAATGAAGTAGTATCAAGTATTGTAAATGCAAATATAGTAAGTTCAGAAAGTGGTTCTGATAGCAAACTTTGGAGCTACTTATTATGGCTTACAGCAATGGTAGGATTTTGGGCAACCATGTCAATTAGTATTGCAGATATCACACGATATGCAGCCACTCAAAAAGATCAAATAGCTGGGCAATTTATAGGATTACCAGCCACAATGATGCTGTATTCTTTTGTTGGGATATTTGTAACATGTGCTGCCGTTATTAACTTTAAAGATATTTTAATTGCAGATGATGCTCCTTGGGATCCTGTATCACTGATTTCAAAATTTAAGAATCCAGTAGTTGTTATTGTCTCTCAAATTTTCATGTTGATTGCTACCTTAAGTACCAATATTGCAGCGAATGTAATTGCGCCATCCAATGCTTTTTCTAATCTATGGCCTAAACAAATAAGTTTTAAAATGGGTGGAACCATTACAGGAATCATTGGAATTTTAATTATGCCTTGGTGGTTGTTAAATGAAATTTCAGGCTTTTTAATTTTTGTAAGTGGATTATTAGGTCCTGTACTTGGTATTTTAATTGCTGACTATTTTTTAATCAGAAAAAAGAAATTGGAATTAGCAGAATTGTATAAAGAAGATGGAATCTACTCTTATGGAAAAACTGGATTTAATAAAGCAGCAATGATTGCTTTGTTTGTTGGCGTTTTTGCCGCATTAATTGGGTATTGGGTTCCTACATTAAGTTTCCTGTACTCATTATCATGGTTTACTGGATTCATCATTTCGTTTGTATTATATGTTTTATTAATGAAAAATAATAACACAACACTCATAACTAAAAACTCATAACTGTATATATGTCTATACTAATTAAAAACGGTCGGGTTGTCACGGCTTCCGAAACTTATATCGCTGATGTGTATACAGAAGACGAAAAAATAGTTGCTATCGGAAAAGACTTAGTTTATCAAGCAGATAAAGTGATAGATGCTACAGGAAAATTAATATTTCCTGGAGGAATTGATCCTCATGTGCATCTTGATATGCCTTTCATGGGAACGTATTCAAGTGATGATTACGAAACAGGAACACGAGCAGCCTTGCATGGAGGAACAACAATGGTCATCGATTTTATTTTACAAACACAAGGAGATACGCTTCATAATGCATTGAAAATTTGGCAATCAAAATCTCAAGGCAAAGCGATTGGAGATTATTCTTATCATATGGCTGTAACCGATTTTAATGATGATGTAGCCAAGGAAGTGGTTGAAATGATAGAGGAGGAAGGAATCACATCTTTTAAAACATTTATGGCTTATAAAGGAGCCTTAATGATTGATGATGGGCAAATGGTTCAGCTAATGAAAGTCGTTAAGAAATATGGAGGTTTAGTCACGGTTCATGCTACTAATGGAGATATGATTGATTCGCTTATTGCAAAAAATAAAGCAGATGGAAATATGTCTCCTATATATCATTATTTATCTCAACCTGAAGTCACTGAATCAGAAGCGTCAGGTCGTTTTGCAGATATGTTAGAGTATACAGGTTGTCCAGGATATATTGTTCATATGACCTGTGAGGGCGCATTGAATGCAGTAAGAAAAGCAACGCAACGTAATCAAAAAATATTTGTAGAAACATGTCCCCAATATTTAATATTAGACGCTTCATTGTATGAAAATGATTTTGAAGGTGCTAAATGGGTAATGAGTCCACCATTAAGAGAAAAGAAAGATCAAACAGCATTATGGTCTGGAATTAATCAAGGTTTGATTCAAGTTGTTGGAACTGATCATTGTCCGTTTATGTGGGATCAAAAATTAATGGGAAAAGATGATTTTTCTAAAATTCCAAATGGACATCCAGCAATAGAACATCGAATGGAATTATTATATTCTGAAGGTGTTGATAAAGGAAAAATTTCATTAACAAAGTACGTTGAATTAAGTTCGACGAATGCTGCAAAAATATTTGGAATGTACCCTAGAAAAGGAACAATTGCAATAGGAAGTGATGCAGATATCGTGATTTTTGATCCTAAAAAAGAACATACCATCTCTGTAGAGACACATCATATGAACTGTGATTATTCAGGGTATGAAGGGAAGAAAGTAACTGGGAAAACAGAAACAGTTATTCTACGAGGACAAGTTGCTATAGAAAATGAAGAATGTCTTTTAAAGGCAGGTCACGGACAATTTATTAAAAGAGGAAAAACATCAAAAACAGTAATTTAAAAAATATATTATGCCAAGAATTGTAAAATCAGGATTGATACAAATGAGTCTTCCAATGACGGAAGGTGAAGGAACTATTAAAGAAATTATGGATGCAATGTACGATAAGCATATTCCATATATAGAAGAAGCAGGAAGACAAGGTGTGCAGATATTGTGTTTACAAGAAATATTTAACACACCTTATTTCTGTCCAGGACAAGATAGAAAATGGTATGAGTCTGCAGAAGCAGTTCCAGGACCAACTACGGAAAAAATGCAAGTATTAGCAAAGAAACATGATATGGTAATTATTGTTCCAATATATGAAAGAGAACAGGCAGGAGTTTATTATAATACTGCTGCAGTTATTGATGCAGATGGAAAGTATTTAGGGAAATATAGAAAAAATCATATTCCACATACAACAGGATTTTGGGAGAAATTCTTTTTCAAACCAGGAAATCTAGGGTATCCAGTTTTTCAAACTAAATATGCTAAAGTGGGTGTTTACATTTGTTATGATAGACATTTTCCAGATGGAGCAAGAGCCTTAGGATTGAATGGCGCAGAGATCGTTTATAACCCTTCTGCAACTGTTGCAGGATTGAGTGAATATTTATGGAAACTGGAACAACCTGCACATGCTGCAGCCAATGGTTATTTTATGGGTTGCATTAATCGTGTTGGAGAAGAAAAACCTTGGAATTTAGGTAAGTTTTATGGGCAATCTTATTTTGTGAATCCACGCGGACAAATATTTTCTGAAGCCTCTCGAGATGATGATGAATTATTAGTAGCCGATTTTGACTTAGACCTTATTGAAGAAGTACGTTCTACTTGGCAATTCTTTAGAGATAGAAGGCCAGAAACCTATGGAAAACTTACGGAACTTTAGTTATCAAATTCATAATTATAGATTAAGAGTTTATAGAGAAGAGCAATTCTAAACTCATAATTTAAAACTAATAACTCTCAAAATGGCAGAATATAAAAAACCAAAAAGCGAAGCAGAATTCGAGAATAATTTTAAACAGAAAAACCCTCTGATGAATGATACTGAAGCCTACTATGAGGCTTCACGTTGTTTGTTCTGTTATGATGCGCCTTGTATACAAGCATGTCCTACAAGTATAGATATTCCGCTATTTATCAAGCAAATACATACTGATAATATAACAGGAGCATCCAAGACTATTTTTGATTCTAATTGGTTAGGAAATGCTTGTGGTGTCGTTTGTCCTGTAGGTGTTTTATGCGAAGGTGCTTGTGTGTATAATCATCAAGATGTACCTCCAATTCAAATAGGTAGATTGCAAAACTATGCTACAAATAAAACGATAGATGCAGGTAAAGTGATTTTTAAAGTTGGTGAATCTAACGAAAAAAAAATAGCCATTATTGGTGCTGGTCCTGCAGGAATTGCCTGTGCTAGTGAAGCACGAACTTTAGGGTATGAAGTTGATATATTTGAAGCCAAAGAAAAGCCTTCTGGTTTAACAGTCTATGGTATTGCACCATATAAAATCACAAATGAAGAAGTTTTAAAAGAGGTAGAATATCTTCAAAGTCAATTAGGTTTTAATATTAAATATAATACTGCTATCAATTCAAAAGAAGAATTAAAAAGTCTAGAAGATAAGTATGACGCTATATTTATAGGTGTTGGTTTGGGAAAAACTAGAGATTTAGGTTTACAAGGAGAAGATAAAGAGAATGTAATTGGTGCTGTTGAGTTTGTAGAAGAATTGCGAATGAAACATCACAAGTTAAATGTTCCTAAAAAAGTAGTCGTTCTTGGGGGAGGAAATACTGCAATGGATGCAGCATCTGAAGCGGCAAGAATGGGAGCAAGGAAGACGGTACTGGCATACAGGAATTCTAAAGAAAAAATGGGTGCTTATGGATTTGAATATGATTTAGCGATAAGTGCAGGAGTTGATAGTTTATTCAATTTAACTCCTCTTGCAATTTTAGGAAACGGAAAAGTAGATGGTGTGAGATTCGCTAAAACAGAAATGGTTGAAGGAAAGCTTCAAACTAATATAAATAACACCTTCATTGTCCGATGTGATATGGTGATTAAAGCCACAGGGCAAGCAAAGCAAGGTCATTTATATGATTTAATAGATGATCTGGATATAGATGAGAAAACAAGAATTAAAACGAATGATGAATTTCAAACTTCCAATGAAATGTATTTTGCTGGAGGAGATGCCATTAATGGAGGTGCAGAAGTCGTAAATGCAGCATATGATGGGAAAATGGCAGCACAAGGAATTCATAATTGGTTAACTAAAAAATAATTGAAATTACGAGTTATAAATTTAGAATTAAAAACTCATAACTCGTAATTATATAACTCATAACTCAAAATAACATGATAGATTTATCAGTAAATTTCGGAGGAATAAAAGCACCAAACCCTTTTTGGCTAGCATCAGCACCACCAACAAATTCAGGGTATCAAATTATGAAAGCCTTTGAAGCAGGTTGGGGAGGAGCAGTATGGAAAACATTGGGAGTTCCTGTGGTTAATGTTTCAAGTAGGTATGGAGCAGTAAATCATAGAAATACCAGAATGATGGGTTTCAATAATATTGAATTAATTACTGATAGACCTTTGGCAGATAATCTTCGTGAGATAGAAGAAGTGAAAAAATATTTTCCCGATCACGCTGTAATCGCTTCTTTAATGGTTGAGAGTAGAGCAGAATGGGAACAAATTATTAAAGATGTTGAAAATGCAGGAGCAGATGGAATTGAACTCAATTTTGGTTGTCCTCACGGAATGTGTGAACGTGGAATGGGTTCAGCAGTTGGTCAAGAGCCAGAAGTTTTAAAAACGATTGTAAGTTGGGTAAAAGAAGTAGCTAACATTCCTGTAATAACAAAATTAACTCCCAATATTTCTGATATTGTTCCTCCTGGATTAGCAGCTCTTCAAGGTGGAACGGATTCGATCTCATTAATTAATACTATAAAAAGTATTGTTGGAATAGATTTAGACACTTATGCTCCATATCCAATTGTTGATGGAAAAGGCACAAATGGTGGTTATTGTGGCCCTGCAGTAAAGCCTATTGCTATGAATATGTTGAAAGATTTAGCACAACATCCAGAAATCGGAAAAATCCCTTTATCAGGAATTGGTGGTATTGAAACTTGGCGTGATGTAGTAGAGTTTATTCTTTTAGGTGCAACTTCTGTTCAAGTGTGTACAGCAGTGATGCATTATGGTTTTGGAATTGTGCGTGAAATGGATGCAGGTTTGCGTCAATTTATGGAAGAGAAAAATTATACTACTATTTATGATTTTGCTGGTAAAGCCTTACCAAATGTTACAGATTGGAAACATTTAAACTTAGAGCATAAAGTAGTTGCTGAAATCAATCCAGATAAATGCATTGGTTGTGAACTGTGTTATATCTCTTGTGATGATGGAGCGCATCAAGCAATTTCTTTGTCAGATGACCCTTTAAATAGGATTCCAAGTATCATTGAAGAAAACTGCGTTGGTTGTAACCTATGTGCTTTGGTTTGTCCTGTTGAAGATTGTATTACAATGGTAAAAAAAGACGATGGTACTAAACATACAACATGGCACGAGCGTACTTTAAATGATGACGTTCCAGTGACATTTGATGATGATAGAGCAGGAGGGAAAGGACATTTTGTTCCAAAACCTACAGATGCATTGAAGAATTAAGATTATACTTTTTAATTAGGCTAATAATAAGTTATGTGTAAAAAAGTATTAACATTTTTTTAAAATTCACAATTCTTTTAAAAAAGTTCATTATTATTAATTATTTATTCAAGTTTTTTTTTAGATTTACGCTAATGAATTTACATAAAAATAAAATATATAGATTTTTACCCGAATTGCCACTTCGCAATAATCGCCGCTAATTCGAATATTTAGCAACAAAATCTATTATTCATTTTTATTTTTTTATATCATGTACCATTCTAATTCAACATACAATTTTCAATATTTAGTTATTTCTCACAAAAACACATCTATTGTACGTCGCAATTTTCCACGTCGCCCTTAAGGGTATATTTCTATTTATGAACTTAGGTGAGTCCAGTTCAGATTTCAAAAATTAAAGCATCATTTTTTTAACTTAAAATCAATCACAATGAAAATTGTTATTGCAGATAGATCACATAGTATTTACGCAGAAATTATTTGTAAAACTATTGCAGAGGCAGCAGAGGTCAGAGGCACAGGAATTGCTAAGCGGAAACCTGAATATATTATTACTAAGATGGAAAACGGAAATGCGGTAATAGCATTAGATGGAGAAATTTTTGCAGGGTTCTGTTATATAGAGGCTTGGGGTCATGGTAAATTTGTTGCCAACTCTGGGTTAATTGTACATCCAGATTATCGAGGTAAATCTTTAGCCAAACAAATTAAAAAAGTAGTTTTTGAGCACTCTAGAACTAAATTTCCTTTGGCAAAAATATTTAGCATCACAACCGGTTTGCCAGTAATGAAACTAAATAGTGATTTAGGCTATAAACCAGTTACTTTTTCTGAATTAACAGATGATCAATCTTTCTGGAAAGGCTGTCAGACCTGTAAGAACTATGATGTTCTTCAACGTACTAGTCAAAGTATGTGTCTGTGTACAGGAATGCTGTTCGATCCAGAAAAAACTAAAATATCAACTAATGAAGTGCATCCATATAATAAAAAAGTTTGGACTAGATTGAAAAACATAAAACAAGCCTTGTTTTTAAAAAAAGATAAAAAATGAAAAAATTAGTAATTGCATATAGTGGAGGTTTAGATACATCATATTGCGCTGTAAGTTTGTCAAAAGAGTATGATGTACATGCAGTAAGTGTAAATACAGGCGGATTTTCGAACGACGAAATCAAAAACATAGAAAGTAACGCTTATAAAATGGGAGTTTCTACCTATAAAAATATTGATGCTATTGCGACTTATTATCAAAAAGTGATTAAATATTTAACATTTGGGAATGTGTTAAAAAACAGCACGTATCCTTTATCGGTAAGTGCAGAGCGTATTATACAGGCGATAGAAATTGTTGAATACGCCAAAAGTATTGATGCGAAATATATTGCTCACGGAAGTACAGGCGCAGGAAATGATCAAGTCCGTTTTGATATGATTTTTCAAACTTTGGCACCAAATATTAAAATTATAACGCCAATTAGAGATGGAAAATTAACGAGACAGCAAGAGATTGATTACTTAAAAGAAAACGGAATCGATATGTCTTGGGAAAAAGCCAAATATTCAGTCAACAAAGGTCTTTGGGGAACTAGTGTTGGAGGTGAAGAAACATTAACTTCTCAACAGCCATTACCTGAGTCAGCATATCCTTCACAATTAGAAAAAGAAGGTGAAGAGAAAGTGATATTAACTTTTGAAAAAGGAGAGTTTATTGCTTTAAACGGAGCTATAAACTTGCCTCAAAAAAATATAGAATTGCTAAATGAATTGGCTTCAGCCTTTGCCATTGGTAGAGATATTCATGTTGGAGATACTATTGTAGGGATAAAAGGACGTGTAGGCTTTGAGGCGGCAGCATCATTAATTATTATAAAAGCACATCATTTGTTAGAAAAACATACACTTACTAAATGGCAACTACAGCACAAAGAATATTTAGCAAGTTTCTATGGCATGCACCTTCATGAAGGTCAATATTTAGATCCTGTAATGAGAGATATGGAAGCATTTTTACAAAGTAGTCAAGAACAGGTTTCTGGTGATGTTTTTATAACCTTGAAACCATATCATTTTTCTTTAGACGGAATTGATTCTAAACACGACTTAATGAATGCAAAGTTTGGAAGTTATGGTGAAGAAAATAAAGGTTGGACTGCAGATGAGGCTAAAGGGTTTATCAAGATTCTAGGGAATCAAAACAAAATCTATCAACAAATAAATAAATAATTATGTTACAAGCAGGAATCATTGGAGGAGCAGGTTATACGGCTGGAGAACTAATACGATTATTGATGTATCACAGCAAAGTTGAAATTAATTTTATATACAGTACATCTAATGCTGGAAATAAAGTTAGTGCTATTCATCAGGATTTAATAGGTTCAACAGATAAAGTATTTACTAATAAAATCAATCAAGAGGTTGATGTCTTGTTTTTATGTTTGGGTCATGGGAATTCTACTACCTTTTTAGAAAAAAACTCCTTTTCTGAAAAAACAAAAATCATAGATTTAAGTAATGATTTTAGGTTAGAATCGGATAAGGTTTTTGACAAAAAAGAATTTGTTTACGGCTTACCTGAATTACAAAAAGAAGCCATTAAAAAAGCAAATTACATTGCAAATCCAGGATGTTTTGCAACTGCAATTCAATTGGCATTATTGCCATTAGCAGCTTCTGAATTGATTACAAATGATGTTCATATAAATGCCGTTACAGGCGCAACAGGAGCAGGAACATCATTGTCCCAAACCACACATTTTACGTGGCGAGATAATAATTTTTCTCATTATAAAGCCTTTAATCATCAACATCTAGGGGAAATACATCAGACAGTTACCCATTTACAATCTGATTTTAAAGCAGAAATTAATTTCGTTCCAAATCGCGGAAATTTTTCAAGAGGAATTTTTGCAACAGCATACACAAAATTTTATGGTACTCTCGAGGAGGCAAAGACAATGTATAAAACCTATTATAAAGATGCTGAATTTACATTTATTTCTGATGAAGAAATACATATGAAACAAGTCGTAAACACCAACAAATGTTTAATTCATTTGGTGAAACATGGAGATAAATTATTAATTACAAGTGCGATTGATAATTTAACAAAAGGAGCTTCTGGACAAGCAGTACAAAACATGAATTTAATGTATGGATTCTCGGAAAGTGAAGGATTAAAACTTAAAGCAAACTACTTTTAAAAAAATAATAAAAGCGAAAAATGAACCGAGCAATTTTTATGCTAACACATTTTACCATTAAAAAATAATAAAAACGAAAAATGAAAATAGCAATTATAGGAACAGGAAACTTAGGGTGTTCAATCGCAAAAGGATTGATCACAACCAATGCCATTACAACATTATATTTAACCAAACGGAATCTTGATGATATCAAAGAATATGAAGGTTATAAAAATGTTTTTTTAACATCAAGTAACACTGAAGCCGTTAAAAATTCAGATATTTTAATATTTGCTGTACAACCAGCACATATGGAAAATATACTCATAAATATCAAGCCATTACTTCATGAAAATCATGTTTTGATATCTACCATTACAGGGTTTTCAATAGCAAAAATGGAAAGTATTATAGGAGAAGATAAAAACCTAATAAGAGCAATGCCAAATACTGCAATCGCAGTTGGTAAATCTATGACTTGTTTATGTAGCAATCAAAATGGAAAAAGCAGAATTAAACTAGCAGAATCAATATTTAATAGATTGGGGCATTCATTAAGTATTCCTGAAAGTCAAATGCAAGCAGCAACTGTAATCTGTGCAAGTGGTATTGCCTTCTGGATGCGTTTAATTAGAGCGACTACCCAAGCAGCAATTCAATTAGGGTTTGATGCTAAGGAAGCACAGGAATTAGCGATGTATACAAGTGAAGGTGCAGCCAATTTGTTAATCACAAATGGCAATCATCCAGAAGAAGAAATTGATAGAGTTACAACTCCAAAAGGTTGTACAATTGAAGGTTTGAACGAAATGGAACATAAAGGATTGAGTTCTTCTTTAATTCAAGGAATGATCGCCTCTTTCAATAAAATTAACACCATTAAAAAAGAACAAATATGAGTTCATTCAATGTATATCCTTTGTATGATGTCACACCTGTAAGCGCAAAAGATGTTTATATTTATGATGATAAGGGTGATGAATATCTCGATTTATATGGAGGTCATGCGGTAATTTCTATTGGTCATTCACATCCAGAATATGTAAAAAATATTAGTGAACAAGTTAGTAAATTAGGGTTTTATAGCAACTCAATCCAAAACCCTTTGCAGGTTGAATTAGCTTCTAAATTAGGAGAATTGTCAGGTTGTCAAGACTATCAATTGTTCTTGTGTAATTCAGGAGCAGAAGCCAATGAAAATGCATTAAAATTAGCATCTTTTCACACCCAAAAGAAAAAAGTTTTAGCATTTACGAACGGATTTCATGGCAGAACTTCTGCAGCAGTAGCAGCTACAGATAGCCCAAACATTATTGCACCTATAAATGCACAGCAAGAAGTAGATTTTATTGAATTTGGAGATTTATTTAAAGCAGACTCGATTTTAAAAGAAAACAAAACTTGTGCTGTAATTGTAGAAATTATTCAAGGTGTAGGAGGTTTAGACGAAAGTACTGCTGAATTTTATCAAGGATTAGAATTGCTTTGTAAAAAACACAACACCCTTTTTATAGCAGACGAGGTTCAATCAGGATTTGGAAGGACAGGCGATTTTTTTGCATTTCAAAAATACAATATAACTCCAGATATTATTTCAATCGCTAAAGGAATGGGAAATGGTTTTCCTATAGGTGGAATTTTAATCCATCCATTCATAAAAGCATCCTATGGTTTATTAGGAACCACTTTTGGAGGTAATCATTTAGCATGCGCTGCTTCACTAACAGTATTAAAAGTGATTGAAGAAGAAAAATTAATGCAAAATACGAAAGAAATTTCTGTTTATTTTATTGATGAAGCAGCAAAATTCTCACAAATAAAAAAGATAAAGGGAAGAGGTTTAATGCTTGGTTTAGAGTTTGATTTCCCAATTACAGCCCTTCGTAAAAAATTAATTTTCACACATAAAATATTTACAGGAAGTTCTAAGAATCCTAATTTATTAAGAATTCTTCCTCCTTTAACCATCAAAAAAGAACATATCGATTTGTTTTTTGAAGCTTTAAAAAGTGAATTATCATGAAAAAGTATACTCATATAAATGATATAGATGACATCTATTCCTGGATTAAAGTGGCGAACAATATTAAGTCAGATCCATTAAAAGATCTTGGTTTGGGTAAAAACAAAACCTTAGTCATGTTGTTTTTTAATTCCAGTTTACGAACACGTTTAAGCACTCAAAAGGCGGCATTAAATTTAGGTATGAACCCTATAATAATGAATGTTTCAGGAGATTCTTGGGCTATTGAATTTGCTGATGAAACAATAATGAATGTAAATACTGCAGAGCATATTAAAGAAGCGGCAGCAGTAGTTTCTCAATATGCAGATGTGATTGCTGTAAGAGCATTTCCCTCATTAAAGGATAAAGAAAAGGATGAAAATGAGTTCGTTATTAATTCATTTCTAAAATATGCCTCTGTGCCAATTGTTAATATGGAAAGTTCAATAGGACATCCTTTACAAGGATTAACAGATGCCATTACAATTGCTGAACATACTATAACTGCAAAGCCTAAAGTAGTTTTGAGTTGGGCGCCACATATAAAAGCCTTACCTCATGCTGTTGGAAATAGTTTTATACAAGCAATGCAAAAAATGGATGTAGAATTTGTAATTACAAATCCAAAAGGATATGATTTAAACCCTGAAATAACTAAAAATACGCCAATTTTTCACAATCAGTCAGTCGCATTAAAAGAGGCAGATTTTGTGTATGCTAAAAACTGGAGTAGTTATGATGATTATGGAAAAGTTCTAAAAACTGATTCCAATTGGATGATAACAAAAGAAAAATTAGGAAGTGCAAAATTCATGCATTGCTTGCCTGTAAGAAGAAATGTTGTTGTAGAAGATGCAGTATTGGATAGTGAAAATTCTTTAGTCATAGAACAAGCAAATAACAGAACCTTTGCAGCCCAATTAGTGCTTAAAAAAATATTAGAAAATTTGTAAAATGAAAACGCTAAAAATCATAAAAATAGGTGGAAATATTATTGACAATAAAGAAGTGTTAAATCAATTCCTAGTCGGTTTTTCAAAAATTTCAGGACCGAAAATTTTAGTTCATGGAGGCGGTAAACTAGCCACAAAATTAGCTCATAAAATGGAAGTTGAAGTGAAAATTATTGACGGAAGGCGTATTACAGATTTAGCAACTTTAGACATTATCACAATGACTTATGCTGGGAAAGTAAATAAAAATATAGTAGCTAAACTACAAGCGAATAATTGTAATTCCTTAGGGTTTTCTGGCGCTGACGGAAATAGTATAATCTCAGAAAAAAGGCCTATAAAAGACACTGATTTTGGTTTTGTAGGTGATGTAATACATATAAACACCTCAACATTAGAATTGCTTTTAGACAACAATATAACTCCTGTTTTTTGCGCAATTACACATGATAAAAAAGGACAATTATTAAATACCAATGCAGATACTATTGCATCAGAATTGGCAATTGGATTTGCTGAAAAATTTAAAACAGAACTCTATTATTGTTTTGAAAAAAATGGAGTTTTAGAACGTTTAGAAGATGAAAATTCTGTAATTGAAAATATCAACCCAAAAATGTATAAAAACTTAATTGAACAAGGAATTATTGCTGATGGAATGTTACCAAAACTAAATAATTGCTTTCATGCTATTCATCATCATGTAGCTAAAGTTTGTATTGGCAAACCAGAAATGATTTTCAATACAAATTCAACATACACAACTATTAAAAAATAATGAGACAAGAAGTATTAATACAAGATGCTATAGAATTACTCAAAAATTTAATTGAGACACAATCCTTTTCATCCGAAGAAGACAAAACAGCTCTATTGATAGAAAAGTGGTTTGTAAAAAATAGTATTACGTTTAAAAGAACCAAAAATAATGTTTGGGCAACTAACAAACATTTTAACAGCAGTAAGCCAACTTTATTACTAAACTCTCATCACGACACTGTGAAACCAAATAATGGTTATACTAAAGATCCTTTTAAAGCCATCGTTGAAGATGGAAAACTATATGGTTTAGGAAGTAATGATGCAGGAGGATGCCTGGTTTCTTTAATAGCAACATTTACACATTTTTATGCACAAGAAGACCTAAAATATAATCTGGTTATAGTGGCTTCAGCAGAAGAAGAGAGTAGTGGACAAGATGGATTGAATAGTATGTTGTCTATTATTCCAAAAGTTGATGTTGCTATAGTTGGAGAGCCAACTTTAATGAATTTAGCAGTTGCAGAAAAGGGTTTAGTAGTTTTTGATGCTGTTATTGAAGGAACTCCAAGTCATGCTGCACATCCTAATGATAACAATTCAATTTATAACACAATTGAAGTTTTGAAATGGTTTAAAGATTATAAGTTTAAAAAAACTTCTGATGCTTTGGGAGATGTAAAAATGACGGTTACTCAGATTAATGCTGGAAAACAGCACAATGTAGTTCCTGCTGAAGTACGATTGGTTA
>Ga0307488_10001910_pt1 | contig 17575 bp, 10 predicted proteins | sample SB02metaG_FD_202248 | JGI IMG/M metagenome (GOLD analysis project Ga0307488, IMG submission 202248) | Sea-ice brine microbial communities from Beaufort Sea near Barrow, Alaska, United States - SB 0.2 | ecosystem: Environmental > Aquatic > Marine > Coastal | place: USA: Alaska | collected... | reverse complement strand
GTATTGTTTTTGACTTTTCAAGAGTTAGTGAAACGCAGGTTAAAGAATCCGAAGGCTTACTTTACAGGGAGCTGAACGATTGCAGCTTTTTCGAAGAATTTGTATCATTATTTAGAGTTTTTTTAAAATACTATCTTAAAGATAGTTGGAAAAATGTGCTTTTATTTCTATTCTTTTTTGAAAAGTTTGGCTTTCACAAAAGCACCTTAATTGCTGTTAAAAAAATAATCATGTTAAATCTGAACCATGCACTGTTTCAATGAAAATAGTAAAGAATCAGTATTTACCAACACCTGTATTTTGCCAGTTAAAGTTTTCTAAAAGCTTTTTTAGTGCTTCTTTTTTATCGTAATTTTGCAGTATGAAGAAAGAAGCAGGAAAAAAGCCAGATTTAGTAGTTTTTAATGAAGAAACAGAGGCCTATGACGCTGCCTTAAAGCCGTATGGAACATCTGCAAGTTCGCCAGTAATTAAACCATTAAATACAGCAACTTGGCGAAATGATGGTGTGCAACGCGTTAATAAACAATTCAAATCTAAGTTTGACGAAGTTAGAAGGGAGTATGAAGAGCTGATTGAAAAATTTCAATACAACGATTTGGTGTATAATTCTAAATTTAACTTTGAACCTAATATTGGCGAGGTGTATCATTTATACAACAATAGAAAAGAGGAGTCGTTTTTATCAATAATAGCGCCAGAACAATGCAGTTTTCACCATTTAGGATCTTTCCGATTAAATACAGATAAAATGTGGGAAAAATTAGCATCTGCAGCTACAACGCCAGCACAGTAAACTTAAAATAAATACGTATATATTATTTGGACCTCACAGGTTTTTAAAACTTGTGAGGTCTGTAAAACAGACTAAAATTGGGAATAATACAAGTAAACAACATTAAACTATATGCTTTTCACGGATGTCTAGACGAAGAAGCAAAAATTGGTTCCGAATATCGTGTTGATGTTGAAGTGAAAGCCGATTTAAAGAAATCAGCAAAAACAGATAAATTGGCAGACACTGTAGATTATGTGCATCTAAACCATATTGTAAAAGAAGAAATGGCAATTCGTTCTCAGTTGCTAGAAGAAGTTGCACAGCGCATCTTGAATCGTTTTTTAAAAGAACTCAGAAAGATTAAAAGTGCGAAAGTTTCGGTTTCAAAAATTAATCCACCAATTGGCGGAAACGTGGACGAAGTAGTTATCATTCTTACAAAAAAGAGATAAGATTAAAAAAGGCTTGCAGTACTTGTAAATTTGCTTAAATTTGCAATCTTTAAAACAGCTGTTCAATTTATTGGCGGTTCGTTTTAAAAGTTAAAAAGGTGTCTTGGCCGAGTGGCTAGGCAATGGTTTGCAAAACCATGTACAGCGGTTCGAATCCGCTAGACACCTCAAAAAACCTCAATCGAAAGATTGAGGTTTTTTTCTTTCTTCGAACTCTAAAAAATAATTATTAATTCTCATTTAGTTGATTTGATGGTAATTAAATTCGTATTTTTAACTAATTATCAAAAAATAGGCTATGGTGAAACTAAAAATTTTACTTTCAGTATCCGTTATCTTTCTCTTTATTTTTTCTTGTAAAAAAGAAGAAATAAAAACAGATAACATTTACAAATTTAAAGAATATGTTAGTTATACAACGTCTGGTGTTGTATCAACCACAGAAAAAATCATTATAAATCTTGCACAAGAAGTCGTTGGGTGGAAAGCTGATCAAGAAATTATTGCTGACTTTATAACGATAAAGCCATTTGTAAATGGTAAAGTTAAAGTGCTAAATAAGCATGTATTTGTTTTTATTCCTGATGAAAAACTGGAATCAGATACCGAATACACGGTTTTAATAAAATTAAATGAAATTTATAAAGAGATTGGACAAGATTTTAAAAAATATACTTTTCAATTTAAAACAATCACGCCTAATTTTAACATTCAAACGCAGTCGTTACAGTCTTATTCCTCGGCATATCAGTATTTAGAGGGTGTTGTAAAATCTGCGGATATCATTTCTCTAGAAAATGCTAAAAAGTTGTTGAATGCATCTCAAAAGGGAGTTCAAAAAAGTGTTGTTTGGAATGAATCTTTTGAAAACGGAAAAGTTTTTGAATTTAAGATTGATAGTATTCAGCGTTTTAATAATGATACTAAATTAAACGTTTCTTGGAACGGAGAATCGATAAGTGCTGCATCAAAAGGAGAAAATGAAATTATAATTCCTGGAAAAAGTAATTTTAAAGTGGTTGGCTTAGAAGTCAAAAACACCAATGAGCAATACATTTCTATCAACTTTTCTGACGCACTTAAAAAGCAACAAAATTTTGAGGGTTTAGTAACAATTCAGAATGAAAAAAATCCACGTTTTGTGATTAATGGAAATGAGTTGAAAGTATATTCTGAAAGCAAGTTTCAAGAAAATATTCAGGTTTCCGTGTTTCAAGGAATTCAAAATTCTTATGATTTTAAGCTTAAAAATTCATTTAAAGAAAGCGTCACTTTCAAACAGAAGAAACCACAAATTAGGGCACTTAGTAGCGGAACCATTTTGCCAAATTCAAAAGATTTAAAATTTAATTTTGAAGCGATTAATGTGGAAGAGATAACTGTTAGAATTATAAAAATATATGAAGAAAATATTTTGCAATTTCTGCAAAAAAATAACATCAATAGTAATAATGAGTTTGAAATTAAAAGAGTTGGAAGACGGGTTGCAAAAGAAAGGATAACTTTAATGAATGGTAAAGGAAATAATAGCCAAAAATGGAAAGCCTTTAGTGTAGATATTGCTAAAATGATTACAACGGAACCAGGAGCAATCTATAGAATTGAGTTGAGTTTTAATAAAAATCAGACACTTTATAATTGTACAGAAAATATTACTGCAACAACTACTATTACTACAGATGACTTTGAAGAAGATTATGATGGGGATTATGACAATTTAAGTGCGATTGAAGACGAAGAAGAAAGAGAAGAATTGTATTGGGATAATAAACTATATAACTACAAAAAATACAGACATAACTGGAGAGAAAGAGAGAATCCTTGTGATGATGCCTATTATCATAATGGTAGAATGATTGCTCAAAATTTATTGGCTTCAAACCTTGGAATTATCGCCAAAAAAGGAACGAATAACACCTATTTATTTGCGGTTACAAATATTCTAAATACAAATATTGAAGTTGGAGCAAGCATAAAATTATTTAATTTTCAGCAAAAAGAAATTGCATCCGGAATTACGAATTCAGAAGGAATTGTAACGATTAATGCGTCTAAAGAGGCCGCATTTGCAATTGTTTCTAACGGAAGTAATAAAGGATATGTAAAGTTGTTGGACGGCAATTCTTTGTCATTAAGTAAGTTTGATGTTTCTGGAAGTAAAACTCAAAAAGGATTGAAAGGATATGTTTATGGAGAACGTGGAGTTTGGAGGCCTGGAGATGCTATACATCTTAGTTTTATCTTAAATGATGCCGATAATAAATTGCCAAAAAATTATCCTATAAAATTGGAAGTTAAAGATCCAAGTGGAAAATTGGTTTATAAAAAAGTAACATCAGGAAATCTAAATAGATTTTACAAATTTACAGTCACAACTTCAGAAGAAGCAAAAACTGGAAATTATGCTGCAAAGGTCTCTGTTGGTGGCGCAAAGTTTTATAAGAATTTAAAAGTAGAAACCGTAAAACCAAACCGTTTAAAAATCAAGGTCAATTTTGAGGATGAGATCTTAACTAGTAAAAATCCAATTAAAGGAAATTTAGATGTTAAATGGCTGCATGGAGCGCCTGCAAAAAAATTAAAAGTAGAAATTAAAGCAAAGGCTTCAGCGGCTAATTATAGTTTTAAAAAGTACAAAAACTATATTTTTTCGGATCCATCAAGAAACTTTTCATCTCAAGAAGTAAATGTTTTTGATGGGGAGTTAGATGAAAATGGCATTGCAGAAATCAACAGTGCATTAACCATCGGAAAAAATGCTCCTGGAATGTTAAACGTTCAGTTTTTAGTAAGAGCTTTCGAAAATGGAGGCGATTTTTCTATCGATGCATTCACAAAAAAATATGCACCTTTCAACTCTTTTGTCGGAATAAAATCGCCGAAAGGGAACAGATACGGTTCGTTTTTCACAGATGAGAATCAAACTTTTTCCATTGCGACGGTAGATGAAAATGGGAGTCCAGTTCAACGAGATGAAATTGAGGTTGAAGTCTATCAGATAAAATGGCGCTGGTGGTGGAGCTCCTCTGATGATAATTTATCAAGATATACTTCCAGCAGTTATCATAAAACATATAAAACTTTAAAAATTAGCACAAATTCAAAAGGAAAAGGAAGTTTTAAGTTGCATATTCCAGAAAGAGATCGGGGTCGATTTTTAATAAGAGTGATTGATAAAAAGAGCAGACATGCAGCAGGTAGAACTGCTTATTTTTATAAAAATTGGTGGCAAAATTCCACTTCTGGAGATAAAGAAGCTGCAAAAATGTTGGTTTTTTCTGCGGATAAAGAAAGGTATAATGTTGGCGAAACAGCAAAAATTACATTTCCTTCAGGAAGTGAAGGAAGGGCATTAATTAGTATTGAGAATGGTACAAAAGTCTTAGAAACTCAATGGGTAAAAACTCAAAAAGGAACCACTTCTGTAGAAATTGTGATTACTAAAAAGATGACACCAAATGTGTTTGTAAATATATCTTTGTTACAGCCGCATCAAGTTTCAGAAAATGATTTGCCAATTCGTTTGTTTGGGGTAATTCCGTTGTTGATTGAGGATAAAAACACCAAATTAGAACCAGAAATATCCATGTCGGACGAATTGCAACCGGAAAAAGAGTTTACAGTAAAAGTTTCAGAAAAAAAGAACAAAGCAATGACTTATACTTTAGCAATTGTGGAGGAAGGTTTGTTAGATTTAACGCGGTTTAAGACCCCAAATGCATACCATACTTTTTATGCAAGAGAAGCTTTGGGGGTAAAAACGTGGGATATTTACGATGATGTTCTTGGTGCGTATTCAGGAAGTATCGATCAGGTTTTTGCAATTGGTGGTGATGGAAGTTTGTCAAAAGGAAAAAATAAAAAAGCCAATAGATTTAAACCCGTTGTAAAATATTTAGGACCCTTTTATCTAGGAAAAGGAAAAACAACTTCGCATAAAATTACTTTGCCAAATTATATTGGCGCCGTTAGAATAATGATTGTGGCTGGGGATGTTGAAAAGGAAGCTTTTGGAAATGCACAAAAATCAGTTCCTGTTAAAAAACCATTGATGGTTTTGGCAACGTTGCCAAGAAAATTATCACCGAAAGAAAGAGTTATTTTGCCAGTTGCTGTTTTTGCAATGGATAAAAAAGTGAAAGTGGTAACGATTGAAGTAAAAACTACAAACGGAATGGCCGTTGTGGGTAGCAAAACTCAGCGCATCAATTTTGAAAAGCCAGATGAAAAAATGGTGTATTTTGAATTGGATGTTTTAAAAGCAAATGGTATTAATACCGTTGAAATTATTGCAACTGGAAATGGAGAAAAATCTTCTTATAAAGTGGAGTTAGATGTGGTAAATCCAAACCCGATAACATCAAAAATACTTGATAAAAACATCGAAGCAAAGCAAACGCAAACAATCAGCTTTAATACGTTTGGGGTAGAAGGTTCCAATACGGCTACTTTAGAGCTGTCGACCTTTCCTCAAATTAATTTTTATGGAAGATTGGATTATTTAATTCGCTATCCGCATGGTTGTGTAGAGCAAACAACATCCAGTGTTTTTCCTCAATTATTCTTGAATGATCTTTTTGATTTAACATCAGAAAAAAAACAAAAAATTCAGAATAATATAGAAAAAGGAATACAACGTTTAGCAAATTTTCAAAAGGCAAGTGGAGGTTTGAGCTATTGGATGGGAGAAATAGGTACAAACGATTGGGGAACAAGTTATGCTGGTCATTTTATGCTAGAAGCAGCTAAAAAAGGGTTTGTTTTACCGTTGACTTTTAAAATTAATTTTATTCGGTATCAAAAAAATGAAGCAAGAAAATGGAGGCCAAATTATAATAGCAATATAAGAGATTTATCGCAAGCTTATAGACTATATACATTGGCTTTAGCGGGAAGTCCAGATTTATCAGCAATGAATAGATTACGCGAGTTTAAGCAAATTTCTAATGCAGCAAAATGGCGTTTGGCGGCAACATATGCATTGGTCGGGCAAAAAGAGGCAAGTGAAGAAATCATGCAAAAAGCCAACTTAAATTTTGAAGCATCAAAATACAGCTATTATACCTATGGTTCTATCGACAGAAATCGAGCAATGGCTTTAGAAACGATGCTAATGACCCAGCATAAAAACACGAAAAAAATGGCAAAGACGATTGCGAATGCATTATCGAGCAATCGTTGGATGAGTACTCAATCTACAGCGTTTAGTTTGTTGTCTATTGGTAAAATGGTGGTTCAGAATGGAGGGAAAGCCATTGATCTAAAGTATACAAACGGAGGGAAAACAGAAACTTTAAAAACATCAAGTTCTATGGTACAAAGAACGTTAAAAGTGAAGAAAGGTGAGAATTCTATTACCCTAAATAATAATAAAAACAATCTCGTTTTTGCAAGAATTATCAACGCGGGTAGGTTGCCTTTGGGGAGAGAGATTTCAGAAAGTAGAGGTTTAAGTATTTCTGCTCAATACAAAGATTTAAAAGGAAACATAATGAATATTAATGAGCTGAAACAAGGGCAAGATTTTGTAGCGATCATAACCGTAGGTAACCCCAAAAACGAAATGGTAAAAGATATTGCGTTGACACAAGTTTTTCCTTCTGGATGGGAAATTGTAAACACTCGTTTTACAGATTTTGGTTCCACAATAAAAAGTGAGGCTCGTTATACAGATATTAGAGATGATCGTGTGAATTTTTATTTTGATTTGAATCAACAGCCTAAAAAACCAGAAATAAAAACGTTTTCAGTTTTATTAAATGCAGCCTATTTAGGAGATTATTATTTACCAGGAGTTCAAGTGGAAGCGATGTATGATAATGACTATTTGGTAAGAACGAAAGGGAGTTGGATTAAAGTTGTGAAGTAATTAGGCATCTGTCACGTTATTGCGAGTTTACGAAGCAATCTCTTAATTAGAATAACAGATTGCTTCGTTCCTTGCAATGACAAATAATAATCAAAAATTGAAAATAACAAACTACATAAAACGTCATAAAAAGAAGACATTATTTCTTTTTTTTTTGCTGATGTGCTATGCATTTTGTTTGCCGAAAGAATTGTTTATAAAACCAACATCAACGGTTATTACAAGCAATAATGATGCGTTATTAGGCGCATTAATTGCGAAAGATGGACAATGGCGATTTCCACATAATGATGCCGTTCCAAAGAAATTTAAAACTTGTTTAATTCAGTTTGAGGACGTGCACTTTTATAAACATCCAGGATTTAATCCCGTGTCAATTTTTAATGCATTCAAACAAAATCTGCAAGCAGCAACTGTAAAAAGAGGAGGAAGCACAATTACACAACAAGTAATAAGATTGAGCAGAGGTAACAGGTCAAGAACTTATTTTGAAAAATTAAAAGAATTGGTGCTGGCAACTCGTTTAGAGTTTAGTGTTTCCAAAGAAAAAATACTTACATTTTGGAGTTCTAATGCGCCTTTTGGTGGAAATGTAGTGGGTTTAGAAGCTGCCTCTTGGCGGTATTTTAATCGAAAATCTACTGATTTATCTTGGGCAGAATCTGCAACTTTAGCTGTTTTACCAAATGCTCCAAATTTGATATATCCTGGAAAAAATCAACAAAAATTATTGGTAAAAAGAAATCGGTTGTTAAAAAAATTACTCACAAATAAAATACTTGATTCGCTAACGTATGAATTATCAATTTTAGAAGCGTTGCCTCAAAAACCGTATCCTTTGCCTCAAATAGCGTCTCATTTATTGCAAAAAATTAATAAACATAAAAGCGGAAAGTTTGTAAAAACAACGGTGCAGAAAAATTTGCAAATACAAGTAAATGATATTGTTAAGAATCACTATAATGTATTGAAAAACAATGAAATATTTAATATTTCAGTTTTGGTTTTAGATGTGAAAAATAGAGCGGTTTTAAGTTATGTTGGTAATTCTAAAACAACCAAAAAAAATCATAAAGATGTTGATGTAATTGATAAGCCAAGAAGTACAGGAAGTATTTTAAAACCTTTTTTATATGCGGCCATGTTAGATGGTGGAGCTTTGTTACCAAATATGATGGTTGCAGATGTGCCAACTAACTTTGGAAGTTATCAACCAGAAAATTTCGATAAAACATATGCAGGAGCAGTTTCAGCAAAATTAGCTTTGTCAAAATCTTTAAATGTGCCAACCGTAAGAATGTTACAAGATTTTGGATTAGAGAAATTTCATGATTATTTACAAAAGTTATATTTGAAAGATCTAAAGAAAAATCCAAATTATTATGGTTTGACATTGGCACTAGGTGGCGCAGAAAGTAATTTGTGGGATTTATGTAAAAGTTATGCATCCATGGCATCAACAGTAAATCATTATTCAGAAAACTCTAGCAGATATTTTAAAAATGAATTTTGTGAGCCTACTTTTTATGGGGACACTACAATTGATTTTGGTGATAAAACATCTGAAAAAATAATTTTTGATGCGGCTTCGGTCTATTTAACTTTCGAGAGTTTAAAAGAGGTAAACAGACCAAATGCAGACCAAAATTGGGAATTCTTTGATTCTTCAAAACAAATTGCTTGGAAAACAGGAACCAGTTTTGGCTTTCGAGATGCTTGGGCAATTGGTACAACGAAAGATTATGTAGTGGGTGTTTGGGTTGGAAATGCAGATGGGGAAGGAAGACCCGGTTTAGTGGGAATGCAAGCTGCAGCACCAATTTTATTTGATGTTTTTGATAAATTACCAAATTCAGAATGGTTTGAAAAGCCTTTTGATGAAATGACAGCAGTAGCTATTTGTGATAAAAGTGGCTACCGAGCAACCGAAATTTGTGAAGAGAAAAATTTAGCATATATTCAGAATGCTGGTCTGAAAACTGGACCTTGTCCTTATCACGTATCGTTAAATATGGAGGTATCAGAAAAATACCAAGTAAATACTTCTTGTGAAAGTTTGGAAAAAATAAAGCAGAAATCTTGGTTTGTATTACCTCCATTAATGGAATATTATTACCGAGATAAAAATCCGTTTTATAAATCAGTACCAAAATTTAGAGATGATTGTTTGGGTGCATCAGTAAATGCGATGAAGTTTTTATATCCAACAGAAAAAAGCACCATTTTTTTACCTAAAATTTTTGATGGAACTACAAATGAACTCATCTTAAAAGTTGCTCATTCTAATAAAGAGGTTACTTTATTTTGGTCTTTAAATAATACGTTTTTAGGAACTACAGAAGAAATACATCATTTTGCGATACAACCAACCGTGGGTTCTTATATAATAACGGTGACAGATACTTTTGGCAATGAAATTCAGCAAGAAATAGAGATAAAAGGGTAAGAAATTCGCTTTGTTATTATTTAGATTTTCTTAATAAAAAAGCATCTTTTTTTCGGGATATTTATCGGTATTAAAATCAATTTAATTTTAATGACATTATGCATTATTAAATGATTAGTTTTAGCATTAATCTCAGTAATTTTTTTAAATGAAGATTCATCCCATAGAAACAGGAAATTTTAAATTAGATGGTGGTGCAATGTTTGGCGTTGTTCCTAAAACCATTTGGCAAAAAACAAATCCAGCAGATTCAAATAATTTAATTGACATGAGCATGCGCTGTATGCTTATTGAAGATGGTAATCGTCTTCTTTTAATTGATACTGGTTTAGGTGCTAAACAATCAGACAAATTTTTTGGCTATTACTATTTATTCGGAGATTTTTCTCTAGATAGCTCTCTTGCAAAACTGGGTTTTCATAGAGATGACATTACAGATGTTTTTTTAACACATTTGCATTTTGATCATTGCGGAGGTGTTATCCAAAGAGATAAAAATGAAATGCTTATTCCCGCTTTTAAGAACGCAAAAGTTTGGTCTAATGATAATCACTGGAAATGGGCAACGGAGCCAAACCCAAGAGAAAAAGCCTCTTTTTTAAAAGAAAATATCAATCCTATTAAAGAAAGTGGACAATTAAATTTTATTCATGAGAACGCAATAGAACAAATTGGTTTTGATGTGTTGTTTATGGACGGGCATACAGAAAAACAAATGCTACCAAAGATAAAATATCAAGGGAAAACAATTGTTTTTATGGCAGATTTATTGCCAACTGTGGGTCATATTCCTTTGCCGTATGTAATGGGATATGATACCAGACCTTTATTGACTATTAAAGAAAAAGCAACTTTTTTAAGTGAAGCTGCAGATAATAACTATTACCTATTTTTAGAACACGATGCGTACAACGAAATTTGTACAGTACAGCGCACAGAAAAAGGCGTTCGGCTAAAAGAAATACATAAATTTACAGATATATTTAATTAAGAAATTAGAGATGAATCTATTAAAATCGATTACATATTCAGCAGCTGTTGTGCTTCTTTTAGGAAGTTGTAAAACCGCAATACACACAATTTTAGTCCCTAATGGACCAGATGTTGCAATGAACATCGCTGCTAAACAAGGAGTACTATCTGAAGCTGAACTAAACGTGTGGAGTCATATGGATTTGCGAACAGATTCGATTCCTGGAATGAGCATTGCAAAAGCATATCAATTTTTAGCAGGAAAAAAAGGGAGTACTGTTATTGTTGCAATTGCAGATTCTGGTATAGATGTGGAGCATGAAGATTTACAAAGTGTGGCCTGGGTAAATCCAAATGAAATTGCCGGTAATCATAAAGATGATGATAATAATGGATACATAGATGATATTCATGGCTGGAACTTCTTAGGAGGTAAGGATGGTAAAATTGTGAATTCCGATCAATTAGAAATGACAAGAATTGTTAAAAAAGGAATGGATTTTTTTGGGGATAAAAAAGCTTCAGAAATTTCTGATGCAAATAAAACTGAATTTCAACAATATTTAAAGTTAAAGGAAAAATATACAAAATCTGTTGCAGCGCACAAACAAGAGTTGGTCAGCTTGCAACAAAGTGAAGATAGAATTCATCAAATTGAACAAAATTTTAAAGAAGTAAAAGCATTTCTTAATACCGCCGATTTAAGTGTAGAAGATTTAAAAAAGGCAAGACCAGAAAGTGCACAATTAGCCGCTAAAATTTCAGATGTGTCTAATATGTTAAGTAGAGGAATGTCTGAAAAGGGTCTGTTAGCCTACAAAAAGCAATTAAAAAAGTACAAAAAAGCGAAAGATGCCTCAAAAAGTTACGATTTAGATTTTAATGGACGTCAATCTTTAGGGGACGATTTATATGATATCACAGATACGGATTATGGAAATAATAACGTAATTGGTTCTAAAGATTTAGAAAGTCATGGAACGCATGTTGCTGGTATTGTTGGGGCCTCAAGGAATAATGATAAAGGGGTTAATGGTGTTGCCAATAATGTAAAAATTATGGCGGTAAGAATGGCTCCTGACGGAGACGAGCACGATAAAGATGTAGCTTTAGGAATACGATATGCAGCAGATAATGGAGCTAAAGTGATTAATATAAGTTTCGGAAAAAGATATTCACCGAATAAAAAATGGGTATACAATGCCATTAAATATGCGGCAAAAAAAGATGTTTTAATTGTGAATGCTGCTGGTAATGACGGTAAAAATATAGATGTGGTAAGCACATTTCCAAACGATTCTGAAGATTTAGTAAATGAAGTTTCTGATAATGTTTTAACAATTGGTGCAATGAGTTTGCATTACAATGAAAAATTACCGGCAACTTTTTCTAATTATGGAAAGAAGAATGTAGATGTATTTGCGCCAGGTGCAGATATATACGCATCAATGCCAAAAGATGAATATGCCCTAAAAAGTGGAACTTCGATGGCTGCACCTTCTGCTGCAGGTGTTGCAGCTTTAGTTCGTTCTTATTATCCGCAATTATCCGCAAGTCAGGTAAAACATATTTTAATGAACTCAGGAATTAAAATTAATTTTGAAGTCATTAAACCAGGGACAACAGATGAAAAAGTACCTTTCTCAGATTTATCAGTTTCTGGTAGAGTAATAAATGCGTATAATGCTTTAAAAATGGCAGACAGAATAGTAAACGGAAAAAAATAATTTCAAAAAAAATAGTGATTAGTTGACAACTATTGTACGCTAATATTCAAAAATTAATTAATTTATAACATGAAAAAAAATCTACTTTTAATTTTCACAATTGCACTCATCACCTCTTGTACTCAGATAAAAGATATTGCGAATCAGCAAAAAAAGGATGCTACACAAACTACCTATTGGCAGCAACATGTAGCGTATACAATGGTGGTAGATGTAGATGCAAAAAACAATCAATACAAAGGAACACAAAAAGTAATTTATACAAATAACTCACCAGACGAATTAACAAAAGTGTATTATCACTTATACTTTAATGCATTTCAGCCAGGTTCTCAAATGGATGCACGTTCTTTAAATATTAAAGATCCAGATAGAAGAGTTAGAGATAGAATTAGCAAGTTAAGTGCAGATGAAATTGGGTATATAAAGGTAAATTCCTTAAAACAAAATGGCACAGCTATTTCCTATGAAACCGTAGGTACTATTTTAGAAGTTACTTTAAATAAACCGGTTAAGGCTGGTGAAAGTATCACCTTAGACATGGTTTTTGATGCGCAAATTCCGCTACAAGTTAGAAGAACAGGTAGAGATAACAAAGAGGGGGTTGCTTTATCGATGGCGCAATGGTATCCAAAAATGGCAGAGTACGATTTCGAAGGCTGGCATACGCCACCTTATATTGCAAGAGAATTCCATGGAGTTTGGGGTGATTTTGATGTAAAAATTAAAATTGATAAAGACTATGTTCTCGGTGGAACAGGATACTTGCAAAATGCACAAGAAATAGGGTACGGGTATGAAGATACATCAAAACCAATAAAGATTCCCAATTCAGAGAAGTTGACTTGGCATTTTAAAGCACCAAATGTGCACGACTTTGTGTGGGCGGCTGATCCGGATTATAAGCATGATGTTTTAAAAACGGCAAACGGAATTGATTTACACTTTCTATACAAGAAAAATTTAGCGCCAAAATTTTTACAGAACTGGAAAGATTTACAGTCAAAAACCGCTGAATTAATGACGTATTACAGCAAGCATATTGGAGCATATCCTTACAAACAATATTCTGTAATACAAGGTGGAGATGGCGGTATGGAGTATGCAATGGCAACTTTAATTACAGGTGAGCGCAAGTTTGGGAGCCTCTTTGGTGTTACTGCACATGAAATGGCACATACTTGGTTTCAATTCTTATTAGCTTCTAATGAAAGTAAACATCCTTGGATGGATGAAGGTTTTACTTCCTATATCTCTAATAAAGCTGAAGATTTAATTCTGAAGGAAGCGAAAGAAAATCCACATTCAGGATCTTACAAAGGCTACAATTATGTGGTAAGTACTAATATTGAAGAGCCTCTTTCTACGCATGCAGATAGGTATAATACCAATACAGCCTATAGTGTTGCGAGTTACTCTAAAGGGAATATTTTCTTATCTCAATTAGAATATATAATTGGAACAGAAAATGTTGCAGCCGGCCTTAAGAAGTATTTCGTAGATTTTAGTTTTAAGCATCCAACACCAAATGATATAAAGCGTTCTATGGAAAAGGTTTCGGGGATTCATTTAGATTGGTATTTGAATGAATGGACACAGACAATTCACACCATAGACTATGGCATTAAAGCTGTGGATGGGCAAAATATTACCTTAGAAAGAATCGGTCAAGTACCAATGCCAATAGATGTAGAGGTTACTTATACAGATGGGTCTATAGAAAACTTTAATATTCCGTTAAGAATGATGAGAGGTAACAAACCAACTTCTGCGACGGTTATAGAAGATTGGGCTTGGGCAAATCCGGTGTACTCTTTTAAAGTCTCTAAAAATGTAAAAGCGGTTACCATTGACAAAAGCAAATTAATGGCAGATGTAAATGATGAAAATAATATTTTTGAAGTAAAGTAAAACTTTAAAATCAGTCATAAAAAAAAACCTCATTTATCTGAATAAATGAGGTTTTTTTTAGGTGAATAAATGTGTCTTCTAGTGTATTAGTTCTTCTATTCTTTCATTTGGAATAAAACCTTTTAGCATTAAAAAAACACCGCAGACGATTAAAATGATTCCCATAATTTTCTTAATTCTAAAAATTACTTGAGGTGTCATTTTATTTTTGAGTTGTTTTGCTAAAAATATTTTCCCCAGATCTGTCATAAAATAACTGAATAAGATAGTTCCAAAATACCAGAAAATGGCAGTCTGATTCATCTTTAAAGTAGGTCCAATAACGAGCACAGTTCCTAACCAAAAAGCCAAAACACCCACGTTTATAAAATTTAAAAAGAATCCTTTAAAAAAGAGTTTTAAATAATTATTTTTAAGGGGAACTTTTATGATTTTTGCGGCTTCTAATGCTTCTTTTTTATTCTCTTTTTCTAAATACGTAATCAATCCATAAATAATCAAAACCAAGCCACCTAAAAAGAACAATCTTGGATCCTCTTTTATTTCTTCTAGCAAAGATCTGCTTCCATAATACGCAATTAAAATAAAAGACAAATCTCCTAAAAGAACTCCTAAATCAAATACAATTGCTGCTCTGGCACCTTTTAAAATACTGGTTTGTATCAACATAAAAAAAACAGGCCCAATCATGAAAGCCATGAAAAAACCAATTAGGAAAGCATTTTTAAAGTCGTAAATATCCATTTTTTAAAAATAGTATTTTTTAATTGAAGCATAAGAAAGCCTCTTAAAAAGCATCAAATGAATGGAACACCCCTTTGAGTGCGGTCGGAATATTTAATTCTTAAGGAATATGTATAGTTTCGAACGGCACTCGAACGGCTGTAAATTTATTTTCTAGCGTTTAATCAATAGAAACGCGTGCTTTTTATCTCTGATGTAGTGTCTAAACATCATCAAAATCAATTGTAATTTTTGGAGTTGTAGGATGCGCTTGACAGGTTAAAATAAGGCCTTCCTCAAGCTCGCCGTCTGTTAAAATAGAATTTTTAACCATCACTGCTTTTCCTTCAGTAACTTTTGCCAAACAAGAACTGCAGACCCCACCTTGACAAGAATAGGGTGCATCAATATTGTTGCGTAAATTTGCCGCTAAAATATCATCTGTTTGAGACATTATAAAAGTAGTCTCTTCATCGTCTAAACGTACAGTGATTTCTGTAGATCCTTCTTTTACTTGTGCTACTTTTTCTTCATCTACACTCGCCGTAAATAATTCAAAATGGATGTTCTCCTTTGCTATTTTGTTTTTTTCTAAAGTCTTAGTAACATCTTTTATCATTTCTTCTGGACCACATAAAAAAGCGGCATTAAAAGAAGTTTCTTTGTACATGTTTTTTACAAAGTAGTTGGTTACGTTTCCGTCAATTCTTCCACGCAGGCTGTTTTTTGCGTTTTCTCTACTGTAAATATAATGCAGTTTAAATCTATCTGCGTAGGTTTCTTTTAAGCTATTTAACTCTTCAAAAAAGATGGCATCTGCAACCGATTTGTTGCCATAAACCAATGTAAAACTAGACATTGTTTCCGTTTCTAAAACTGTTTTTAACATTGATAAAACTGGCGTAATTCCCGATCCTGCAGCAAAACCAATGTAGTTATTGTCTGTTTCTGAAGCTAGTAAAAAACGCCCTTCAGGAGGAGCCGCTTCTATCGCATCACCTACTTTTAAATGCGTGGTTGCGTACGTAGAAAATACACCTTTTTCTACTTTTTTAATAGCAACTCTTATCTCATTGCTCTCAGGAGTAGAACAAATAGAATAAGCTCTTCTAACGTTTTCGTTGTTTATTGTTGTTTGAAGTGTAATATACTGTCCTGATTTAAAACTAAAATCAGCTTTTAAATGCTCAGGTATTTTAAAAACTACAGAAACTGCATCTGCAGTTTCTTGTTTTATTTCTTGTATGTGTACTTTGTGAAATTCTGCCATATAGAGATTAAACTAACTTGTTTTTTATTAGATATTCAGCGATTTGAACTGTGTTTGTAGCTGCACCTTTTCTTAGGTTGTCGGCTACAATCCACAAATTTAAGGTATTTTCTTGAGATTCATCTCTTCTAATGCGACCAACAAAAACTTCATCTTTGTGATGCGCAGTAATTGACATTGGATATATATTATTTGCCACATCGTCTTGCACAATAATTCCTGGAGTATCTGTTAAAATTTGACGGACTTCTGTAAGGTTAAAATCGTTTTCAAATTGCACATTTACAGCTTCAGAATGGCCACCAGTAGTTGGTATTCTAACGGCCGTTGCAGTCACAGAAAAAGAAGTATCACGTAAAATTTTCTTTGGCTCTTTAACCAATTTCATTTCCTCTTTGGTATATCCGTTTTCTAAAAAAACATCGCAATGTGGGAGTGCATTTCTTCCAATTTTATGAGGATACGCCATTTCGCCTTCAATACCGGCCTCCTCATTATCTAGCTGTTGTACCGCTTTTACGCCGGTTCCAGAAACAGATTGATAGGTGGAAATGACCACGCGTTTCATTTTATATTTTTGATGCAACGGCGCCAAAGCCATTACAAGTTGGATGGTAGAACAATTCGGATTTGCAATAATTTTATCATCGGTAGTTAAAACATCACCATTAATTTCCGGAACCACTAATTTTTTTGTGGGATCCATTCTCCAAGCAGAAGAGTTGTCAATTACAGTAGTGCCAGCTTCAGCAAATTTTGGAGCCCATGCTATAGAAGTATCTCCACCCGCAGAAAATAAAGCAATATCTGGTTTCATTTTTAAGGCGTCTTCTAAAGTTACAACGGTATATTCGTTTCCTTTATAAGATAATTTTTTACCAGCAGACCTTGCAGAGGCAACAGGAATTAATGCTGTTATTGGTAAATTACGTTCTTCTAAAACTTTCAACATTACTGTGCCAACCATACCCGTGGCACCAACTACCGCTACTTTCATTTTTTGTGTTTTTTTTAGAATACAAAGATGCTAAAAAAAGAAAGATTTGAATTGCTTAAAACGTTATAAATCAGCTAAAGTTTAAAAAATAAGCAAATAAATTGCTCGTGTTTAAAATTAAACTTTTAAGTGCTTGCAATTGCTAGGAACAAAGCAATCTGTTTTGCATAGAGCGAATTATTTTTAGAAGCTATTTCCTGCTTTCATTGCTCTCTTTTTTTTAGTTTTTGATACAAATTTATGCGGACTGCCAACTAAAAAAGAGGGCAAACAAACAGTTCAACCAGAGCTATATCTATTTGCCAACATTACACAGGTCTCAAATGAAATTGCTTGCTTTAAAATGGAGTGCTTCCGCTTCTCGGTAAAATTATATTCAGAGGTCATTTTTCCGGCAGCACCGCCTTTTAAGATAAAATTTGTAGGTTTG
>Ga0307488_10001909_pt1 | contig 17576 bp, 19 predicted proteins | sample SB02metaG_FD_202248 | JGI IMG/M metagenome (GOLD analysis project Ga0307488, IMG submission 202248) | Sea-ice brine microbial communities from Beaufort Sea near Barrow, Alaska, United States - SB 0.2 | ecosystem: Environmental > Aquatic > Marine > Coastal | place: USA: Alaska | collected... | reverse complement strand
AATAACAGTCGCTTCTCAATAGGTTTAGGAACCGGGAGTTACAAAAGGTCAGGTTCCATTAGTGTCGGAGGCAGTGTTGATTTACTCGTAAGTAATGATCTATACCATTCGCAGTAGTGATCCTAAGAGTCATAGTGAAAGACAAAGTAGTGTGGCAGGGTAGTAGTCAAAGGATAGAGGTGGGTGTGGGCGGTACGCAGAATGTTGGGCTTGCTCAGATTGAGGCTTTAGATGATATTCTAAGAGAATATCCATTAAGTAAAAAAGTACCGTAATAATAAAGCCTTTATCTCAAAGGCATTAGAGTCAGAAGATTAGCAATTGGCTGCTTGGAGTTATGATTCGCTGGCTTACTATGCCCTGTAGGGCACTGCCATCCAGCGCGGTGTCCACATGGCAAGTTTTTTACAGAATCCCTTCGAGTCAAAAACTATCAGGACAATGGCGCGAAGCGTGATTTTTACTACTAAAAAACAAAAAAGCCCGCGTTTAGCGAGCTTAGAATATTAAAAGACTAAACGTTAAACCTAAAGTGGATCACATCGCCGTCTTTAACAATGTAGTCCTTGCCTTCTAAACGCCATTTCCCGGCATCTTTGGCTCCTTGTTCACCGTTAAACTCCACAAAATTCTCATATCCAATGATTTCGGCGCGGATAAAACCCTTTTCGAAATCGGTGTGGATGACACCTGCGGTTTGTGGTGCGGTAGAGCCCTCTTTATAGGTCCAGGCTCGCACTTCTTGTACCCCAGCGGTAAAGTATGTGTTCAGGGCAAGTAATTCATAACCACAACGGATCACGCGGTTTAGACCGGGCTCTTCTAAGCCCATATCGGCCATAAATTCGGCTTTTTCTTCATCGTCTAGTTCGCCTATTTCAGATTCAATTTCAGCGCAAACTGCGACTACAACAGCGCCTTCGGCTGCAGCAATTTCGCGTACTTTATCTAAGTATGGATTGTTCTCGAATCCATCGTCATTAACGTTGGCAATATACATAGTGGGTTTTAGGGTTAAGAAGTTCATATAGCTGATAAGTTTTAATTCTTCTTTATCTAGTTCAACTGAACGTAATAATTCACCTTCATCTAAATGGGGTTTGATTTTTTCTAATACTTTAAGTTCAGCTTTAGCGTCGGCATCTCCGCTTTTCGCTCTTTTCGCTACTCTATGCAGGGCTTTTTCTGTTGTTTCTAGATCAGATAACGCCAACTCTGTATTGATAATTTCGATATCGTCTTGAGGGCTTATTTTGCCGGCGACATGCACAATGTTGTCATTGTCAAAACAACGTACAACATGGCCAATAGCATCAGTTTCACGAATATTAGCTAAAAACTTATTGCCTAAACCTTCTCCCTTAGATGCACCTTCTACTAAACCTGCAATATCAACAAATTCCATAGTGGTAGGAATAGTGCGTTTAGGTTTAACAATTTCGGCTAGTTTGTCTAAGCGTAAATCTGGCACGGGTACTACACCCGTATTGGGTTCTATAGTACAAAATGGGAAGTTGGCGGCTTCGATACCGGCTTTAGTTAACGCGTTAAAAAGTGTCGATTTTCCGACGTTTGGTAAACCGACTATGCCGCATTTAAAACCCATTTTGTTTTTCCTCTTAATTTTGTGTAAGTGAACTGACGATGTCTTTTATGTTTAAAGAACGTGTCATTCTTAATGTTTTAATGAACTATCATTCCGCCTTAAACGAATGCAGTCGATTCATGGATTTTTTAAGATCGTCTTTGACTAATATTTCAATGCAATGTGTGGCTTCATCAATCGCATCTTCGATTTGTTGTTGCTCTTTTTGTGGCGCTTTGCCTAACACATGACCCGTCACTCGGTTTTTATCACCAGGATGACCAATGCCAACGCGCAACCTCAGAAAATCCTTTTGATTGGCCAAACTACTAACAATATCACGGACACCATTTTGACTTGAGCTACCACCGGTCTTAAATTTTACTACACCTGGTGGAAGGTCTAATTCATCAAAGGCGACTAACAAACCAGATAATGGGACACGATAAAAATTTGCCATCGCTGCAACAGCTTGACCGCTTTTATTCATAAAGGTGGTAGGAATGAGAAGTCGAATATCTTGTCCACCAATCGAGATACGACCAGTGTAACCATAAAATTTATTTTCTAGTTTTAACGAACAGTTGTAGATTTTTGCTAGTGATTCAACGAACCATGCTCCAGCATTATGGCGGGTATGCTGATATTCAGGGCCTGGATTACCCAGGCCCACAATTAGGCTAATGCGCGCTAATTGTTTATCAGTCAAGCAAATTATTCCGCAGCTGCTGCATCACCTTCGCTATCATCTTCAACTTTAGGACCTTTAGCTAATTTAACAGTTACAACGGCTAAATCATGTTCTTGGCCTTTGTTTAGCTCTACTAAAGATACGCCTTTAGGTAATACTAAATCAGTCAAGTGAATAGTTTGATCTAGTTCAATGTTTATCAAATCAACTTCGATGTACTCAGGCAAGTCACCTGGTAAACAACTTACTTCAACATCAACCATGTGATGCTCAGGGTGGCCACCATTTAGCTTGATAGAGTCAGCTTTTTCTTCATTGATAAAATGTAAAGGTACGTTAGTTTGTAGCGCTTTGTTTGCATCAATTCGCAAAAAGTCAAGGTGCATAACAATGGGTTTAAAGGCATGACGTTGCATGTCTTTAACCAATACTTCAACTTTTTCTTTACCAATGTTCAAAGTAAGAACATGAGAATAGAAAGCTTCGAAGGCTTGGGCTTGGAAAAGTTTGTTATGAACAAGCGTCAAAGAAACAGCTTCTTTATTTGCTCCGTATAAGACTGCAGGTACTTTACCAGCGTGACGTAGGCGGCGGCTCGCACCTTTCCCTAAATCAGTACGGATTTCTGCGTCTAGTGTGAAAATTCCATCAGACATATGGTAACTCCAAATAATAGTAAATGTGTGTAAATCTTTGCGACCAAAATTTACGTTTGTGTCGTTAGTTTTCTCCCCGTAGACAGAAAACTGCAACATCCCAAAAAAGGGCGGCGAATATTAACATCTGACGGAAGGGGAAACAATGTGTTTGCAGGTTATTTAAGAATAAAAAAGCAGCTACTGAAAGCCGCTTATCTTATCGTTAAATGTGCCGTTTTTAATATTCAAACATCGCAGAAATAGACTCTTCGTTACTGACTCTCCGAATAGCTTCAGCAAGCATATTAGATAACGTCAGTTGTTTGACTTTAGGTATGGCTTTTATATCATCGCGAAGGGGAATGCTGTCTGTAACGATAATTTCATCGATCACAGAGTCACGTAAATTTTGTGCCGCATTACCTGAAAATATAGCATGTGTAGCGTAGGCATATACATTTCTGGCACCGTGAGCTTTTAATGCTTCTGCTGCTTTTGCCAAAGTGCCACCAGTATCAATCATATCATCGACAATGATACAATCTCGGTCTTGAACATCACCGATGATATGCATGACTTGAGCGACATTAGCCTTCGGGCGACGTTTATCGATAATAGCTAAGTCAGTATCGTTCATCAGCTTGGCTAATGCTCTGGCACGCACGACGCCACCAATATCAGGCGATACCACTACTGGGTTATGGAAATCACGTTGACGCATATCGTCTAACAAAATTGGCGTACCAAAAGCGTTATCTACCGGTACATCGAAGAAACCTTGGATTTGTTCGGCGTGCAAGTCGATGGTTAAAACACGATCTACACCTACATTTGACAAAAAGTCCGCTACCACTTTAGCGGTAATAGGTACCCTAGCCGAACGTACTCGTCTGTCTTGACGTGCATATCCGAAATAGGGGATAACAGCAGTAATACGACCTGCTGATGCACGACGAAATGCATCAATCATCACAATCAATTCCATTAGATTGTCGTTAGTCGGTGCACACGTAGATTGAATAATAAAGACATCTGAACCACGCACATTCTCGTGAATTTCTACACTGATTTCCCCATCGCTAAAACGTCCAACACTCGCATGTCCTAGCTTGGTATAAAGCCTATCCGCCACTTTTTGGGCTAATTCAGGTACTGCATTTCCAGAGAAAATCTTCATATCCGGCACGGTAATATCCTCAGTGCTTATTAAATGGCTGGAGTATTAAGGCACGAACCAACGACATAGTCGCGGCTCAAAGCCTTCTATCACAAAAACCAAATTCAATTAAAATGGCTGGGGTAGCTGGACTTGAACCAACGAATGACGGGATCAAAACCCGTTGCCTTACCACTTGGCTATACCCCAATTAATCTAGTAAATTGTGCTTGTATTTGGCTATGTAAAAGGGATGTATTCACCCCATTCGCAACAAAACTGATACTGCCTTGTGGTAATAAAGCTTGAACATTTAACGCTTCCTGACGATGATCAAACATTGCAAATACACATGAGCCTGTGCCGGTCATTCTCGACGGCGCGTATTCTAACAACCAGTGTAATGCTTTTGCAACATTCGGATCGCGTTCACAAACTAATTCTTGGCAATCATTATGAGTATTGGCAAAACTATAATCGCTAAAGTTGATTTTTGCAGTGTTTCTAGGCAGATTGGGCAAGGAAAAAATCTCTGCTGTGGATACATGGCTATCGGGAAATAATACTAAATATGTTTTTGCTGGAAGGGTCACAGTTTCTAATTTCTCACCAACACCTTCGGCAAAGGCTGTTTTACCTTGAGTAAAAATAGGAACATCTGCACCTAGGGTTAAGCCGAGTGTCGCTAACTCGGTGTCAGATAAATGGCAATCCCACAGTCTATTTAGCACTAGTAGAGTTGTTGCGGCATTCGATGATCCTCCGCCAATGCCTCCGCCCATAGGTAAACATTTTCTAAGATGGATATGACAACCAAGACCTTGGGATTGGGCATCTGGTATGCTTTTTTTTAATAACTGCGCGGCTTTCATAATCAAATTATCTTCATCAGGGACACCGGCTATGGGATCCTCTAAGGTGATTTTATCAGTGGAATTAACTTCGAAAGCGAGCTCATCACCATAGTCGAGGATTTGAAATAAACTTTGTAATTGATGGTAGCCATTTTCGTATCGGCCATTAATGTGTAAAAACAAATTGAGTTTGGCTGGGCTTGGCCACCAGTTCAAGAGGGACTCAGTCATATAAATCCCATTTATTTACCCGGATTAACAGTTGAGTGTTGTTGAGCCTATTATTTAATAACACTTTGTGTGGCAACCAAATATCATCTACCAATTTATAGTCATCATAATTAATTAACCAGCTTTTGCAATTACTGCAAATAGGTTGCAATTGGCTGACCCAACCTTGTTCACTGGTTATTACCTTATCGCTTTTGTGATGTTGCCCTTTTATCCAAAAGCGTAATTTTTCTACTGGTATTTGCCACCCTGTGACACGCCATATTAAATCGCTAGGGTCAGAATCTTGATAAGTCTCATCGTCAGCAATCAAGGTGACGCCCTTTTCATCGCCCTTCATATTGAGCAGTGATGTGCCGATAATAGAAGTCATATTGAGCTGGTATTGTTGTTGTGTTTGTTGCCATCTAAAGTGAGCACTTTGTTTTTTTCCCGGACTTTTAAAGCCAAATCTTCCACTTATTAACCAATGATCTTGTTGTTTTATGGACAATTGGTGAGCAGTTGAATTCAAATTAACTATTGGCTGGGGAGACGTCGCACAACCCACCAGAAAAAAAATAAGGGTAAGTGCAGATAAAGTTTGTTTTACACAGGGGCGGCTGACTAACACAGTTTCAATTATACTCGTTAAATGAAAAAATAGATTAAGGCAATAGGAACATACAAGTGACATTGCTTTCAATAGTTTTACCTTTTGCGTACAATGCCGCCACCTAATTGGCCTAACCTTATTGTAGTTTACCTAATCATTCCATGACCCTAATTGCTTTTGGTATTAATCATAAAACCGCCTCAATCGAATTGCGTGAAAAAATAGCGTTTTCACCCGATGCCATTGTGCAGGCTCTGGCATCTTTGCGGCAAGAAACCGGTGCAACAGAGTCTGTGATTTTGTCAACCTGTAATAGAACTGAAATTTATACGCAACTTGATGATAAACAAACCAATAAAATATCTATTTGGTTAGCTAACTTTCATGGCGTGCAACCAAAAGAATTACAAGATAACAGTTATCTTTATATTGATCAGCAAGCAGTCAATCACATTATGCGCGTAGCCTGTGGATTAGACTCAATGATGTTAGGTGAGCCACAAATCTTAGGGCAAGTGAAACAAGCTTTTACTGATGCCAAAAATTCAGGTGTGATCAAGGGAGACTTTGAACGACTGTTTCAACACACCTTTTCGGTGGCTAAAAGGGTGCGCACTGAAACAGATATAGGCGCTAATGCAGTGTCTGTTGCCTATGCATCGGTGCAATTAGCTAAACATATATTTTCATCCTTGGAGCAAAGTAGGGTGTTATTGATTGGTGCTGGCGAAACCATTGAACTGGTGGCTAAACATTTGTACGAACAAAATGTTAAATCTTTGACTGTTGCCAACCGCACTTTAGCAAGAGCTCAAGCCATCGCAGAGCCTTTAAATGCACAAGTTTTGACATTGGCGCAGATCCCTCAGCATTTAAAAGATGCTGATATTGTGATCAGTTCAACCGCCAGTCAATTACCCATTTTAGGAAAAGGGTTGGTTCAAAGCGCATTAAAAGAACGTAAACATAAGCCAATGTTTTTAGTCGATTTAGCTGTACCTCGTGATATTGAAGCAGAGGTAGGCGAATTGGATGATGCCTATTTATACACAGTGGATGATTTACAACAAATAGTAGAAACAAATCTAGCCAATCGACAAGATGCAGCAGCGCTTGCAGATGAAATGGTAGCGCAGCAAGTACAACAATTTATGCGTTGGCAACAAAGCCAAACCTCGATTGATGTATTAAAAGGGTTTCGAGACCAAAGTGAGTCGCAGCGTGATACCTTAGTTAGTAAAGCACTAAATCAGCTTGCAGACGGCAAAGAAGCTGAACAAGTGATCATTGAACTCGCCAATAAATTAACCAATAGTCTTATTCATGCACCTACCAAAGCTTTAAAAAATGCGGCAAGTGAACAAAATTCACAGCAGCTTGAATTACTTATAGATGCATTAGATTTAAAAAAATCAGATAATTAGCGGCTCACGTAGTCCGCCTACGGAAATATAATGAAAGAATCGGTTCAACGAAAACTAGAAGTATTGGATGAGCGTTACGAAGAGGTGCAAGCTTTATTGAGTGAAGCTGAAGTCATTGCTGATCAAGACCGGTACAGAGGCCTTACAAAAGAATACTCACAGTTAGAAGGTGTAGTGATGTGTTTTCGTGATTATCAGAGGGCCCAGAAAGACTTTGAATCTGCCCAAGAAATGATGCAAGAAGACGATGCAGAAATGCGTGAGATGGCACAAGAAGAATATAAATCAGCCAAACAAAGTATCGAAGAGTTTACTCAAGAACTACAAGTATTATTGCTGCCTAAAGATCCTAACGACGAAAGCAATTGTTTTGTAGAGATACGTGCTGGGGCAGGGGGCGACGAAGCCGCTATTTTTGCCGGTGACTTATTCCGTATGTACAGTCGTTATGCAGAAAAACAAGGCTGGAAAGTGGAACTCGTCACGGCTAACGAAGGTGACCATGGTGGTTACAAGGTCGTGATTGCCAATATTTTAGGTGAGGGCTCTTATGGCATTATGAAATTTGAGTCAGGCGGGCATCGTGTGCAACGTGTTCCTGATACTGAGTCACAAGGGCGTATTCATACTTCAGCTTGTACTGTGGTAGTGATGCCTGAAGTGCCTGAGTCTGAAGCCATTGAAATCAATAAAGCGGATTTGAAAATTGATACCTTTAGAGCCTCTGGTGCCGGTGGTCAGCACGTCAATAAAACTGACTCTGCCATCCGTATTACCCATAATCCATCGGGTATAGTAGTCGAGTGTCAGGATGAACGTTCTCAGCACAAAAATCGTGCTAAAGCGATGGCTATATTGCAGTCTCGATTGACACAATTAGAAGAAGATAAACGCCAAGCCGAAGAAACGTCTACTCGCCGCAACCTTGTGGCCAGTGGTGATCGTTCTGAGCGTATTCGCACTTATAACTTTCCTCAAGGACGCGTCACCGATCATCGCATTAATTTAACTTTATATTGTTTAGACGATGTCATTGCTGGTGAACTCAATGCTGTATTGGAGCCTATTAGACAAGAACATCAAGCCGATTTGTTATCTTCACTTTCTGACGAATAGAATATATTGGATAATATGTCCCTCACTATTGCCCAAGCATTATCTTGGGCCAGAGAGCAACTTAGTTCTCATAATGTAAGTGATGACGGCCTATATGATTCAGCTACGATTGACAGCAAGGTGTTATTAGCAGCTTGTTTGCAACGTGAAGTGGTGTATTTACACACTTGGCCTGAAAAATGGTTAGATGAATTACAGATAAAAATATTTCAAGCGTACATTTCGCAACGTTCATTAGGCCATCCCGTAGCACATATCATTGGTTATCGCGACTTTTGGTCATTGCGACTCAAGGTTTCTCCCGCTACCTTGATCCCGAGACCTGAAACCGAACTCTTGGTTGAAATTGTTCTAAGCCTCAATTTAACTGAACATTCTAAAGTTTTGGATTTAGGGACTGGCACGGGTGCTATCGCTTTGGCGTTAGCCAGTGAAAATCCCCATTGGTTGGTAGTAGGTTTAGATAAAAGCTCCCAGGCAGTCGCGTTAGCCATAGATAACGCCATTATGCATAAACTTGAACGCGTCAAATTTATTCAAAGTGATTGGTTTTCTGCTGTTGAGCATCGACAATTTGACCTTATTGTGACGAACCCGCCTTATATTGAAGACAACAACCACTATTTACAGCAGGGTGATGTGCGTTTTGAGCCTAGCAGTGCTTTAACATCGGGTGTGGATGGCCTTGATGATATTCGTTCAATTGTTTCTCAAAGTAAGCATTATTTGAATGATAACGGCTGGTTACTGATTGAACATGGCTATCAGCAAAGTCGCCAAGTGACAGATATTTTGAGCGCTCACGGTTTTAATCAAATCCGTCGCGAACTTGATCTGAATGGTTTGCCTCGCGTTACCATGGGGTGTAATTAGCTGTATGTCATGTTTTATGTTGGATTGTTCTTTGCGTTAAGTTGTTGTTTTCATCGATACGTTATAACTTATTATGTGGTTTTAGATGGTTACTATCAGCATCAAATTTATACCCATACCACCTTATGTGGACTCCCCCGTGTCAACAACTAAAACTTTACGTGTTAAAGAATAAATGCGCACTTATGTTCGAGCTCTAGTAGAGAGGCTATCTCAGGCTCTATGATGTTTACGCGAACAAACGGTCATATCTCAAAAACGAGCATTATGCTCTAGGTGGTATAATGAATTCGTTTGTAGATTTTTATCTTCGTCGGTGCATTTTTAGTTGGTTAACGCTTTTTAGACTGCGTATTATGCCGCTTTGAACTCGGTACCTTGTATGTGCATGGCGTAAGCGGTTCTGACTGTTTTATTCGCTAACGCCACAGCCGCACACTTATTTCCCCTTCGCGCCATTAGGGCTTGTAGCCATAGCTCTTTTTTTGTTTTCGCCCCATATTTGAGTATTTTAGTGATAACTGACATGGCACCACTAATTAACTGACTGCGTAGGAGATTGTCTTTACAGTGTTTACCAATTGTGCATAAGTTTGTTTTTCCGCCATAGGAGTGTTGAATAGGGGGTAAGCCGATACTGGCTGAAGCATCCTTTCCTTTTTTGTGGTGCTCACTACTTATCGTTATATACAGGTTGACGGCATTAATGGGGCCTACCCCTAAAAGTTAAGGTTTATAAAACATGTAAGAAATGCGTAAACAATACCCTTTTGTGGATACATGGGTTACTGAAAAATTATTAGCCTTGGTGATGTATCTATTTATGGTTACCTTAGCGTTAAAGTTTGGCCGTACTGGTTTTATGCTAAGTATTGGTTTAATTGGTACGTTGCGTTGGATGGCTTATGCTGGGATGGTTGCTATGAATAAACAACCCATACTTTTTTAATCAAACACCAGCCTAATAAATTTAAACCCAATCATTGATTTGTGGATCATCAGGTTGCTAGCATTTTCCTGTTTCATTAAGGGGTGTGACTTCTTTATCAAAATGGCCGAGAAAACCCCGTGATCAGAGCAAAGCGATGTCGCGGGGATGAATCGGCTGAACTAACCTTGTTCTTGAATGTATTTTCTGATCGTTTCTGCGCTTGCGTTACCTACGGAGCAAACAAAATACCCATCAGACCAAAATGTCTTTTCTCGCCAGAATTCATTCTTTAAATAAGGGAATGTCCGCCACAATCGGATGTTTGTAGTTTGCTTAATTCTTCTTACATACTGTCCTATAGAGTATTTTGTCCCGATGGTTATGAGCATGTGGATATGATCTTTGTCGATTTCTATTTCCTCAACCGTAAAGTCAGAGTAATTTGAAATATCGATGACTTGCTTTTTGATGAACTCACCAATACGACCATGTAGGAGTTGTTTTCTGTATTTAACAACAAGGATCAAATGTAGGGCAATTAAATATTTACAGTGCGATTTAGTTTCATAATCCACCTTGACAGCCTCATTCTATACAGTATATGAAAAAGACACTCAGATACAATTACAGGCTCAAGCCGACAATAGAGCAAGAAGCTAATTTAATTGAGTTTGGCGCTTATTCTCGTGGGCTTTGGAACCTGTTGTTATCTGAAAATATTCGCCGATATCAACACGACAAGACGTTTCTTTTCTACAATACGATGGCAAGCTTAATAAAAGAGCTAAAGGAATTTGAAGAATTTGCATGGCTAAAAGCATTTGATAGCGCTGCCGCGCAACAAGTTGCTAGGGATTTAGAGACTGCATTGAAAAATTCAATATCCAAAGGCAGGGTGCAAAGGTTTCCTAACCATAAAGTGACATTTAAGCAAAAGAAATTACACAATGATAGTTTTAGGTGCGTGAATAATTCCAATTGCATTCGGATTGAAAACGGCACCATCAGCATTCCCAAAATAGGTAAAGTGCCTATTATATTGCACCGTAATCTTGTGAGTACAATCAAGACGGTCACCGTACAATTTCGCCACGGTAAATGGACAGCGAGTGTAGTTCAGGAAATTGAATGCCAAGCTGCCAAAAAAGTCCTCACAAGCATAGTCGGGTACGACATCAATAGTCAGCACACCGTTGTTGGCTCAAATGGCTGGTATGTTAAAAATCCAAAGTCATTTAAACAATCAAAAGAAAAACTAGGTCAACTCCAGCAGCAATTGGCAAGACGCAAGAAAGGCTCAGGTCGCTGGCACAAAACCAAACAACGCATTAACACCCTTAACGGAAAAATCTCTCGCAGACGCTTAGCGTTTGCACACGAACTGTCATGCTCGATAGCCAACAGTAGTGATATTATCGTGTTTGAAGATTTAAACGTTAAGGCCATGCAGCAATTTAATGGCAGTATGGTTAACGATAATGTGATGGGTCTCATTACTCAGCTATCAAAATACAAGGCTGAATTACGAGGCAAGGTATACCATGAAATCGGGCGATTTGAAAAGTCGTCAGGTATCTGTATATCTTGCAACCATCACCATAAATTATCGTTAAGTCAACGCACCTTCGCCTGCCACCAGTGCGGCACGATACAGTGTCGTGACTGGTCAGCTGCCATGTCGGTAGCTAAGTCAGGTGAAACAGGATTAATAGCGGGTGGGATAGTCGCTAGGGTTAAGCCCAATACTCAGCATAAAGCAGCCAATCAAACGAAAGTCTTTGAGCGTTCAAAGTTGGCTGTTGGATCTGAGAAAAAAGAAGCAATCTAGCCTAAAACTAGATTGTAGAAGCCCCGTGATCAGAGCGAAGCGATGTCGCGGGGTAATTCACAGCAACCTGAGGTGGAATTAATTAACACTGAGGTAAATTTATTTATAACTTTACTGCTAATTGCAGTAAAGGTTAGCCCAGTTAAACCGATAAAAAGGGGTGAGTTGATTTAGTGGGGTAAAACAATTGAAAGAGATAAAACAGGCTATCGCTAAGTGTGATTATCTGATGGCCAGTTTGCAGTTGGCGAGGGTGTTTCAGCCTGACAGTTGTCAACCAGAGGACTACCAACGCAAAGTAGACCTGTGGATTAAGCAAGCAAGAGTATTTATCGGTTTAACCGATACCACCACAGACAGTTTTAAACGTTTTATTCAGTTTTTTTATGTAGAACTCGCTTTTAGTGGCGATGAAAAGAACTATTTTTCTAGTCAATACAGTTCACTAGATTATGTCCTTGATTACCGTACGGGCATTCCTGTCAGCCTTGCCATTGTGTTTCAATCTATGGGAAAAACACTGGGTTTTGATGTGTGTGGTGTGAACTTTCCTGGGCATTTTTTGATCAAGTGTGCTTTTAGTCATCATCCAGCTATTTATTTAGATCCCTTGAATGGCAAACAGCTGAGTTGGCAAGATTTGGAGTCTTTTTATTTTTCTATTTTACATGAAATAGAAGATGAAAAAATGCCAGAAGAAGCCTTGCATCAAGCAAGTTGTGATGAAACTATTGTTAGGTTATTGCATAATTTGAAAGCGTCGTATATCAACGGAAAATGTTATTCAGAAGCGCTGACAGCGGTAGAGTTATTAGTCAATTTGTGTCCTAACGATCCTTATGAAAGAAGAGACCGAGGGTTTTTATTACATCAATTGGACTGTACACAAGTGGCAATTGCAGACTATCAATATTTCATTCGTCAGTGTCCTAAAGATCCCGCTACACAGCTGCTGCAAGCCCAGTTACAGCAGCTGAGTGCACAAATTCCAGACGTTTTTCACTGAACACCAACTTTTCGAACAATATAAGTTATGTCAGTACCTTGTAGATAGCTTGCGTTAATAGACTAAGCTGGTGTTGGTCAATAATGTAGGGCGGCATAATATACACTAGCTTATCAAAAGGCCTTATCCATACTCCCTGCTCAACAAAGGCTTTTTGTAATTCAGCCACGTTCACTGGGGATTTACATTCTACGACACCAATCGCGCCAATGACTCTGACATCGGCGACTGCCTCTAGATCAAGACAAGGTGCCAACTCTAAATGTAATTGTTGTTCAATCTGAGACACTTGTGTTTGCCAGTCATTTTGTTGAATGATTTTTAAGCTTGCATTGGCAACAGAGCAGGCTAGGGCGTTGCCCATAAATGTGGGTCCATGCATAAACACACCGGGTTCACCTTGGCAGACTCCTTGAGCGACATCTTCAGAACAAATAGTGGCAGCCAAAGTCATATAACCACCCGTCAAAGCTTTACCTAGGCACATAATATCTGGGCTGATATCAGCATGTTCACAAGCAAATAATTTACCTGTGCGGCCAAACCCAGTAGCAATTTCGTCACAAATTAACAGTATGTTGTAATCGTCGCAAAGCTGCCTGCAGCGCTTTAGGTATTCGGGGTGATAAATCCGCATACCGCCGGCATTTTGCACTATGGGCTCGATGATGAGTGCCGCTAGTTCATTATGATGGGTTTGAATAAGCTGCTCTAGTGGTTTGATATCATCTTCATTCCACTGTTTATCAAAGCGAGTTTGTGGTGCAGGTGCAAAAATCTGTTGGGCTAAGGCATCAGTAAATAAACTGTGCATGCCATTAACGGGGTCGCAGACCGACATAGCAGCAAACGTATCGCCATGATAACCATTGCGAGGCGTGATAAACCTGTGTTTATGATCGTTGCCCTGACAAGCCCAGTATTGCAAGGCCATTTTCATCGCTACTTCAACTGAGACCGAACCTGAATCAGCTAGAAATACTCGGTCTAGTCCTTGAGGAGTGATATCCACCAAAGTACGGCATAAGTCAATGGCAGGTTTATGGGTTAACCCACCAAACATCACATGGGCAAAATCATCGACTTGGCTTTTAACAGCGTGATTTAGCTCTGGGTGGTTATAACCATGAATGGCGGTCCACCAAGATGACACGCCATCCACCAGTTTTTCGCCTGACGCTAGATGGATATATACCCCTTGGGCTTTTATCACCTCGTAACAGGGAAGGGGATCAATGGCAGACGTATAAGGATGCCAAATATGTTGTTGATCGAAAAGTAAATTAGTGTTGGTCAAAATATGTTCACTTGTAAAGTTTTTGTTTAAGATTGTATTGACAATGTTCCCGCGCGCCATAGACTAAGCGCCTTAAATCATTTAGTAAAGTCTGAAAACCCAAGGTTGCACAATGTCTTTAAACAATTCGTCTTTCAACACTTCCTCACCACTCAATCAAGGGAGTATTCGCCATGACTGGACAATTGAAGAGGTAAACGCCCTTTTTAACATGCCGTTTAACGACTTGATGTTTCAAGCGCAAACGGTACATAGGCAAAATTTTGATCCTAATCAAGTGCAAGTCAGCACTTTGTTATCCATTAAAACGGGCGCTTGCCCAGAAGATTGTAAGTATTGTCCGCAAAGTGCACGTTATGATACCGGCTTGGAAAAAGAACGCTTAATGGAAATTGAAAAAGTCATTTTGCGCGCCCAAGAGGCAAAACAAGCTGGCTCTACGCGTTTTTGTATGGGAGCTGCGTGGCGCAACCCCCGTGATAGAGATATGCATTACGTGACCGAGATGGTCAAAGAAGTCAAAAAACTTGGCTTAGAAACCTGTATGACTTTAGGCATGTTAACGGGTGATCAAGCTGTGACTCTCAAGCAAGCAGGTCTTGATTACTATAATCATAACTTAGATACCTCTCCTGAGTTTTACGGCGATATTATTACTACTCGTACTTACCAGGACAGGTTAGATACCTTAGCAAACGTGAGAAGCTCAGGCATGAATGTTTGTTCTGGTGGCATAGTGGGTATGGGCGAAACGACCTCTGACCGTTCTAGTTTATTGGTGCAACTCGCTAACCTTGAATATCAACCAGAAAGTGTGCCAATCAATATGTTGGTTAAAGTGAAAGGCACGCCTATGGAAAATGTCGAAGACTTAGATTATTTCGAATTTATACGCACTATCGCCATTGCTAGGATCATGATGCCGAAGTCTTATGTGCGTTTATCTGCGGGCCGCGAGGCGATGAATGAACAAATGCAAGCCATGTGTTTTTTGGCTGGCGCTAATTCTATTTTTTACGGGTGTAAGTTGCTAACCACTTCTAATCCTGAAACCCATGAAGATGTGACCTTATTTAAAAAGTTGGGAATTAATTCTGCTCAAACACGTGACTATTCAGATGAAGCTCATGAAGCCGCCCTTTTAGAAGAAATTGAAGACAAGACTGCCAAGAGTTTATTTTACGATGCATCTAATAATCAAGCTAAAACTGTCAACATCTAATGGCATTTAATTTTATCCCTTGCGCCTTAGACAAGCGCCGAAGTGAAGGACGTTTACGTTCTCGTCATACCGTTGATTCAGCTACAGGTTCACTGATTGAAATTGGTGGTCAGCACTATATTAATTTTTCCAGCAACGACTATTTAGCCATGCGCCGCTCAAGTGTGGTGGCGCAAGCATGGGTTGATGGCATTAGCGAGTATGGCGGCGGCAGTGGATCATCACCTTTAGTCACGGGTTACACTAACGCTCATCAGGCGTTGGAAGAGTACTTAGCATCTGAACTTAAGCGTGACAAAGTGTTGCTATTTAATTCTGGTTTTGCAGCTAACCAAGCCGTTTGCCAAGCCTTATTTAGTCAAAACCACGAAAAAAACAAAGACCGAATTATTGCCGATAAACTTATGCATGCCTCCTTTATAGAAGGCGCTCAAGGGTCAAACGCCAAGTTAACGCGTTTCAAACACAACGATATTGAACATCTTCACATGTTGTTAAATTCTGCTAAAACAACATATGGTCATAATACTCTCGTTGCCACTGAAGGTGTTTTTAGTATGGACGGTGACCAAGCTCCATTGTCTGAAATTGTGGCAATGAGTAAACAAGCTCAAGCTTGGCTAATGGTCGATGACGCCCATGGTTTTGGCGCTCTAGGAAAACACGGCAGGGGAGTCATAGAAACCGATAATTTGTCTCAACAACATGTGCCCATTCTGATGGCTACCTTTGGCAAGGCGATTGGAACAGCCGGTGCATTTGTTGCTGGAAGTCATGACTTCATCGACTATCTGATTAACTTTGCCAAACATTATATTTACAGTACCGCTATGCCTGCGGCACAAGCCTACGCAACGTTAGTCAGTTTACAGTCCAAACAAGGCGCTGAACGCAGAACCATTCTTGTTGAGCGAATTGCACAATTTAAATCTTTAGCTAACCAAGCTGGCTTAGCATTAATGCCCTCGAACACCGCTATTCAACCTGTGTTAATCGGGGATGCGCAACAAGCCTTAGCCATCAGTGAAAAACTCAAATTATTGGGTTTATGGGTCACAGCAATTCGTTCTCCCACTGTGCCTAAACATACCGATAGGTTGCGGATTACATTAACCGCAGGACACGCCCCCCGTGATATCGAAGCGTTAGTGGATGCTTTACAAATTGTATTACTCCATAAACAAAGGGCAGGGTAATAATGTCTAGTACCTCTATCGCCAGTCGCAACAAAACGCGTATTGCCCAGCAATTTAGTCGCGCTGCCAATACGTATAATTCTGCCGCTGATGTGCAATTAGATATAGCTTTTGACGCTTTGACATACGTGCCAGCACACTACAAAAGCGGATTAGATATAGGTTGTGGAACAGGACGTATTAGTCAACAGCTTGTAGCTATAGGTGACAAATTAGTCGCAATAGACTTAGCTTTTGGGATGTTGGCCTACGCCAAACAAGAAGGTTTTGCAGGTGACGAGTCAATCTGTTGGGTACAAGGTGACGCTGATTGTTTACCTATGGCAGATGCCTCAGTTGATATGGTGTTTTCTTCGATGGCCTTGCAATGGTCTAACAATCAGCAAAAAGTGATGTCGGAAATAGCAAGAGTGATGGCATTTGAATCAAATGCATTATTGGCTATTATGTGTGAAGGCTCATTTAATCAATTGAATCATAGTTGGCACAGCATCGATAGTCAGCGACATGTGAATAATTTTGCCAGTGCTCAGACTTGGTATGACACGGCAAAATCACAAGGATTGCAGGTCACTATGCATGAGAAACAATATGTGACTTGGCACAAAAATGTCAGGCAATTATTATCTTCAATTAAATCAATTGGCGCCAATGTGTTGCTAACAACTCAAGATATAACAGAACAACCAAAGTGTAAAAACACTTTTAATCGGCATACGTTGCAACATCTTGAAACCTTTTACCAACAGAAATATGCCAAAAACGTGCAACTTCCACTCACATATCAGGTCTGCTTTCTAGTCTGTAGTAAATAATACAGTAAATAATTCCGACCCGATGTTAAATAGGATTTTATGGGAAATTTATCAGTTAAACGCCGCGCATTTTTTGTAACAGGCACGGATACCGAAGTTGGGAAAACATTCGTCTGCG
>Ga0307488_10001907_pt1 | contig 17587 bp, 13 predicted proteins | sample SB02metaG_FD_202248 | JGI IMG/M metagenome (GOLD analysis project Ga0307488, IMG submission 202248) | Sea-ice brine microbial communities from Beaufort Sea near Barrow, Alaska, United States - SB 0.2 | ecosystem: Environmental > Aquatic > Marine > Coastal | place: USA: Alaska | collected... | reverse complement strand
CCACGGGTGGTGATGGCCGGTGAGCCAATACGCAGGCCACTGGTAACAAAAGGTGATTTAGGGTCATTGGGTACGGCATTTTTGTTGACGGTGATAAACGCCTGGCCAAGGGCCAGATCAGCCGCTTTACCGGTAATACCCTTATCAATCAGGTCGAGCAGGAACAAATGGTTCTCGGTACCACCGGATACCACCTTGTAGCCATTGGCAATAAACGCAGCGGCCATAGCCTTGGCATTTTTCACAACCTGCTGCTGGTAGGTCTTGAACTCTGGCTCCAGAGCTTCTTTGAAGGCCACAGCCTTCGCAGCGATCACATGCATCAACGGCCCACCCTGGGTGCCGGGAAAAATCGTGGAGTTGAATTTTTTGTCCAATTCCGGATGACCCTTGCTGAGAATAAGGCCACCACGAGGACCACGCAGGGTCTTGTGGGTGGTGGTGGTGACCACATGGGCATGGGGCAATGGTGACGGATATACACCTGCGGCAATCAGGCCGGCAACGTGGGCCATATCCACAAACAGGTAAGCGCCAACGCTGTCCGCAATCTCCCTGAAACGGGCCCAGTCCCAGATCATGGAGTAGGCAGAGAAGCCGGCAATAATCATCTTCGGCTTATGCTCTTTGGCAAGTGCTGCAACCTGCTCGTAGTCGATCTCACCGGTCTCGGCATTCAGGCCATATTGGATAGCGTTATAGATCTTACCGGAGAAATTTGGCTTGGCACCGTGAGTCAGGTGACCACCATGGTCCAGGCTCAGGCCCAGGAAGGTATCACCCGGCTCCAGCAGCGCCAGATAAACAGCGGCATTGGCCTGGGAACCGGAATGGGGCTGAACATTGGCGTAGTCTGCATCAAACAGCTGTTTAGCCCGATCAATGGCCAACTGCTCCACCACGTCAACATTCTCGCAACCGCCGTAATAACGCTTGCCCGGATAGCCTTCGGCATACTTGTTGGTCAACACAGTGCCTTGCAGCGCCATAACGTGGTGGCTGGTGTAGTTCTCTGAGGCGATGAGCTCTATGTGTTGCTCCTGGCGAACTTCTTCGCGGGCTACAGCAGCCGCCAGCTCAGGATCAAAATCGGCCAACTTTACAGATTTATCGAACATGGGCGTTCCTCACATCAACTCAGATTAAATCAAGGGCAGTATTGTAAAGAAATTCTCGGATTTTGTTAGTGGTGATGAAGAGTTTCTTTAGGTAAGGGGTGTATGAAAGTGACCTTCGGCTGCTGCGCAGCCTGCAGGCTTCGCGCCTCTCGGCTTTTCCCTGCGGGAAAATCCTGCCGGCCGTGACCTTCGGCTGCTGCGCAGCCTGCAGGCACGTTAACCGCCAGAAACAAAAAGGGACCCGAAAGGGTCCCTTTTTGTTTCTGGCGGAGAGAGAGGGATTCGAACCCTCGATACGCTATTAACGTATACGCCCTTAGCAGGGGCGCGCCTTCAGCCACTCGGCCATCTCTCCGGATAAACTTTTACGAACCTCAGTACAACAATTCACATAAATAGCTACGTAAATGCCATGTTGAGATCGGCGTTCTTGTGATGCCCTGCAGGAATTGCGAAACAGATGGAAGGTGCCTCCCGGATTCTGCGGTACAACACCTGCAAGCCGACGAGATCACGACGTGACCTCATATCACTGTTCAAAAAACGAACATTTTAATATGGTGCGCTGGGAGGGAATCGAACCCCCGACCGCCTGGTTCGTAGCCAGGTACTCTATCCAGCTGAGCTACCAGCGCAAAGAACGCGTATTATCATGATGCGGCCCTGCCTCGTCAACTCGCTTCTCACATAACGGCCAAATCTATCACTTATAAACTGTGCTCGCCTCAATATTTAGGGCCTCAAGGTAAGTGGGCGCTTACAAAAAAATCTTCACCGACCACTAAAGCCAGAGACGCCCGGCTTCCCAACCCATCTTTATTACAGGTTGCTTGCGATAAAAGCCCGAGAGTGTAATATTCGTCTTTTGAACAATCCATTGAAATTCAAGCCATGAAACCGGCCAATATCATTCTCGACCTGTTGCGCACCTATGCCGAGCGCGGCACCAGCGTCCGCAATATCATGGCCACTGGCGCCATGTTTGGCTTCAGTGAGAACCAGATGCGGGTCAACTTGTCACGTCTGGCCGCGCGGCAGATCATCGAGAATTTTTCCAGAGGTTGCTATCGCCTGAATGGTGCCACGGATCCCTTAAACGAATTTATCGAGGACTGGCGACTCGGCGAAGCCCGGGTTCGGCCCTGGCGAAAAACCTGGCTGCTGGCTTTTGCCGCAGCCGACTCGGCACCTGACCAAACTGCCGCGATTGATCGCAGCAACTGGGCCCTGGGCAGCCACGGTTTTCGCGCAGTGGCGCCGCACTGCTGGATTCGGCCGGATAACCTGGCGTTGAGCCACGATGACCTTGAGCAGCGCCTGCAACATCTGGGCCTGAGTATGGACACGGGCATCGCCAGCAACGCTCATATCAGCGCCCTATGGCAGTCGAAGTGGCGCGCGCAATTCGACCCTCAGGACATCCTTCAGCGTTACCAGGAGGCGCTGGCAGCGCTCACCCAAAGCCTGAACGGGTTGCAACAATTGCCAAGACCGGCGGCAATGAAGGAAACCTTTAACCTCGGCGGCCAAGCTATCCAACTGCTGGCAAAAGACCCGCTGTTACCCGCCGAAATGCTCGACCCGGCAACCAGAGCCGCCCTCTGGCAACTGATGCTCGACTACGATCGGCAGGGCCGGGACATCTGGGCTGATGCTGAGGCCGGTAAGCCCAGAGCAATTCCCACAGCCCAGCTGGCATTTCACTGACAAATCGATTTTCCCAGGCAACCTCACCCGACAAACAAGACCGACCAGAGAGTAAAGACAATGCAAACGATGAAAGAGATCCTGACGCCAGAGGAACTGGCATTTGTCACCAGTCGCAGCAACTGGCATGGCGCCAATATTATCGCCTTTGACTGGGCGGTGATTATTGCGACTTTTGTGGTCATGGCCCATTACCCCAACCCGCTGACACTGCTGGTGGGCCTGTTTGTGCTTGGTGCCCGGCAACTGGGCCTGGGCATTATTGTCCATGAAACAGGCCATCGAACTCTGTTCAGCTCTACGCCCATGAATGACTTTGCCAGCACCTGGCTGTCGGGCTACTGGGTTTTCTCGGATCGCCAGAGCTATATGAAGGTCCACCTCAAACATCACCAAATGGCGGGGACCACCGATGATCCTGACCTGGCAAATTACCAGGCTTATCCCATTGACCGCACCAGCCTGAAACGTAAGTTCACCCGCGACCTGACTGGCCAGCTGGGCTGGCGCCGGATCAAGTCAATCTACCACACCGCGCTGCGCCTGCAGGAACTCAAGCCTGAGGCCCGCCAATACATCACCCGCAGCCTGGGGGTTAATCTGGCCATGCTGTTGGTACTGACAGCTTTTGGCCAACCCTGGCTGTATCTGGTGTGGCTCGGCGCGTTTATGACCAGCCACATGCTGATTGTCCGTATCCGCCAGATGGCAGAGCACGCTGGTGTACCTGACCTGCTCAGCAAAGACCCGCGGGACAATACCCGCACCTTGTATATTAGTCCGCTGGAGCGCTTTTTTATCGCGCCCCACCAGGTTAACTACCATCTGGAGCACCATCTCATCGCCTCGGTACCCATCTACCGCCTGCGGGCCCTGCACGACATCCTGCTGGCCAAGGGTTTCTACAGCAACGTCACGTTCCAGAGGGGTTATCTGAACCTGCTCAGGGATGTCACCTACCCTGATGCCCAACATTAAAAGCCTCGACTTCGGCATCGCTGAAGAGCACCGACCATAAAAGCCAGGCACAAAAAAGGGGGTGACAACCCCCTTAATACGCAACTGCATTTTCTCTAACTTACTTACCTGCCACCAATCCACCGCACTCCTATCCCCTGCATAATATCAGCTGCACTGCCGGCAACTCAGGGCCTGCATCTCAACTATCACTGGTACCGTTCTTCTGCACATCCTCTTCGGCCTGGATACGCTGGTAGATTTCTTCCCGGTGCACAGCCACATGTTTAGGCGCATCAACACCAATACGCACCTGATTGCCTTTTACGCCCAACACAGTCACCGTGACCTCGTCGCCGATCATTAACGTCTCACCGACTCGCCGAGTCAAAATAAGCATCACATTCTCCTTAATATGTTTCTTGCCACGTTCCAAGCCGGCCGACCCTATGGTGCAGCCATCACTCAACTCCCTTGAAACGGAAAGTTCTGAGTTAAGTATTGTCTAGTCGTGGCAAAAATCAAAAAACATCCCTGGTTTTTTCCATTAATACTGAATTACTTTGTTCTCTCCTGTAACAGGCCGCGCCTGGCGTCAAAATCAAGTCATTGAGCTCGCGACTCACAGCCAATTCCGTGGCACTGGGCCATTCCTGACTCAAATCTGCGTAGCACCGCCTATGCGGTGGCATTCGCCAGATCAAAAGCCGAATGTAGCGCTCTTACCGCGAGCTCCAGGTATTTTTGATCAATCACTACCGAAATTTTGATTTCGGAGGTAGAGATCATCTGGATATTAATGGACTCGTCGGCCATGGTCTTAAACATCTTGCTGGCAACGCCCGCATGAGAGCGCATACCAACACCCACCAGTGACACCTTGGCAATCCGGTTGTCACCAGAGACTTCTCGCGCCTCGATATGGCTCGCCACTTCACGAAGTACGGCCAGCGCCTGATCATAGTCAGTGCGACGCACTGTGAAGGTAAAATCCGTGCTGTTATCAGCCGCCACGTTCTGCACAATCATATCAACTTCGATATTTGCGTCACTGATTGGCCCGAGTATGCGTGAGGCAATGCCCGGGATGTCCTTGACACCAAGTACGGTAAGTTTGGCCTCATCCTGGGTAAAAGCAATACCGGAAATAATCGGTTGTTCCATGCCTGAATCATCCTCATTGGTAATTAATGTGCCCGGCGAATCGTTAAAACTTGATAGTACGCGAATCGGCACCCGGTATTTACTGGCAAATTCTACCGCTCGGGTATGCAGGACCCGGGAACCGAGGCTGGCGAGCTCAAGCATTTCCTCAAAGGTCAGCCGCTCCAGGCAACGGGCCGAATCCACCACCCGCGGGTCAGTGGTATAAACGCCATTAACGTCTGTATAGATCTGGCATTCATCGGCCCCAAGCGCTGCCGCCAGGGCCACTGCGGTGGTGTCTGAGCCGCCACGCCCGAGCGTGGTAATGTTCCGATCCATATCAACACCCTGAAAGCCAGCCACAACGGCAACGGTGCCAAGCGCAATATCAGCCCGCAGGTTATCGCACTCGATATCGAGAATACGGGCTTTGGTGTGAGCAGAGTCCGTCAAAATACGGATCTGCCCACCGGTATAGGACCGCGCCGGGCAGCCGTGTTTCATCAGCACCATCGCCAGCAGCGCCGTCGTCACCTGCTCGCCGGTAGACAACAGCACATCTACCTCACGATACGTGTCCGGGGTGATGCCAATCTGCTGCGCCAGATCATCGAGTCGATCGGTTTCATGGCCCATCGCCGAAACGACCACCACAACCTGGTGGCCGGCTTCGCGGCTGGCAAGAATTTTGCGCGCCACATTCTCAAGATGGGGAATGCTGGCGACTGATGTACCACCAAATTTCTGAACTATTAGAGCCATACGAAGGTGCCGAAGAAACTGCCTGAAAAAAGGGTGCCTATTAAACCGCAATCCTGCGGCATTAGAAATACACAAACCCTGGGAAGTGCGCTTTATTGTGGCGGGATGTTGGCACAACTGTGACGGGGAAACCGGCAGTTGGTCACGTTTTTACGTCACCAACCGCCAGCCAGGCCCAGCCCAGGCGATTTACGCCTGACCGAGCAAGCCTTCCAGAAACGGCGCAACAGAATCCAGTGCAGCTGGCAACGCGTCCGGGTCCGTGCCGCCGGCACGGGCCATATCCGGCCGGCCACCGCCTTTGCCGCCCACCTGGGTAGCCACATGATTGACCAGCACACCGGCATTGACGCGACCCGTGAGGTCGCTGGTGACACCGGCAACCAGGGTGACTTTGCCGTCATTGGCACAACCCAGCACAACAACGCCTGACTGAATTTTGTTTTTGATGCGATCCAGAGCGGCGGGCAATGATTTGGGATCGGCACCTTCCACCAGGCTGACAACAACCTTAACCCCGTGGATCTCCACCGCGCCATCTGCCAGGTCGTTACCCGCACCACTGGCGAGCTTCATGGACAATTGCGCCACATCCTTTTCGAGCTTCTTGTTCTGCTCCAGCAAAGCCCGGACCTTATCCTGGATATTGGTCTTGTCGGCCCGCAACAGGTTGGCGGTCTCTGCCAGCAGGTCCTCCTGCTGTTCCACACGGGCCAGGGCTGCAAGCCCGGTCACACCCTCGATACGCCGCACGCCGGAAGCAGTGCCTTGTTCGGTTACAATGCGGAACAGACCAATATCACCCGTGCGGGCGGCATGGGTGCCACCGCAAAGCTCAACGGAGAAACCGTCACCCATGGTCAGGACGCGCACCTGCTCGGAATATTTCTCGCCGAACAACGCCATTGCACCCTTGTCGCGAGCATCTTCGAGGGCCATGACTTCTGTCTGGATCTCCGAATTGCGCTGAATCTGTTCGTTCACAATACGCTCAATCGTGCGTATTTCAGTGTGACTGACTGGCTCGAAGTGAGAGAAGTCGAAACGCAGGCGTTCACTGTCCACCAGCGAACCACGCTGGTTCACATGTTCGCCCAATACCTGTTTCAGCGCCGCATGTAACAAGTGGGTGGCAGAGTGGTTAATGCGGATGGCAGCACGCAGATTTCGATCAACATCGCCAGACAGACTGTCACCCACGGCCAGCGAACCTTCCAACAGGTTTCCCTTGTGCAGGAAGGCATCACCCGCCTTGATGGTATCGAGCACATCAAAGGTCACACCATTACTGTGCAAGCGACCGGTATCACCTACCTGGCCGCCGGATTCCGCATAAAACGGTGTTCTATCGAGCACAATAATGCCCTCGTCACCCGCGTCAAGACTGGCTACTGCCACATCACCCTTGAACAAGGCCTGCACCTGGCAGTCACCCTGCAACGAGGTATAACCGACAAATTCGGTCGCACCCTCAACCACATAGCGGGTCACATCTACTGCGCCAAATTTGCTGGCAGCGCGGGCACGCTGGCGCTGAGCATCCATGGCACGCTCAAAACCGGGCATATCAAGCCGCAGATCACGCTCGCGCGCGATATCCGCAGTCAGGTCCGTGGGAAAACCAAAGGTATCATAGAGTTTGAACACCACCTCACCAGGGATCTCATCACCCTTAAGGTCAGCAATAGCATCAGTGAGGATGCGCATGCCCTGATCCAGGGTCAATTCAAACTGCTGCTCTTCTTTCAACAACACCCGCTCAATCTGGCCCTGGGTTTTCGCCAGCAACGGGTAGGCATCGCCCATCTGCTCTACCAGAACCCCTACCAGTTTGTGGAAAAACGGTCCCTTCGACTGCAGCTTATGACCATGGCGCAAGGCGCGCCGAATAATCCGGCGCATGACGTAACCACGGCCCTCATTGGACGGCAAGACACCGTCGGCAATGAGGAAAGAGGCAGATCGAATATGGTCGGCAATCACTCGCAGGGAAGGATTGGTCAGGTCGGTGCAATCCAGCAGGCTGGCAACACGCTTGATCAGGGCCTGAAACAGGTCGATGTCGTAGTTACTGTTGACGTCCTGCAATACTGCCGCCAGACGCTCAAGCCCCATGCCCGTATCGACACAGGGTTTTGGTAAGGGCGTGAGGGTGCCGTCGGCAGAGCGGTCGAACTGGGTAAACACCAGGTTCCAGATTTCGATATAGCGATCCAGATCACCACCTGGGCTACCTGGCGGGCCACCGGGGATATGCTCACCATGGTCCCAGAAGATCTCCGAACAGGGCCCACAGGGCCCTGTATCGCCCATGGTCCAGAAGTTATCGTCGTCTCCCAGGCGCGTAATACGGTTCTTGTCGAAGCCGATATGGTTGACCCAGATATCCTCGGCTTCGTCATCATCCGTGTGCACCGTAATCCAGAGCCGCTCCTGAGGCAGCTTGATGACCTTGGTAAGGAAGTCCCAGGCAAACTCGATGGCTTCTTTCTTGAAATAGTCGCCAAAGCTGAAGTTGCCGAGCATTTCAAAGAAGGTGTGGTGGCGGGCTGTATAACCCACGTTATCGAGGTCGTTATGCTTACCACCGGCCCTGATACAGCGCTGACAGCTGACCGCACGGGTATAGCCACGGTTCTCCCGAAAGGCCAGGGCCTCTTTAAACTGGACCATCCCGGCATTGGTAAAAAGCAGGGTCGGGTCATTGTCGGGTACTAAGGAGGCGCTATCGACAATGGTGTGGCCTTCACTGGCGAAATAATCCAGAAACGCCTTACGCAATTCACGGCTATTCATCGGGTCTACTTTTATAAGGAAATCAGGACCGCTAAAGATACAGAAAAAGCCCTGAAGACTAAAGCAGACAAGGCTCCGAAACCCGCTTATTGCTGACTATTTTACGTTTAGCACCAGTTAGGCCTGGGGTTTATTGGTGTTTAAGCCTGACTTTGACTCGCTGGTAGGCTTCACCCATCTCATCGACAATCACTTTCAGGGTATTTTTGACGTCGCCGGCGACCTCGCCTGAATCCTTCTTCAGTTCGTCGAATTTCTTCTGCGCAAAAGCATATTTGTCCTCAAGCTCTGCCCAGTCATCTTTCAACTCGGCCTTGGCCAGATGCATCTGCACATTCAGTTCATCACGCTGGGTCTGCAGATCCTGCCACAGGCGGTCAATCTTATCGTTTTCCATCATCACTTCTCCTAGGCCCGGATTGTCGAAACGGCATTCCAAAAGGGTGCTTCAATTTAGCGGCTCTCAGCCAGGGCGACATTGACTTGCATCAGCCCCTGACACAGGGCGGGTCAGGTGGGGTTGTAGTAGAACTTCAGATAGAGGATGCCCGGCGTCATAACAACCTGCCAGGCTAGCGCCGTTTCCGGACGATAGTAAGGATCCATTTCGGCGACAGTCTGTAACAAGGCTGCAAGCCAAACATCATAGAGTTCCGGGCGGATATCCAGATGCTCACGGTCATGGGTCAGGGCGATGTTGCCGATAAAGTCATTATCATTTTTTATCAGGTAAAAACTGATGAGATGGAACATGGCCTTCTGCAGGACCCTGACCTGGTGATCCATGTCAGTATTGGCAAAGTGCTCAGCTACTTCTTCGGAGCTGCTAAAAAATATTTCACAGAAGCGCCGAAAAAAAACCTGCCCCCGCTCCGTAATGCCCACACCATGACCGACGAGCCGGTCGTAACTTTCTTCGAATAGTGCCTCAAGGTCCATAATGCACCCCCTCTTGGCGAGCCAATTGGCGTACCTGTAGGCGAAATAGTATACACCCCAGGTCTGGGCTCACAGAGAGGAATTATGGCAAAACCGGGGGCAGGCGCTGTCGCGCACTATACTGATGGAGACTGATGGAGACTGATGGAGACTGATGGAGGCCGCAGAATTGGTGTTCAGCAGGCAGCTTCGGCGGCTCGAATCTGCTCAAAGGTGAAACCCCGTTGCTGCAGAAAGCGTGTGCGCTTGGCCTGCATCTTGAGGCGTTTATCCCAGTCAGACTTGTTCTTTGCAGGGTTGTTTTCAACGTCGTCGTCGGGCGCTTCAAGAGGCTCAAAATCGCTGCTACCAAAGCGCTTCTGCAACACTTGTACGGCCAACTGTTCCCAGTCCAGCGCAGCAGACTTAAATGCCTGCTGCACCAACTGCTCAGCAACACCTTTTTCACGTAACTCAGACTTGATTTTGATGGGACCCTGACCACCGTTTGAACGAGCCCGCAGATACGCCTCGGCGAGGCGCTGGTCACTCTGCAACCCCTGCAACGTCAACCGTTCAATCGTTGCCTGAATGGCTTCTGGCGCCACCTCAAAACGTTTCGCCAGCTTGCGTTGTAACTCAAGCTGCGAGTGTTCCCGGCGCGCCAACAAGTCCATTGCGGCGCGGCGCAGGTCAGCAGCAGTGACCTCACCAGCGCCGGATCCGGCTGCCGCCACGGTTTCTAGCTACCGCTGACGGGGGTGACGTTGTCGTCAGCTTCCTCAACCACACCAGCGGCTTCAGCAGCTTCAGGGTCATTGGCCTTAAGCAGCTTAATCCTGATCAACTTTTCAATCTCTTCAGCAAGATGGGGGTTATCGCGCAAATAATCTGAAGAGTTCTTTTTACCCTGGCCAATACGCTCGCCCTTGTAGCTGTACCAGGCGCCGGCCTTATCTACCAGACCTATCTGCACACCCAGGTCGATGACCTCACCCAGCCGATAAATGCCCTTGCCATACAGAATCTGGAATTCGGCTTGTTTGAACGGCGGTGCCACCTTGTTCTTGATGACCTTGACCCGCGTATCGTTACCAACAATTTCATCACCTTCCTTGATGGAGCCAATACGGCGAATATCGAGTCGCACTGAGGCATAAAACTTCAGGGCATTACCACCGGTAGTGGTCTCCGGGCTGCCAAACATGACGCCAATTTTCATTCGGATCTGGTTAATAAAAATCACCAGGGTATTGGAGTTCTTGATGTTACCCGCCATTTTACGCAACGCCTGGCTCATCAGGCGCGCTTGCAGGCCCACATGGTGATCACCCATGTCACCTTCAATTTCGGCCTTTGGCGTCAGTGCTGCGACGGAGTCGATAACCACCACATCGACGGCGCCGGAGCGCACAATCATGTCGCAGACCTCAAGGGCCTGCTCACCTGTGTCAGGCTGGGACACCAGCAGATCATCAATTTTGACACCCAGATTCTCGGCATACTCAGGATCGAGGGCGTGCTCAGCATCAATAAAAGCGCAGGTGCCGCCGGCCTTCTGGGCTTCGGCGATGACCTGCAGTGTCAGGGTAGTTTTACCCGAAGACTCAGGGCCATAGATCTCAACAATCCGGCCACGTGGCAGGCCACCAATACCCAAGGCCACATCAAGACCCAATGAACCGGTGGAAATCGAGGGGATTTTTTCTCGCGGTGAGTCGCCCAGGCGCATCATTGTGCCCTTGCCGAACTGGCGCTCTATCTGCGATAACGCCGCGCTCAGGGCCTTGCTTTTACTTGACTCGGTATCTGCTGCTGCCATGATGTCTGTTCCTTTTGGTCAGTCTCTTGAATTCAATTGTATCTGGATCGGTATCGGGGTTTACAGGCCCTGCCGTAATGGCGCCTTTATACTGTATATAAACCCAGTATTCCACTTTTTTTTCGGCGCGGGCCTATTTTCACGTTCTGGCTTTACTGCCCGCAAGGTTCTTCCGTAGAATCAGCGCTTTCGTTAAGCCGGTCCCAGGTCCAATCTGGCGCAGGCAAGGATATCTAATTTTGCCGCCTATTTCGCCGCCAATCTCGAAACCAAATGCACCCACAGCGCCAGCCAATGGCCATACTCCCATGATGCAGCAGTTTCTGCGCATCAAGGCGGAACACCCCAACGAGCTACTGTTCTACCGCATGGGCGACTTTTACGAGATGTTCTATGGCGACGCCCAACGCGCCGCCGAACTGCTCGACATCACCCTCACGGCCCGCGGTTCGTCAGGCGGCCAGCCCATACCCATGTGCGGCATACCCTACCACGCCGCTGACACCTACCTGGCAAAACTGGTCCGCCACGGGGTATCAGTCGCTGTCTGCGAACAAATCGGCGACCCGGCCGAGAGCAAAGGCCCGGTGGAACGTAAAGTCGTGCGTGTGGTCACGCCCGGCACCCTCACCGAAGAATCATTGCTCGACGCCCGCCGCGATAACTTCATTGCTGCTGTGCACTTGTACGGCGAGAACTACGGCTTGGCCTGCCTGGAACTGGCCAGTGGCCGGTTCGAAGTCATCGAGCTACCAGATGACGATGCCCTGCTCAGCGAAATTCATCGTATCGACCCAGCTGAGCTTATCCTCTGTGACGATATCAACTATCCCAAAGTGCTGGCCAATCGTGTCGGTGTAAGACATCGTGCCCTGTGGGAATTCGACCTGGCCGCAGCCCGAACCTGCCTGACAACGCAGTTTCGAACCCGCGATCTGGACGGCTTTGACTGCGAAAACCTGCCCGCCGCCATCTGCGCTGCCGGCTGCCTATTGGCTTATGTGCAGGAAACCCAGCGCACGGCCCTGCCCCATATCAATGGTCTGACCACCTTGCGCCGCGATGCCGCGGTGATGATAGACGCCGCCTCGCGGCGCAATCTGGAGCTCGACACAAATCTCAGCGGCGGTAGGGAAAATACCTTGTTCCAGGTCCTCGACCGCACCAGCACAGCCATGGGCAGTCGCCAGCTGAACCGCTGGGTCCACCGCCCCATAAGGGATCACAATATCCTCAACGAGCGCCTCGACAGCGTCGAGTTTATGATGGCCGGCTATCGATATGAAAGTTTGCAGCAGTTGCTGAAACCCATTGGTGATATGGAGCGCATTCTTTCCAGAGTTGCCCTGCGCTCTGCCCGGCCAAGAGACCTGGCGCGCCTGCGGGATGCTTTACAAATCCTGCCGACCCTGACCACGGCGCTGGAGGATTTTTCTCCAGACCTGCTGCAGCAACTGCGCACCACCTGCAAACCTTTTCCGGCGCTGGCCCAACAGCTGACACAAGCGATCATCGACAACCCGCCAGTTGTGATCCGCGAGGGCGGTGTGATCAAGCCGGGCTATGATGCCGAGCTCGATGATCTGCGCAGCATCAGTGAAAACGCCGCCGACTACCTTATCAAGCTGGAGACCGAAGAGCGCGAAGCCACCGGGCTGGCGAGCCTGAAAGTAGGCTATAACCGGGTTCACGGTTACTACATCGAAATCAGCCGGGCCCAGTCTGAAAAGGCCCCTGCCCACTATATTCGTCGCCAGACCTTAAAAAATGCCGAGCGCTTTATTACCCCAGCCCTGAAGGAATTCGAAGACAAGGCCCTGAGCAGTCGTGGCCGGGCTCTGACCAGAGAGAAACACCTGTATGAAACCCTGCTGGATGACCTGCTGGTTGAATTGAATGCCCTGCAGGCCACCTCCACCGCCCTGGCCCAACTGGATGTGCTGGCCTGTTTTGCCGAGCGCAGCCTGACCCTGGCACTGAGTCGGCCGCGGCTGCAGGCCGAAACCGGCATCCACATTGTCGAGGGCCGCCACCTGGTGGTTGAGCAGATGCTTGACGGGCCTTTTGTGGCCAACGACGTAGACCTGACGCCCGAGCGGCGCCTGCTGATCATTACCGGCCCCAACATGGGCGGTAAATCCACCTTCATGCGCCAGACGGCCATTATTACCCTGCTGGCCCACATTGGCAGTTTTGTGCCTGCGAAGCACCTCAGCATTGGCCCCATCGACCGGATCTTTACCCGTATCGGCTCCTCTGACGATCTCGCCAGCGGCCGTTCGACGTTTATGGTGGAGATGACTGAAACCGCCATGATCCTGAATAATGCCACGGACCAGAGCCTGGTATTGCTGGATGAGATAGGCCGGGGCACCTCAACCTTTGACGGTCTGTCACTCGCCTGGGCCTGCGCCGCCTATATTGCCCGCCAGGCAAAAGCCCTGACGCTGTTTGCAACCCACTATTTTGAGCTCACCAGCCTCGCCGATACCCTTGAGGCCACCGCCAATGTGCATCTGGCAGCTCGTGAGCATGGCGACGAGATTGTCTTTATGTATGCGGTCAGTGACGGTCCTGCCAGCCAGAGTTATGGTTTGCAGGTTGCCCGCCTGGCGGGCGTGCCGGCCAGTGTTATCAGCGAGGCGCGGCTGAAGTTGCGACAACTGGAAGAAAACGAAGTCCGGATCACGCCAGTTCAGGCTGATCTTTTTGCGGCAGCACCTGCCCCTGCGGCAGTAGTTCCTTCTGCAATAGAAATCCGCCTGCGCGACCTTGATGTGGATGCGCTAACGCCTCGCGAGGCGCTGAATCTGCTTTTCGAACTCAGGGACGGACTCAGTGATGAACCCTGAGACAGCAGCTGGACTAAGCCAACAATCTGCCTCAGTGGATATTGTTCGAAGCAAAAAAGCTGCTAGAATGCCCGCTTCGCATAGCGTCCCGGCGCCCAACAACTTAAAACAAGGAACCAGTCAATGACATTTGTGGTTAGTGACTCCTGCATCAAATGCAAACATACCGACTGTGTAGAAGTGTGTCCTGTCGACTGCTTCTACGAAGGCCCGAATTTTCTGGTCATCAACCCTGACGAGTGCATTGACTGCGCCCTGTGCGAGCCAGAGTGCCCTGTTGACGCTATCTTTTCTGAAGATGAGTTGCCGGAAGCCGAGCATGTGTTCCTGGAACTGAATGCCGAGCTTGCAGAACTCTGGCCCAACATTACCGAGCGCAAAGAGCCCCTGGCAGACGCCGAAGACTGGGCTGAAGTAAAAGGTAAGCTCGAACACCTGGAGCGCTGAGCGCAGATATTTGTTGAGTGGTTTGTGTCGCGCACAAATAGCTCTGTGAACAAATAGCTCCGTGAACAAATAACTCAAACAGCTTGTGGCGGGCCATCGAGTCTCTGCCACTGGCTGTCAGCAGAGATTAGATTCACTCGCACACACAAAAGCAGGGAAAGCCCTCAAGTTGCCCCTGCTTTACCGCTGTGGCACGCGTCCCTGCAGTGCTTCTGCACAAGGCCTGCACCCCTGAAAAATAAGGGTTTGTGCCGCAGAGCCCTGACTCTTCCAAATCCTTTGGAAGGCCGATAAATGTAACAGTGAAAAACCCAGCCAGCACTGACTTGAGTCAAATATCAAAAAAAAGCCCCGCATTTTCACGCAGGGCCTTTTTTGTAAGCAGATTGTCACTGGCTTGTCACTGGACACCACCAGCTGTCTCGGCATACTGCTGCGGGATCACCGCAGCAGGCCGGCCTTATTCATTGCTACTGGAAGATAGAGTCGGCTGACAGACCCTGGCTCTCCATGGTTTCACGCAGGCGCTTCAGGGCTTCTACCTGGATCTGGCGCACACGCTCTCTGGTCAGGCCAATCTCCAGGCCGACTTCTTCAAGGGTGCTCATCTCATAGCCGCGCAAGCCAAAGCGTCGGGAGATCACTTCACGTTGCTTCTCAGTCAGTTCTGACAACCAATGGTCGATGTTGGCGCGCAGATCTGAGTCTTGCAATTGTTCAGCGGGATCAGCTTGTTTGTCATCGGCAACAGTGTCGAGCACAGAGCGGTCTGAATCCACACCCAGCGGGGTATCAATGGAGGTCACACGTTCGTTCAGGCCCATCATGCGCTTGACGTCGTCTACCGGCTTATCCAGCAGGGCAGCGATTTCTTCATGACTGGGCTCATGATCCAGCTTCTGTGACAGCTCGCGGGCAGCACGAAGATAGACATTCAATTCTTTCACCACGTGTATGGGCAGGCGGATGGTTCGCGTCTGGTTCATGATGGCACGCTCAATGGTTTGTCGAATCCACCAGGTGGCATAGGTCGAAAACCGAAAGCCGCGCTCCGGATCAAACTTCTCGACAGCGCGAATCAGACCCAGGTTACCTTCCTCAATCAAGTCCAGCAGTGACAGACCGCGGTTCAGGTAACGGCGGGAGATTTTTACCACCAGGCGCAGATTACTCTCAATCATGCGCTTGCGGCCAGACTCAACACCGCGCAGCGCTTGCCGGGCAAAAAAGACTTCTTCATCAGCACTCAACAGCGGCGAGAAGCCTATTTCGTTTAGATACATCTGGGTAGCATCAAGGTCCTTATGAACCTTGCCAGTACTCTTGGCAACAGCGGCGTTTGACGAATCTTCACCATCTGCATCCGAGGCTACTTCAACCTTAAAACCGGTCGATTCAAAATGTGCTTCCGTCTGGCTGGTCTCTGATAGTGACAAATCTTCTATTTCTACTACCATTGTCTTAGTCCTGTCTCGTGATGTTCCATATCCGCGGCTTCACTGCTCTGTATACTCGACACTTCGCCATTGAAGCGGCTGGTTTTAACTTGCCAACCTGCACCGTCCCAAACCTGGTGCCTGTTAAGCTAGAGTTCACCACGCTTGGCCGGTAAATAAAGCAGTGGATCCTCTGGCTTGCCGTTGCGTCGAATCTCAAAATGCAACATTTCCTGATTCGAGCTACTAGAACCTATTTCGGCAACAACTTGTCCGCCTTTAACATTTTCTCCCTCTTTTACGAGAATCTTTCGATTGTGACCGTAAGCGCTCAGAAATTGATCGTTGTGCTTTACAATCACCAGCTTGCCGTATCCTCGTAAACCACCGCCGGCGTAAACAACTACTCCATCGGCTGCAGCAAGAACAGATTCCCCCAATTTTCCGCCAATATCAACGCCCTTATTCACCCGCCCGGACAGGGAAAACCCACTAATGACCTCGCCGCTGGCCGGCCAGCGCCAATGTAAATTAGGCCCTTGACTTTTTATCGGAGCTGTAGGTTTGACCTTTGCAGGCGCCGGCTGTTTGTCAATTTTTTGACGCTGCGTTGCAACTTTTGCCCGCCCCGACGCTTTGACGGTGGACAGACTAATCCTTTGGCCTACATAAATCGTGTAGGGCGCACCAATATCATTGGCCCCTGCCAGGCCCTTGTAATCGAGTCCGTAGCGAAAGGCGATAGCGTAAAGTGTTTCGCCGCGCTGCACAGTATGTGACCTAGTACCCTGGCTTTTTTGTTCGCCAGCGCCGAATACCGGCACATAGGTCCGCGATCCCTGACAGGCTGAAAGTGCCATCAAAACCGTCAAAAAAAGGACAAAATGCCTCGGATTTGATGTCACTCTGAGTTGACACTCAGGGTAAAAGTCTCTCAACCTGACCCCTTTTATTATCATTTTTAGACATCAACACGCTGGCTTTTCCATATAAAGGTTCTAACGAAATAAATTTTTTTGCGAGCTTAATCCGATTCTTTTTTTTCCAGTGTGCTAGCAGTCTCGGCCATGGCAAAACGGTCCAGGCCAACCACCACAACCAAGCCCAGCAACATCGCCAGAATAGCCAGACCGATCTGTGGCTCCAGGCCGGTAAGGGCATGATAGGTAGCAGGCCATATGGGTTCCTGCACCAATGGAATCTGGTGCCCATCGCGGCCCAATTGATAGGCCAGGGTTTGCTTCCAGGGCCAGAGCTTCACCAGTGAACCAAGCATAAAGCCCGTCAGCACCGCCAGAGTCTCGTCCCGAGCCCGCCTGAACAGACGCGACAACACCTGCGCAAAACTCACCAGTCCCACAGCGCAACCACTGCCCAAGAGCGCCAAGGTCACTACATCGAGTTGTTTGATAGCATCAATGATGACGCCGTAGAGCCCCAGAATCAGCAGGATAAAACTGCCGGAGATACCGGGCAGGATCCAGGCACAGACCGCGATGGCCCCGCCAAGAAATATATACAGGGGAGTGGGCGGCAACTCGATGGGGGCAAATCCCGTCAACAGGATGCCAGTCGCTGTACCCACCGTGGCAAAGAGCAGCAGGCGCGGGCTGAAAGCGGAAATCT
>Ga0307488_10001904_pt1 | contig 17612 bp, 18 predicted proteins | sample SB02metaG_FD_202248 | JGI IMG/M metagenome (GOLD analysis project Ga0307488, IMG submission 202248) | Sea-ice brine microbial communities from Beaufort Sea near Barrow, Alaska, United States - SB 0.2 | ecosystem: Environmental > Aquatic > Marine > Coastal | place: USA: Alaska | collected... | reverse complement strand
TCACGTAACGCGGGCACCACCAGCCGTCTGCTTCGCGACGATGGAATAAACTCGTTACGATAACGAGAGCGCCGCGGGGATGGATTTGTCAACGCACGCTGGTTGCGCAACACGGGCGATACACGAAGTCGGGCGATTCCACGCGCTCCGGAAGCTTCGTTCGCGTGTTTCGTGACTCTGCGGTAAAAACGTTCCACCTCTGCGCCACGGCTGCGGCGACTCGGCGCCGATCGCGATGGCGACAGGTGCAGGGTTTTCCGTTGTGTTTTAACACCCGCGGCCTACTTTTCGGTGAAAATGAAATTCGAAACCGGAAAGTTGAACGGAAGAAACGCGATGAAAGACGATATTTGATCGATGAGATGTGCCTTACAACTCGTTCATTGCAGGCCCCAATCGTCATCCTCGCCTCCCTCCGCTGCAGGCTCCTCCGCGACGGGCGTTTCCACGACCGGCTCCGGCTCGGGCGTAGGCTCGGGCTCGGGCTCGGGCGTGGGCGTAGGCTCAGGCGCGGGTTCCTCAAGAGACTCAGGCTCGGGCTCTTCAAACATCGGCTCCGACTCCGGCTCGGTGTCGCGCGTTTGGACCGTCGCATCCGGGTCGGGGTTCGCGAAAACCGGTTCGTCCGTTTCCTCAACCGGCGGGTCTTCGAACTCGACTTCTTCTTCGGCCTCGACGGGTTCCTCATCATCATCATCCGCCACCCTCATCGCGGCGACGTCCTCGACGAGGTTGGGCAGGTTTGTCTCAGCAGCAACGACGTTTGAGGCACCCATCGACGCGAACGCGCTCGCGGGTTGTCTCGGCGCCGAGGCGGACTCGCGCGCCGCGACTTCGCGACGAAGCGCGTCGTCGAAATCGGGGAACAGGTTTTTGTACTCGGCGGGATCCGCCAGCGCCTCGGCGGCTTTTTTGTTCACCCTCGCGAGGTCGTTTTTCCAAAGCCCCACGACTTGCGATAGGTAAAACGAGCCGTGTCAGTCTTGAGTGGCACCAAGTGCCATGTATATCGCGATGTATTGGACGATGGCCTTGACAACAGTCACCGTAATCGGTCTGAACAGTCACCAGCTTCGGTAAAACAGTCGTGATTGTGATGTATGTAGTAAACAGTAATTACGGGCGGACAATTGGCAAACAGTGTGTGTCGGATTTGGGAAATTATTCACGTACCTTCTGACACCCGGGACGGGGCGTACGTACGCGCCATGAACGCCGCTTCCGGAACTCGGTTCGTTGTGCACAGCAAATCGATACACGCGTCGACGTCACCGAGCAGAAAAAGCGCCGCGAACGCGACGTTGTTCTTGCCTTTCTCCGTCGCACTCGAGGCGAGCGCAGCGAGCGCGTCGGGCGAGGAAACCGCCGAGCACAGCAGCAGCTGCCCGGACAGGTCCCCACTTTTAGCCAAGCAAGCGCTCGCCAAGTCGATGTCACCGCCAGACATAGCGAGCTCCCCGAGTTGTTTCCACTTCTCGTCCCCAGCCGCCATGTCCTCGTGCTCCACGATTTGCCGCGCGATGTTCAGCTCGCCGAGCTGCACGGCAAGGTCGAATTTGTAATCCGGATCCGTCGCGATTTTAAGCGCCTCCGCGACTTGCCCCCTCGCCTCCAGGAACTTCGCCACGCTGTTGTACTGGTCCTTCGGAATCGTGGCCATTAACGTTTCCGCCGCGTCCATCTCGCCCCTCAAAACCAGGGTTTTGTACTCGATCAGTGAGAGTAGCAGGGTGTAGGACACCACCCCGAACTGCTTGTCGATGAGGTACACTCGGTTTTGCGCCGCGAGGTAACCCAACAGGTACATCGGCCGGTCCAAGTGAAAAATCGTCGTCACCTCGCCGCCCACGCAGTAGTTCAACCGCCAATCCGCGTTGTTGTAAATGAAACAATCCCCCACCCACACCCCGGTCCTTACTTGTTCGCCCACCTCGTGTAGCAACTCGAACGCGTCCTCCACGCCTTCGCCTTCATCCACTTCGCCCGCCGCGAACGCCGCGGCGGTGGCTTCGGGGTCGTACCGCAAGATGTAAAAACTCGAGTCGCTTGCGATGGCGACGAGGTCGCCGCTGTCGCTCCACCACACGTCCTTCACCGCGACGTCGATGCGCCGAATCACTCTTGACGTCTCCCAGTCGTAGAAACAGATGAAATCCGTGCTTCGCAACCCGAGCAAAACCCCGCCGTACAGACCCTCCGCGCTGAAGTGCGGTCGGAACGCGTGCTTCTCCTTGAACTGGTTGTAGACTTTTATTTTCGAAGGCGACTCGCGCACGGCGAACTCGTTCGAGTCGTTTGACCACCCGAAATCAAGCGCCGCGCCGAAGCTTTTGTTGCGCCACGCCAGGGCGGTGTAGATGATGTACTCGTTGTCGCCGCACACGGTGACGAACCGGCCGTTCGGGCCGTGCGACAGGGACTGCGGGTACAGGTCGCACGACCCTAGGTCTTTCACCGCCAGGGGCAGGCGTTCGCCGTCCACGATTTCGAAATCCGCGGGTAAGCTCTTCACGTTAACCGTCTGCACGTCGTTGTGTTTGCTCCAGATGATCTTCCCGCTGCCGTCCATTGACGCGACCGGGTCTTCCCGGCCGATTTTGAACATAACCGTCCCTTCGTCGTACCCAACGCTCACCGCGTTGGAGCCCTTCATCACGCCAATCGCCCACACCCGCTCCAAGCCGTAATTCAGCGTGTTCTCCAAACGGTACGTGGTGCTGTGCCAGATCCGCAACGTCCCGTCCTCGCTGCCGGTGATTATAACAGGCAACTCGGGGTGGAAACAAACCGCGCTGACGTTGTGCGCGTGTCCCTCCAAGGTCTGCACGCACGTCTTGGTTTGGTAATCCCAAATCTTCACAAGCTTGTCATCCGCGCCGGAGATGAGGTACGGCCGGTCCCCACCCGCGAAGTACTCCACGCAGTTCACGCCCTTCTCGTGGCCTTCCAGGGTGAAGTTCGGAGTGGGCGACCCTATGCTCCACACCTTGACCGTGCGATCCAAGGACGCAGACGCGAACGTGTTCGTGTCCTTCGGGTTGAACGAGCACTGCATGACGTAGTGCGAGTGCCCTTCAAACACCGAAACGCAGGTCCACGCTTTGTCCCAGTCCCACAGCTTAATAAGCATGTCGTCGCTCGACGTCAGTACGTACGGCTGCGTGGGGTGCACGGAGACGCAACGGATGTAATCCGAGTGCGCCTCGAACGCCTTGACTAGTTCGGTGGTGTTGTAGTTGTACACACGAACGAACATGTCGTCGCTACCGCACACAATCCATTGCTTCCGCGCGACCCTGATTGTAAAAATGGAAATGTCAGTCCCGTATGGGCATTCAGTCGGCGGAATGTGGTGGGTGGGAAATACTTACCACTTCGCAGTCCTGACGGGGAGCTCGGTGACTTCGAACGACTTCACGAGCGAGTTCGTGGCGTGGTTCCAGATGTACACGTTCCCGGAGTACAAGTTAGCAAGGATCCAAGGTTCCGTGGGGTGCAGCTCAACGCCCTTCACGCGGTCCGAGCGCTGCACGAGCTTGCGCTTGATGTCCAGGCGGAGCGGCATGGTTTACGATTTCGGTTTGTGTGTGCGATCAAAAAACAAATCGGTCTGTTGAGGCGAAAAGAGTCCGAGGTTAGTCGCGGAGTCGGGAATCCACGGCACGGCGATGTGTTATTTTCCAGGGGTACGCGTGGTAGTAGCTTGAGATGCCCTGCAAAGGTGCTCGCGGTTGCGAAGCCCCGGGGGGGGTCTTTACGGAAAGGACTGGTTCAAGAATTTCGACCTCGCAAAGATTGCACGCACTCCCGTCGGATCTCGAGTGGAAGCGTTCCTTCCGCGCGCGTCCCCGATCGAACCCGGGAGCTTCGTAGCGCTCGTCGAACGCGGTGAAGGCGAAGAAACCTGGATCGAACGTATTCGTGATGCGTATCTATGGTGAGGACTCACCTGTTCGTCTCGAATTCACGTCTCTCCGCGCCACACCCGTTCCGTCTTAGTGCCTGCGTCGAACGATCAAAAGAGGACGCGGGTTAGGGAATGATGGATGCGCTGTGCGAACGCGAATCCGGGTTGGCGCGCGGTGCGAAGTGCCCTTTGGGTTTCACAGATCAAGACGTACCGTCTCGCGGAACAAACGGTACAGTTCGTGTGCGACCTGTGACCTGCGGACACTGACACCCCGGGGGGCCGCGCTGCTCTCTCTGGCGAGGCCCTTGGCAGCACGACGAATTCCCAAGATGAGACCGGTCAAAGACTAAATGCCCATACGGTGATTTTTCGACAAATTGACGGTCTAATGGGGGTTCTCGCGTCTCGACCTTGGAAGCGACTCGAGAAAAATCTGCAAAAACGCGTTCGCGCGATCGGGGTTTGTTTCTTCTCCTCCAACCGTCCGTCACTTACCACCGCGCGTGGAGAACACCGTCCCCCCCCCGACGTCATCACCCTTTCCGATGCAGAGTCTGATGGCTCCCAACGTCCTCGCGGGCGCGCGCGCATCGTACGCCGCCCCCAACTCAAGAGCCAGGCTTAACTGCCGAAACGCCATGGTTACCCGCCGCCCAAACTCCGGTGCGATGACCACGCGCGCGGGGAAGACCCCGGACGGCCCCAAGGTGGCGATCGCGGGCATCTCCGGAGCCGTCGGCACGGAGTTCATGAGGGTGCGTGTTCCGGTTTTCGCACGCAAAACGCGGTTACAGGGTTTAGTTTTGGCACGAGTACCCCCGACCGATCGAGCAATCGGTGTTATAAATTGGATGGGCAAAAAGTCAAAACTTGCCACTAACTAACCGCGTATCTCGCGGTACGACTCCCCTTACCCATCCAACCCGTTCATCCCAGGTTCTCGTGGAGCGCAACTTCCCGTACAGTGAGATGAAGATGCTGGCGAGCGCGCGATCGGCGGGCAAGAGTGTTGATTTCGACGGCGAGAGTTACGTGATCGAGGAGCTCACCGAGGCGAGTTTCGACGGCGTGGATATCGCGCTGTTCTCCGCGGGAGGGAGCATCTCCAAGAAGTTCGCCCCCCTCGCGGCTAAAAAAGGGTGCTTCGTCGTGGACAACTCCTCCGCGTTCCGCATGGACCCGGACGTCCCCCTCGTGATTCCTGAAGTGAACCCGGAAGCCATGGCGGAGTACAAGTGGAAAGGCGGAACAAAGAAAGGGGGCATCATCGCCAACCCCAACTGCAGTACGATCATCGCGCTGATGGCGGTGACCCCGATTCACCGCGCGGTGGGGGTGAAGCGGATGATCGCCAGCACGTACCAAGCCGCGTCAGGCGCCGGCGCGCTCGCCATGGCGGAGCTGGAGCAGGTACGGCATGCATTTCCCAAATCCGCCTGCCTGTTTTCCAACACAAGACTGACACTTGTTTTCCACAATCGCAGCAAACGCGGGACGTGTTGAACGGAGACCCCGTGACCATGGAGATTTTCAGCTGGCAATACGCGTTTAACCTTTTTTCGCACAACGCCCCGATGACGGACAACGGGTACAACGAAGAGGAGATGAAGATGGTCAAGGAAACGGCGAAGATCTGGGGCACGGAAAAGGTGCACATCGCGGCGACGTGCATCAGGGTGCCCGTGATGCGCGCGCACGCCGAGAGCATCAACCTGCAGCTGGAGAACGAACTTTCGGAAGACGACGCGCGTGAGCTTCTACGCAAAGCCCCTGGCGTATCCATCATCGACGACAGGAAGAACAACAAGTTCCCCACCCCCCTGGACGCCTCGGACCAGGACGACGTGTTCGTCGGGCGCATCAGGTGAGTCTTTCCCACTCACCACGTTCCGCCGACTGATTGCCCATACAAGACTGACATTTATTTTTTTACATTCAGGCGCGACATCTCGCAGCAAGGGAACTTCGGGCTGGAGCTGTTCGTGTGCGGCGACCAAATCAAAAAAGGCGCCGCGCTGAACGCCGTGCAAGTTGCGGAACTGCTGCTGTAAGGCAGCGAGGCAAGGAGCAGAGAAGAGGAGGCGAGTATGTATCTGTGTGATAATTAGTAACAAGCATGATAACTTATCGGTTGTGAGGTGTTTGCTCCGGCGCTTTTCTTTGTACCACTTTTTCGCAATCTCATCCTCGTCAGCCAAGCCCGAGTCTCGGAAAAGGTAACAACCGATCGCGTCGCTTCCAAAGCCAGTCCGCGTGCGCGTCCCAGGCCTCGCGCACCCGGTCACCGCGCGTTCCCACCGCGGTTTTCCCGCGGACAAAGCGCGGACGGTGCGTACCGCACGCGCGGACGGTGCGTTCGTACCATGGCCAAGCTCCACGCTCTTTCGGCGTCCGAAAAAGTGTTGGTCGAAGCGGTCGCGGGCGCCATCGGCGGTTTCGCGGGCGCCGTTGCGTTTTACCCGCTGGACACGATCAAGACGCGGATACAAGCCAGCGTGGGTGATGGAACTAGCGGCGCGCGACGCAAAACCATGACGGAGGTGTTCCGCGAGCTGGTGGCAAACGAGGGGTACGGTGCGTTGTTCGCGGGGGTCGGGGCGAAAGGCGCGCACTCCATGGCGAGCTCGTTTCTTTTTTTCCTCGCGTTTTCGACGATGCGCGCTGGCGCGGAGAAAAGGAGCGACAAGAAAATAGGCGTCGCCGCGAACTTAGCAATCGCCGCGCTCGCGGGGTGCATCAACGTGCTTTTCACCGAGCCCCTGGACACGCTCAGCACGCAGCGGCAAATTCGAGGCATCGACGACATCGACGACGACGACGACGACGACGATGAACTAACGTCGAAAACGAAATCGTCGACCAAAACGAAATCCGCGAATTGCGAATCACGCACCCGATTCACCGGTGACATGAGTTACGTCTTGGATTCCCTGAAACAGTGGAAAAAACTGTACCGTGGATTAGGCGCGTCTCTTTTGTTAACAATAAACCCCGCGATCCAGTACACGGTGTTCGAACAGAGTAAACGGAGGGTGCTGCTCGGGCTCCAAAAGCGAAGCGCGCGAAAAGGTAAGGCCTTGCGCGTTTCCCAAATCCGACACACACTGTTTCTGCCGCCCCTGGTCGAGTACACCACGGCCGTAACATTTACGGCGTACTGGCAACTACTACGCACGGCACAAACGCACTGTTTTATCTCTAACGCTGGTGTCTGTTCAGACCGATGGCCGGTGACTGTTGACCAGGCCATCGTCCAATACATCGCGATACACAGGCTACTTGGTGCCACTCGGGACTGACACTTTTCTTTCCCAAACAAAAAAAGGAAAAGGGAACCGCGCGCCGAAGGAACTGAGCGTCGGCGACGCGTTCGTGTTGGGCGCCCTTTCCAAAGCCGTGGCGACGTTTCTGACGTACCCGCTGGTACGTGCTAAAGTGCTTGCGAAAGCACCAGTGACTAGAGGAGTTAATCAAGGAGCATCAGTGTTGTTTCACGGGAAATCGGTACCGGCGGTGATGTCTTTGGTGGTGCAAACGGAAGGGCCGGCCGGTCTGTACAAAGGCTTAAACGCGCAGCTCGTAAAAACCGTGTTAGCCGCGGCGTTTTCGTTAACGGTAAAGGAGAAAAGCTTCCGGACCGCCATGGTACTGGTGGTGCTGATGAAGGGGTGTGAGGGTTAGGATCAAGGGTTTTAACGTACAGAACCCGAGGCGCGCGACGGATGATGAACCGCAAAATGCTTCGTTTTTTTTTTGCCCACAAAGAAATATGGCCGTTTTTCCAACCGAGGTCTGCTCAAATCGACACGCTCGACCTAGGTACCGTCGTTTCACTGGCCAGCGCACACGTGGGGCGGCGCTGTGTTTTTCGCGTCACATCGGCCAAGATGGGGGTCATCTTGGGTGTGGGCGAGGGAGTGTTCTCCCTGGTGATCATAGGGTGCGTGTTTGGTGGGGTCCCTCGTTTCCGGTGGCGCGTGTCAAACCGCCCGTTTCGCAGCACCACCACCCGTGTGTGGTCTCCCATCCCGGTGGTCCGCAGTTCCGTAGCTGACATCCCGCTCCCTTCTCAACCCGTCATTTCCGCAGCATCGCATTCCTGGGGGCGTGTCACCTGAGCCGAGGGACCACGCAGGCGGCGTACGTACTCACCCGGGGCGCTTTCCCGGTCCGCGTCATCACCGCACCGAGTTTTGAATCCAACGCGTTTCGCCCCACACCCAGGCCTCGTGTCTGACCTGGTCCCGGTCCAATACCCCCCCCCCATATGGTCCAAAACGCAGGCGCATTTCCGTGGGAACCACGGTTTCGTACATAGTCCTTCTAGTGATTTTGCTGATAACCCCGCGTGGGGACACGACGTTGACGGACGTGGAGGCGGAGATCGGGGGATACGACGACACGGTAAGGGCCTTTCCCATTTACCACGTTCCGCCTCCCTGATTACAGCCCCTCTTTGACGTCCACTCATTAAAAGGAAGCGCACTACATACATTACAAGTGCACTGTTTGCTCATACAAATTACGAACATTACGAAAGACTGACACTTTCTTTTTTATCGTATCAGGTGACGTACCGGTCGCTGATGGTGACGTGCATGGTGTTGGGCTCTTTGACCGCGTTTGGTGCGGTGCTCGCGTTCCACCTGTTCCCGCCGGTGTACGCCAAGCCCATCGACCACGCCACGGATGTCATCGCGCACGAAATGCGGTCGAAACAAAGACCGCTCTCGCTGTGGTAGGGACGGGGGGTGTTGTACGGTTGTAACGAAGGTCGGAGGTAGACGACGACGAAGCGAGCGCGCGGCGTTTAGAAACAAGAACGTCGTTCAAAAGCACCGCCCACCCGCGCTATCACCTCACATCCGCCAATCCAACAAAAATCATTTCTCCTCCTCCTCCTCATCATCATCGTTCTGCGCGTTCCCAAGCGCCGCCTGCAGGGACGGGTCGTTCGGGTCCACCCCGGGCAGGGAGGACAAAATGGAGTTGACGTAGTTGGCATCCGCGAGCGGATCGGCGTCCGCGGGCGCGTCGTCGTTCATGGACATCGCCAGCGCGGCTTGCAGCGCGGGGTCGTCTCCTTCATCGTCTTCCCCCCCCGCCGCACCTGCTCCTTCGCCGCCCATGGAAAGCGCGAAGGCTCGCTGTAACAACGCATCCTCGTCCATCATTTGCGGGTCGCCGTCTGCGGCGCCGGCCGCGACGGGCGTCGCGCTCGCATCCGCCGCGCCCTCGCCACCCGCCGCCGCCGCGGCAGCTTCCTGCCGCGCCCTCTCTTCCTCCAGGGACATGCGCATCGCGAGTGCCAGCGCAGGGTCATCCCCCCCGTCCATTATCGCATCTGCGCCGCCGTAGCCGCCCATCGCCGCACGCGACGACGCCGCCGCTGCCGCTGCGGCGAACCCGCTCCCCCCGCCGCCGTCCTCGTCCTTTCGATTATTAAAAGAAAGTGTCAGTCTTGAGTCTATGGGCAAACAGTCTACTTGTGATGTATGTAGTATACTTCCTTTTAATGACTAGTGCACTCAAAGAGGGGCAGTAAACAGTGCCTGGATTTGGGAACCGCGCAAGGCCGTACCATGAAGATTGGCGTCGATAGTAACACGTCCGCCAAGTTAGCCCCGGGAGGCACGGTCACCAGATGGCTGTTGTTGCTTTTGTTCACCGCTTGCATAAACGCCTCCAGCTTCTCCGCGTTTCCCTCCACGTCACCGAACGAAACCACGTCCACCGCGACGTTGCACTTGCGCAGCTTTTTCCCCACGCTCACCAGCTCGCCAACCTCGGACTCCACAGGGCTGCCAATGAACAAAACGATGCGCATGCGTTGGTGCTTGTTTTGGCGGTGCTTCAGGGCGAGGTGCGCGACCTTTTCGGGGTTTTGGAGGGCGAAGTGGGACGCGCGAGGGTCAGCGGGGGGGTGCGTTTAGTTAAGAATTTGAGACGAGATCTGGGGAAAAACGTGTTTTACCCCGGATCTGGCCTAAATGAGCAGGAGATGCTTGAGTTGTCCCCAACTTACCTGCACCCCGGTCGGGAAGTTTACGGTTCCCTCCATTCCAATGCTGTGCACCGCGTTTAGCACCACGCCGAGGTCGTCCGTGGGCGTGACTAAAACCCGGGGCACCTTTCCCGCGAGGCTCAGCACGCCTACGCTGTTTTCAGGGTTACTCTGTGTCTTGGCACCCGCGAGCAGGTTGATTGCGTCGCACTCCGCCTGCGATCGAGGAGCGAGGGTGATACGGGGCAAAGAGAGGTCAAAATGGAGCTCCACGGGAACCACGCGTGGCGGGTAAGGCGTCATGGCGCACCGCGAACGCAGGGGAAACACCCAAACGTTGTTCGCATCGGGCACGACGATGACGTTGAACACAAAAAGAAAAGGGGTCCGACGAACGGCGGGTCCGGGTCCGCACCTGCAGCCGCGTGGGCAGGTAGTCCGAGTTGCGGACATACTCGCTGTTGTCGATGCACAGGATCGTCGCCTCGAGCACCATGGTGGGTGTGTGCTGCGCTGCGCCGCGAACAGTGGTGGGAGGAGGAGGCCGACTCTCCAGATCTGGAGAAAGCCGTTCCTGTCCAGAGACTTGCTCTGATTTTGACTCACCTGGAAGAAATGAGCAAAAGTGACACGACTGATGGAAGCCATCGTCGTTGACCTCGCCCTTACACAAACTAGACTATATATACTCCCTTCACCTCCTTCACCGCCACCCCCCCCCCCCCCGCAGTAAATTCTTCACCGCAACGAGCGACGACCCTATTCGGTACATCAATAGGCCACTCATTTCCTCGCCCCCCATCGCGGCGCCGTTTTCCAGGAGCATTTTGCAGAGCGCCACGCACGCCGCGTTTTCGGGCGTCGCCTGGAGATTGTAAAAGAAATGTCAGTCTTGTATGGGCAATCGTCAGTCGGCGGAATGTGGTGATTGGGAAATACGTGCCTGCGCGGCTAACACCAGCGGGGTTACGCCGACCGCGGTGGGTCCGTAGCTCCCCGTTTTGTTTGGATCCGCTTTTGCTTCAAGTAATGCTTTCGCCAGCGCCAGGCCGCTTTCCGTTTCGCCGTTCCGCACCGCGACCGCCGCCCATAACAACGGCGGACCCCGCACCGTGTCATAAGTCCCTTCCGCGTCGACGTCGGCGCCTGCTTTTAGTAGTTCCTCTGCCAACCCGACCCCGCCCACGCCCGCGCCCGCCTCCACCGCGGCGCAGGCCCACCAAAGAGGCGTGGTTTCGTCCCCGGCGACGCCTTGCGTGCCCTTAACACGCGGGTTCGCACCTTTCTTGACCATAGATAACGCCAACGCGATCGCACCCGGCGCGCCGTTGCGCGCGGCGAGCGTGGCTAACCACAACGGGGTGCCTGAAACCCCGCCATCGGCGCTGCGCAATTCGTCCAGCGCGTCAGTAGCGGCCTCGGAACCGGGCTGCAAAGCGCCCACCAGCGCGGCCGCGGGTGCGACGTCGTCGCCCTCCGCCGCGCGAAGCGTCGCGAGCCACAGGGAAGTGGCGGGGAGCGAGGTGTCGTGTTTGCCGCCAGACGATGACGACGCGCGGACAAGTTTTCGATCCCCACCGGGGCGTGACGATGGTCGCGTGGTGATGCGAGGCGGCACAACCACTCCGCGGTGGGTCGCCACGGCACGCATACCAGCCCGACTTATCGAGGTAACTCCGCACGCACCCGGGGAGACTAAACCCGGACCACCCGGAAACCCCGGGTCGGAAGCGTGACGTACACCGACCCGCGGTGATAAGTGTGTTGGGTGATTGACAAATACAGTTGACATAAAAAAAGAGTGTAAAAAGGGCTTGCGGCAGTACCGGCTTGTAAATAACAGATCAGGAGTCACATAAAAAGCACTACACACTGGATATCGGTTGGTACCCTGGTCCATTTGTGGACTCCACTGTCTCGAGCGTATCGCGGTGCTTGATGAGTGTCTTCTCGATGACCCGTCTCAGCTCCGTGACCCCGACGTCTTCCTCCGCGCTCACAGCGAGCGCGCCTTCCGACGCGAGGAAAGCGGCGGTGACTTTGGCCAGGGTTTCGTCTGTTTCGCTCCAGGTGGATTCCAAATCAGCGCACAAAACACCACCAAGCGTAGGGACTAACTCCGATTTGCTCATCACATCAAGCCACGGCCGGCGGTGCGCGAACCTCAGTTTCAAATCGTTTCGGATCGATAGCTGGTCCTCAACGGACGTGCCGCACAGACCTGATAGGTCAAACACAAAGACAACACAGGTTGGCAGGTGCTCCAACGTCGCGATCGCGAGTTTTTCGATTTTGTTCCGGTCCTCGTCGGGGCGCCAAAGCAGCCCGGGGGTGTCCGTGACGATGTGCCGCTTGTCGTCCAGAAAGAAATGCCCCATCTTTATCCCGCGCGTGGTGAACGGGTAGTTCTGCACTTCGGGGGTACCACTACTCAAAACGCGAACCAAGGAGCTCTTCCCCACGTTCGGCGCCCCCACCAACGCCACCGTCGGCGTTTCCAGCTCCGCAACAGGCAACCGCCGTAGCGTCTTGGCGATTTCTTTCAGCTCGTCCACCGGCTTCTTGCCGTTTCGCAGAAAGTATTTCTCAAGTTCCTCGAACCCCGCTTCGCGAATCGCCACCGCGTCTTTCGGGCCCTTCGCCTTCGCGGCTTTTCCCGCGTGCTGCTTGCCAATGGATAGCATGGCCTTACGGGCGTTGTCTACCTGTCTCAGCGTCGCTTCGTACTTGTCGTCCTTTAAGGTTAGCTCTAAAAGAGCTCGCTCAAACGGGTGCAGCCGCTCTAACCGCGGGAACCCCTTGACGTACTCCCCGAGGGGTTTACAAAGCGCCGTGGTTAAAAAATCGAGCTGCTTCGCGCTCCGGTTCCTTTCCTTTAACGTAGGGTCCCTTAAACCCTTCGTGGGGGTGACACGACTGGCCCTTTTCAAACCGGACGTGATGATGTCGTCCGCGGGGGAAACATTCGGCACGCGCATCAAAACGCCGGTGCGGATGGTTTGCTTGGTCATTGGAATTCCTTCGTCCTTCGCAACCAAAGACGCGACCGCGGCCGCGGCGTTTTTATCGTTTGTTTCGTCGTTTGGTTTTGAGTGATTGCTTGCATTTTGAGTCGCGCCAGTGGCGGCGCTGCACCAGTTCCGGCGAGCACGCGGGCCGGCGCCGCGCCGGACGGTTGTGAATGGGGCGGCCGTGAATTTTGGGCACGCGGCGGCGGTCAAAGCGAACATCGCACTCGGCTCGACGACCGGACACCCGCCGAACCGCCGCGCCACGGGAACGAACCGCGCTTTCAGGAATCCAAACGAAAACGCCCTTGACCCTATGGCGTGCATGCACCAAACGCGAGTTCGCGTGCGTGCGGTGCGGTGCGCGTGGTGACGCGAATGACGTTGGTAGCCAAAGAGGGCGCTAAATGGGGCGCGCCGTCGAAACTCGTCACAGTAAAGAACAGAAGTCTCGTCAGCAACGCGAAACGCCCAGAGTTCCCTTCAGATCTGCCGGGCACCGCCTCGGGAGGCGCTTCCTGCAGTTTCTGCACGATACGCGAGATGGATATCGAGCCCTCCGCCGAGTCGGCCACGCCGGCCGTGAGTTTTCCACACGACTTGTTCCAGCTCGCGTCTGATGTCGCCATGGTGGGCGCCCCCCCCAGCGACCTCGTCGCGGCTCAGATCTTCCAAAAGCATCCCCTTCAGAACGTGTTCCTCGCGATCGCGGAGTGTGAAGATGGAAGCAAGTACGAGTCGGATTTGTGTACGTTCCTGGACCGCATGTTCCAGACCGGCCCGGGACAGGAACTGATGCCCATCGCACTGCCGTACGCGCGACAAGGCCTTGAGCAAGGGTCAACCCGCGTGCGCCAACTCGCGTGCGCGCAACTCGGCCGAGCCGCGGCGCACTTCGCCTCGAGTTATGATACCGAATATCGCGACGGGTACTTTACAATTTTGGTGGACGCAATCGGCGACGCCGACTCGGGGGTCGCCGCCGCGGCGCATGATGCCCTTTGCGCCGTGGCTGAGGCGAACGTTGTTACTGACGCACCGGGTCAAGCTGCGACCTGCATGATGATATTACAAAAGTTAGCGCCGGGGGTTGGCGAACAAAATACCGCCGAAACACGGTTGCGCCGCCACGCCCTCGCCGCGGCGGTCGCGTCGACGTCACCGGGAGCCGCTGACTGGGCGAACGGAATGGGACTCCCGCGAATGCTGTTGGGTGAACTGGACCACACGAAAGACCCGCTGGCGTGCGTCGCGACGATGGAACTGATCGGCGAAATCGTGGAGAAGGCGCCGTCGTCCAAAGCGGCGCAAACGCTGTGCGCCGCGACGCTTCCAACGCTCGCGTCGATCGCGACCGGTGCCGCAAATTCGGATGAATCCGCAGGCTCCGGGTTCGCAAAGGCGCGCGCTGCGACGGTAGGCGCGCGGCTGTGCGCCAGTGTCAGCACCGCGACCGGCCAGTTCCCAGCCGCGACCGGCGGCGATTCCTTACTCGCGGCGCTTCACAAAAACCTGACCTTGGCGGTGGCGGGCGACGGCGACAAACGGGACGGCGAAGTCGCGTGCGTCGCGGTGGCTTCTTTGTGCGAATCCGCGGTAGCTCTATCGTCCGAGTCGTTTAACAAGGTAATTAAGTTGGTGGTGCTCGTAGTGCACCTCGGGTTGGGTGGAATGAGGGTGCCGAAAGAAACGCGGGTCGCGGCGCTGCACGCGGTGGCGAGCTTATTCGGCGCCAGCGAGCACCACGGCCGGCGCTCGCGTTTGGCCGCGCCGCTTGAAGCGCACGAGCCGGTCGGGGTGACAAGTGACGCATCCGCCACAATCGAGACGTTCTCACGGGAAGCTGTTTACGACGCATGCGCGGCGCGTGGCGCGACGGTTGGCGAGTCCGTCGCCGGTTTGCTCGAAAAAGGGGGCGACTCGTATTTGGAGTTGCGGGTCGCGACCTACCGGTTGGTGGCGAGTCTAGGGCGACGCCCCTGGTTCGCGAAAGAACTTGCGGCAAACGACAAAGCAATAGCGCTACTCACAAACCCGGAAAGGGAAAACACGCCGCCGGGGTGTCGCTGGAGGCACGAAGCCGTGCTCGGGGTGCTCGCCGCGGCGAGAGCGCCGGAGGGGGAGACAAAAATTAGCCACGGCGTCGCGTCGCGGCTGGAAGCCGCGGCGGCGGGCGGCCCGTTCGGCGGAGGCGCGGGCGGCGTGGGTTCCGTCGCGCAGGTCGCGGTTGCGCAACGATAACGGCGCGTGTTGTGTGGTGGGGAAATTGTTCAATGAATGATGCAAGTATTCTTACTATGTTATTCGTTATGATTAAAACGATGCTATCTACGCAGCAGCGCTCGCGTCGCGCGTCGAGGTTTCGGTTGGAAGGACGTCTTTGGTTTCGCGCGGCTTTTCGCTTGTTTCCTTTCCCGTCGCCGTTTCAGTAGTAAGGCCGACCCCTATCTCCTTCCCCCTTTGTTCGTGCGAGTGCGCGATCGACCGCACCGCGCCGTCGTACGCCCCCATCCCCACCTCGTACGGTTCGATGATTGTTGCCCAGTCGCGCCACTTGTCCATTTCCGTCACCGTCACCGCGTGTTCCTCCAGCCCCCGTCGTTTGGTTTCCAGCTGGAACCAGTTCACCATGACGTCATCCGGCACTTCCTTTTCCAGCCGCGTATACGCGTTCAAAAGCCTCTCTCTGCGCCCGGGCATTTGCAGTTTCGGGGTGATGATTTTGTCGAAATAGTTAACAGCGGCTCGCTCTCGGTCCACGTCGAACACCGCGCGGTTGCTGTACGTCAGGAGCTGGTGCCAGCTCGAGGGGGTGACCATGGGCAGCACCAGGTGCGGCGAATACGCTGCGGTTGTTACACGAAAAGGGTCAGTATTGAGTCGCGAGTATGGGTGTACTGTACGGGGGATTGGGTATAGTAATCGGGCCGAACAGTGCACTTGTGCTGTATGTACTTGTTGCCAGTACGCCAGTAAATGTTACGGCCGTACTGGCAATGCTACATACATCACAAGTAGTGCACTCAAAGAGGGGCTGTAAACAGTGGCCGTTGGATTTGGGAAAAACCCAAGGCCGTACCCGAGTACACGAAGTCGTCATCCGCGTTGAGGGTGCTTCGTATGGTGACTTTGAAGTTCCCGCCGTCGGCGGTCTGCGCTTTCCTCGCGATGGAGTGAAGCACGGCCAAGCTCTGCCCGTACTCCTCGTCGTTGTACCTGAACATGTGGTTCTTGTCCTCCCCCCACACAAGCAGGGTTACTAACACCAAGTTCACGCAAAGCGGGCAGTACTTTTTTTGGTACTCAAGCACCGCCGTGTTGATCACCGGGTAGTCCTCCGTCATGAACCGGACTTTGTCCGAAAGCCGCAGCGGCACGACGATCGTGTTGTCGTCGCCGTGCAGGTGTGCCGAAGGTACGCCTCTCGCCTCGAGCGCTTTCTTGTGTCCCACCACGCACGCCACGAACGACCGCGGCTGCTCGCTTTCGCCCATCAGGTAGTTGAACAAAATGGACCCTTGGTACCCGGTTTTGTTTTCAAGCACCAACCGCCGCGCCCCGAGCCACCCCACGCCGAGTCGCTCCACAGAGTTCCCTAAACGGTACGCGTCGTTTGACGTGACCACGGGCAAGGACGTGAGCTCTGCGGCGCAATTGGCGTAGTGGCTCTTCGTGTTCAGTGAGGACTCGCCCAACGTGGGCATCGCGTTTAACAAAAAAAGCGCCACGGGAGGCGTTGTGGGAAGATCATCCGCGAACCCGTCTATGCACGTTTGCGTAGACGAGGCTTCCCCGAGCCTCGCTGTGTTCGACCCTGAATTGATTGCTCCCCCGGAAAACGCCACCGCGCACACGACGCCGAGCACTACGCTTCCCAGAAGCGCCCTGAGGAAAACCTTAGTCACCCGACGCCCCACCCACCGCGTCTCGCCAACCCCATCCTCCTCCGAGGAAAGCAAAAGCCGCGTCTCCCCCGAGATGGACGCCACCATCACCGCACCGCCTTGCCGACCACTCCCCACCCACGCCGCGCGCCTCGGACCCGCGCCGCCTGGAAACTCGCGCCACACCGGCGCGAACCTTCGGCCTCCCTGGGGACGCGCCTCTATGTACTGCCCCCGTTGGGTGGTTTGCATCAATGAAAACGAGGGGTGTTGCGTCGTAACAAGAAGGAAGCACAGCATCGAAGTTCGACTGAAGGCGACTGCCGCGCCTTTCAACTCAGTGTTGAAAGGTCTTGGTCATCGCCAAGTTGATACCCCGAGGGCTATTTCATCGCCAAAGTGACGCCAGTTGAAAGGTTGTTTTTGGTCCGGATGAGTTCGTCTTCCCGTTCGTTTTCCATCGCAATTTTGACCGATTTTTGGAATCGACCGGCTGCTCGTTCGACAACAATGAACAAGAAGCGCGCGCTCGCCCCAACAGATCGCCACTCTTTACGGCACCCGCCCTAAAACAGTTTAGTAAACAAACGCAACATGCGGTGAGTGGTTGTGCCTTCCACTGCTCGCGCGTAACGCGTAACCGCGCGCGCGTGTCGCGCCTCCCGCGGGGACCGCATGTCCGGGTTGCCGCTTCTTTTGACCCGTTGAATTTTGAATGCCGCTTCCGGACCGGAGCCGGCCCGTCGTCCCGCCCGACCCTTCCGCTGACTCTCCCCACCCCCCCCCTTCCTCAACAGTGAAATCGT
>Ga0307488_10001901_pt1 | contig 17620 bp, 14 predicted proteins | sample SB02metaG_FD_202248 | JGI IMG/M metagenome (GOLD analysis project Ga0307488, IMG submission 202248) | Sea-ice brine microbial communities from Beaufort Sea near Barrow, Alaska, United States - SB 0.2 | ecosystem: Environmental > Aquatic > Marine > Coastal | place: USA: Alaska | collected... | reverse complement strand
ATTTTCAACGAACCTGACCCCGCAGGTCTGGGTGGCTTGTTAATTGTTATGCCTCAATACAAATGCCTTGTATTTGACGATTTGAATTCCCGCTGAACTGTAGTTTTTGAGGTCACTTGGGTATATAAAGGCGTTGTTTAGTTAATGGGGCTCTACGCGATAATACTTTTTGTTAAGCTTATTGAATAAGCACCGCTATTTGAGTTTATAATGGCGGTCAAATAGTTTTCGCAATTGATGGACCCACGTGAGTACAAAATGACCCATAAAGTACGTTATAAGTTTAATGGTGTGGCAAAGGAAATGAGTTTTTCTTACAGCCGCTATCGCAATATGCATGAGGCAGTGGCCGATGCTGAAGGACTAGACCTTACCCACTTTTTGCAAACTGAGCAGCGAGTTGCCACAATCAGTAAAGGCAAAGCTACCGTAAGAAATTTTAGAGATGCCGAATTTATAAAAATGGGTTTTACTGAATTATACTTCTTAAAAAATGGCCAAGAATGATGGTCGTTTTTGATCATGCACTCAATAGTATCGTGAGCATTAGCGGTGCCGCAGTTAAGATTATAGCGAATCAACAAATCGACAGGGAAGCTGATTGGCACAGCATTGGCTGGCCTAAGGCTTAGACACAGGGATGTGCCTAATGCACATCCCTTGCTGATCCAAAAGATACTGACCCCGCAGGTCTTCTGGTCACAGGCATTTAACGCCTAAACCCAAGCTTCTTCATCTTCTGCCGAATCTTGCTAGCAAATCGACTGTTCATGCCATCAAAAGGATTATCAACAACCACGTAAGAAGAAGTTGATTTGGTCATGTCAAACAATTCACTGTCCGGGTCTATGCCGTTTTCGTCAATGACCACACTGTTAAAAGTGTCGACTACAGCGTCTTTTAGCTCACCCATTAAGTGATCAAAAACCTCATGAGCTTGACGGATAAATACATGATAGGACTCGCTACCGCCAAACATTGAGCTGGTACCCGTGGCCCCAAGCAAATGTATGCCTTCTTTGATGTATTCGATTTCAGACAGGTATTCTACCCAGACTTTGTCTAGGCTATACAGCACCACGATGATTAACGCCTCAGTGCGTTTATCGCTGCTGATATTGCTTTGGTTAATGAGTGCCTGCCAGCGTTCGTCGACATCTTCAATGAATGATTCAACCCCGTTTTGATTCAGAATATCTTCTCTTAGTTTTTGAAAACCCTGGCGCTGTTGCTCTACCACTTCGCTGTATTTGTACAAGGCTTTACGCCGCTCTAAATTAGCGCCTTCAATCACTCTTTGCGCATGGGCTATTTTTTTACCAAGTCCCGCTTTTGACTTCAGCTCACCCTGCTGTGCCGTTATCGAACCAAATTCGTCTTCAGTGAAATGGTTGAACAGTTTGTCGGTGAGACTGACAAAATACTGTGACGACCCCGGGTCACCCTGTCTTGCCGCCCTGCCCCGCAATTGGTCGTCTATGCGTCTTGATTCAAAACGGCTGGTGCCAATCATGTGCAGACCACCAACGTCTTTAACACCCGTACCCAACAATATATCAGTGCCCCTGCCTGCCAAGTTGGTGCAGATGGTAACAGCACCCAAAGCACCTGCCCCGGCGATAATATGGGCTTCGTTTTCGTCATTGTTAGCGTTAAGCAATTGGCAAGTAATGCCGCTTTCGACCAATAAGGAGTGTAATCTTTCTGATTCGCGAATGTTCGGTGTGCCCACCAAAATGGGCTGACCGGTTTGATGAATGGCTGCTATCTCTTTGCATATGGCGGCGTCTTTGGCTTGGCTGTCGACAAATACTCGATCAGGTTTGTCGATGCGCATACAAGGCTTGCGAGGTGGAATAACGCAAGACCTTAAATGGTATAACTGGTGCAATTCATCGGCGGCCAGCACTGCGGTGCCTGTCATACCGCTGACTTTATTGAACAGGCTCATTAGGTGTTGCAAGGTGATGGAACCGAGCGTTTGCCCTTCCTTTTTAACCGCTAACCCTTCTTTGGCGTCTAGTGCCGACTGCATACCGTCTGGCCAGCGGCGGTTTTCGGCGATGCGTCCTGTGAATTCGTCAATCAGCTTAATGCCGTTGTTTTTCACAATATAATCGATGTCGGGGATCAGTAACGCTTGCGCATGTAGCGCCAAGTTCACGCTGGTTAACAGCGGCAAGTGTTCTACGTCATAGAGGTTTTCACAGCCGAATAACGTTTCAATTTTGTGCGTACCAATGTCGGTTAAATACACGTTTGAGTGATGTTTATCGGTGTCGTAATCAACGGGTTTAACCAAATCTTGCACGGCTTTGCTGACGGTATTTAGATGTTCGTTAGGCTGATGCACATCGCCAGAGATCACCAAAGGTATACGCGCCTCATCAACCAGAATAGAATCGGCCTCATCGACAATTGCTACATCGAGTTTTGACAATACGGTTTGATGCGAATAAAGGCAGAGTTGGTCGCGTAAAAAGTCAAAACCCACTTCTCGTGCGGTGGCATAGATGATGTCGCACTGGTAAGCCTGCCTTCTTTGTTCGCTAGGCATATCAGCCTGAATAATCCCAACACTTAGGCCGAAGAACTCATAAAGAGGCAGTAAAAGGTCGCTGTCGCGTTTCGCCAAATAGTCGTTAAAGGTGAGCAAGTAAACTTTACGCTCGGCTAATGCATTGGCGATATTCGGTGCTGCCGCGGCAAGGGTTTTGCCTTCACCAGTTTTCATGTCGATGACGAAACCTTCGAATAAAGCCAACCCCGCCAGTATTTGGCTGTCGAACGGCCTCATACCCAGCAGTCGGTGTGATGCTTCTATCACCACGGCGAAAACTTTAGCTTGAGTGTCTAATTCTGGTATCTTTTCTTTGAGATCTTCGATGGAAAGTGATTTTAACGACTCACCCAGTGCGTGGATCTCAATTAACGTTTTATGAAAGGGTTTGAGGTTGGTTTTAACCGACGATTTTTGCAGTTTTGCCATTATCCGTTTTAACATGCTTCCACCTTAAATGTTTACCCGTTGTTTATGTTGGTGGAGTTGGGAGGATTTCAAGGGTTTGGCAGTAAACGAATTAGGCAATCGTAAGGGCAATCCCCCGTAATTGCCCTGGTTTGGCAACCCATTAAAAGATGAAAACTCATATAAAGGGCAAACACGGAGGTCAGCCCCTAAGTCGCCCAAATTAGATTAACTCAAACCTGCGGGGTCGATTCGATTTAAAACAAAGTATTTAAAAATCAACCGCTCTTGTATCTTAAACCCGTGCAAAACATAAGCTATGTTTTACACTATCCAAGGTGATTGGATAGTGGGGTAGAGACACTGCAATTGCTCTTAGTGCTTACCATTCTGTGGGTCAGATTAGTGCCTACCCCTCACCATTAACGTCTTAAAATGCGAACAGTATCTGACCCCATCGATTATTAGGATAAATAAAATTAAGGCAACTACTCCAAAACCCTTTTTCAATGGAAACTCCTTTTTAGTGCATAACGATTCACAGCAGCCGCGCCGTAGTTTGGCGACGTATGGCTGTGCTTGTTAGGGCTGCGATTACTCATGCCAGTTGATATCAATTTTTTTATGTGTCGCTACACAGTCTCGTAAATACAAATTAATAAGACTCTGGTAAGGAACACCTGACTCTTCAGCCATACTCTTAAAGTACGAAATAACGTCTTCTCCTAGCCGCATAGTGACTGATTTTTTTAGTTTGCTTGCGTAAGGGTTTTTACGCGATTTCATTGCAGATAAATCATATTCATCTTTCATAATTAATCCCCTTTCAGGTAATGTTTACTTTCGTTTTTCGTTGCCTTTCTAGCTGAGATTATTCTGATGGTATTTCCATCATCGCGTTCACAATGACATACGATAAGTAACTTGGTTTCATTACTCATTCCAAACATCAGAAATCGGTCTTCAACTTCTGAGTTTACTTGATCAAAAAACTGCAAAGCAAAATCATCAAAAAACACAGATTTAGCTTCTTCAAAAGAAACCCCGTGTTTTCTAATATTTGTTGCAGCTTTTAATGCATTCCAATCGAACTTAATCATATGTACATTGTATGTACATGAGGCGGAATTGTCAAAGTAGCCCTAACGCTTAACTTATGGGGATTTTAGGAGCGCTTTTTCAGCGAATAAAATTCCCACCATGATGTTTTTGTTAGCAGGTTGTTTGCACACTTTAACTATTGTGCCCCTGCCATTTTGAATAAAAATAATATGAACATTCCAAACAGAATAATACCAACAATAACCATGATAGTTAGAGTTCTAGATTGTCCCATTGAATCAGACAAGTCTTTTGCTGGCACTAACCCTAACGCCACTAAAATATTTAGAATAAAATCCATTTAATTACCTCTGTTAATCTTAACCTGCTAACGCTTTGCCAAGGGGCAAATGCGAACGTTGTTGGGCGAAGCCCAGTGAGTATTTGTCCCAGCCGCGCTTTTTGCGGCGAATTTAGGCAACTTGTTAGTTGCCTTTACTACTGCAAACTTTTCTATAGCGCATAGAAACAAAAGCAATGATTCCATAGATAATTCCAACACCAATCCATTTACTTAGGCCGATAGATTCTAAAATTGGTTTAAGTAGGAGCAGGTGAAAAACAAGCATAGGAATTAGAGCCAAAGTAAAGACTTTGTAATTTTGGGTTGTTTCAAACGGACTATCACAATGGGGGCACACTTTTTGGTTACCCCATGAATTTGCAGTTTTAGAGAAGAAACCTATTTTCATTTCACACGTTGGGCATTTATAAAACTGTTCATTCAGGTCAATAACTTCATTAACATCTGTTGAGTTAATTTCAGACGATAAACTACGTGATTTGATTTCTTCTTTTAACCGAAGAGTTCTTTGCGGGTAACTTAGTTGGTCTATAGTCTTTAAAGTACCTTCAAGCTCATCAATCGAATACTCTGAGTAATTTGGTTCCATCTTATTGACTCTCCTAGGCTACTAACAATATTAATAAAACGCAAAAGCCCGTGTTTAAACACGGGCTTTTTCCGTATATAAATTTACCCTATTTTATACATTAGTAGTTAAGTTATTACAACGTATAGAGTTTTTCATATTTTTAATTTACCTCTCTGCGGAAATACGGCAATTGTCCGTGATCTTGCATATATACGGGTTTGAAACCATGAATGTATACAAAAATAGGAACCTGCAGGGCATTTAACATGGATGTTAAATGAGTTTGCCTACCCAACCTGATGTACCCCCTTAAAAGTTAGTCAATCACACGTCCATGATGATCGGCACCCAAACCTGACGTCCCGCGCGGCGTCCGCTTGTCAGGTTGTTCAACTGGGCGAAGCCGTGCTTCTAAGGAATCCAATTGAACCCTGCTAAATTGGAGTAATAGTTGGATGAAGAGCATTGCCCTCGAGCGGCATTTTTTGCTTACTTTTTTTGGCTGGAAATATCGGGGTCAGAACAACATTAAATAAAATTAGCTTTTACGCCAGCCATAATTATCAGGGTCAGAGTCAATTTAAATGGCTCAGCCCTAAAATCATTAGAGCAACCATCCTAAATAATGGCTAAGCCATTAAAACACCCTGTCGGCAACGCCGATGCTCTTGACTTACCCTCGACTCAAGGCTCGCCAACTATTACTTCAATTTAGTAGGGCAATCGCCATGCGGACGCCGCGCGGGACAGGCGATTGAGCGGTGCGCCGTCGGGAACGGCTCAGCGCGACCTGCTAAATTGGAGTAATAGTTGGATGAAGAGCATTGCCCTCGAGCGGCCTTTTTTGCTTACTTTTTTTGGCTGCAGCAAAAAAGTAAGTTGAACGAAAGGATTCGTTTGAAAAATGTCATGGATGACAGTATGCAAAGCATATGCTCGATAAGCGCAGCGCATAAGTGGCGTAGCCATAAAAAAAACGAACCAAAGCTCGTTTTCATCAAATCCCAAAGAAAGTTTGAAACCCTTTCAAAAACACATTCCCTTTCTACTAAATCATTGGAGCCTCAGCAAAGCCGCTTAGCTGCGAGCCCCATGAGCATATGATTAATATGTGATTGGGGCGAGTAGCGACAGCAATGCAGCTGAGGTTTCAAAGATGACTCAGAAATTAATCCTCTCTATAACTATCCAAATCCGGGCAACTACACATCAAATTTCTATCCCCAAACACATCATCAATCCGATTCACCGTTGGCCAAAACTTATTTTTAGCCACGCTAGCGACAGGATAAGCAGCCAGCTTTCTGTCATAACTGCGATCCCAGTTGTTATCGCAAATATCTTCAAGAGTGTGGGGGGCGTTATGTAATGGATTATCTATATCATCCCATTCACCTGATTCAACTTTGGCAATTTCTAAGCGGATATTCACCATGGCTTCGATAAAGCGGTCAAGTTCGGCTTTGGCTTCTGATTCTGTGGGTTCGATCATCAAGGTGCCTGCTACAGGGAAACTCATAGTAGGCGCGTGGAAACCGTAGTCGTTTAAGCGTTTTGCTACGTCGACTTCGGTCACACCTGAACTTTCTTTTAGCTGGCGTAAATCAATAATACATTCGTGTGCTACGCGGTTATTGCGGCCACGATATAAAATTGGGTAGTGAGCAGAGAGTTTTTCAGCCACGTAGTTTGCGTTGAGCATGGCGACTTCAGTGGCTTTTTTCAGGCCAGCGCTGCCCATCATTTTAATGTACATGTAACTAATGGGTAAAATGGAGGCACTGCCCCAAGGTGCAGCCGATACGGCTCCGTGTTCACGCACTTGGGTGTCGCCTGCGTTTTCGACGCCTATCACTTTGTGATTTGGTAAAAATGGCGCTAAGTGGGCTTTAACCCCTATCGGCCCCATACCTGGACCGCCACCACCGTGTGGGATACAGAAGGTTTTGTGCAAGTTTAAGTGCGACACGTCGGAGCCAATATAACCTGGTGAAGTCACACCTACTTGGGCGTTCATGTTGGCACCGTCCATATACACTTGACCGCCAAATTCGTGCACTATGTCACACATTTCGCGCACGGTTTCTTCGTATACACCGTGGGTCGAGGGATAAGTGATCATGCCGCAAGCTAGGTTGTCGGCGACTTCTTCGGCTTTGGCCCGTAAATCGGCTAAGTCGACATTGCCGTTTTTATCGCAATTCACCACTACCACTTTCATACTCACCATTTGCGCTGACGCGGGGTTAGTACCGTGAGCTGAGCTGGGGATTAAGCAGATATTACGGTGCCCTTCTCCCCTGCTCTCATGATATTTTTGAATGGTGATCAAGCCTGCGTATTCACCCTGTGCGCCAGAATTAGGCTGCATAGACAAAGCGTCGTAACCAGTAATGTCGATGAGCCATTCACTCAACTCATTCAGCATTTGTGTGTAACCTTGTGCTTGCTCAAGAGGTGAGAATGGGTGTAGTTGACCAAACTCAGGCCATGTCACAGGGATCATTTCAGCGGTGGCATTGAGTTTCATGGTGCAAGAACCTAACGAAATCATCGAGTGATTTAAGGCTAAGTCTTTGTCTTCTAGTGATTTGATATAACGCAGCATTTCAGTTTCAGAATGATAACTGTTAAATACTGGGTGCGTTAAGAAGTCGGATGTTCTGGCTAACTCGTCTGGGATGGAATCACTGCCGTTATCGGTAATAACTTTATCAAAGGCATTGATATCTAGTTCAACATTAGCGCCCACAAAGGCTTGATATACGGCCTGCAAGTCATCACGTGACGTTGTTTCATCGATACTGATACCCAACGAACCATCAACGTCGGTACGCAGGTTGAGGTTATTGGCTAAAGCAGCATCGATTATCTGTGGTTTGTTGCTGGTCGCATTAACCGTTAACGTGTCGAACCAAGTGTTATTTGCTAACTCAAACCCTGCTTTGACTAAACCAGCGGCAAGAATGTCTGCAAAACGGTGAATACGTGAAGCAATGGTTTTTAAGCCTTGTGGGCCATGATACACCGCATAAAAAGACGCCATATTGGCCAGCAAGACCTGCGCAGTACAAATATTAGAGTTCGCTTTTTCACGGCGAATATGTTGTTCACGAGTTTGCAGTGCCATACGTAAAGCAGGTTTACCACGGGTATCTTTAGACACACCAATGATACGCCCTGGCAATGAGCGCTTGTAACTGTCACGGGTGGCAAAAAACGCAGCATGGGGGCCACCGTAACCCATAGGTACACCAAAACGTTGCGCGCTGCCCAGTACTACATCCGCGCCCATTTCACCGGGTGGTTTTAGTAAAACCAAGCTAAGTAGGTCAGAGGCCACTGCTACTATGCCTTTATTGGCTTGCACGGCAGCAATGATATCTGCGATATCATATACTGCGCCCGATGTACCGGGATATTGTAATAGTGCGCCAAACACATCGTACTGACTGGCGTCTTCTGCTTTACCCACAACAATGTCAAAGCCAAACATATCGGCGCGAGTTTGCACCACGTCTAATGTTTGTGGGTGTACGTCATCCGCCACAAAAAACGTATTCGCATTACGGTTTTTAGACACCCGTTTAGCCAGTCCCATGGCTTCAGCAGCTGCAGTGGCCTCATCTAACAGTGAAGCTGATGCTAGTTCCATACCGGTTAGGTCAATGGTCGCTTGCTGAAAGTTAAGTAGGGCTTCGAGTCGACCTTGAGCAATCTCTGGTTGGTAAGGCGTATAAGCGGTGTACCAGCCTGGATTTTCTAATACGTTTCTCTTTATCACATTAGGGGTGAGTGTATCGTAGTAGCCCATGCCTATAAAAGAACGCATGACTTTGTTTTTGCTCGCCACCGTTTTCAAGTAGGCTAATGCGTCTGCTTCTGATTGCGCTTCACCTACCTTTAATGGCTGGGGTAAACGTATGCCTTCAGGCACGGTTTGTTGCATTAAATCATCTAACGACTCTGCACCAATGGAAGCGAGCATCTCTGCCATTTCTGCTTCACTGGGACCAATATGACGACGAACAAAGTCCTGCTTTTGTTCAAGCTCTGATAATGAAAAATGAGATAATGACATGGCTAGTTAGCATTCCTGATGTGAACAAAAAGTGGAAGCAAAGCACGCGAGCAAAATATATGCCCACGCACTTTGATTATAATAACGTTTAAAGCGATTTGAGGACTGAGTAGTCCTCTGTTGTGAGCAGGTTACTCGTCTTCGATGTTGCCTTGATAGGCTTCAGCATCAAACAAACCTTCTACCTCTTTTGGATCTTTGGATCTGATTTTGAATAACCAACCCTCACCATATGGGTCTGAATTGACCAACTCTGGCGAGTCTTCTAAGTCTGCATTCACTTCTAAAATTTCACCACTGATGGGTGCATATACATCGGAGGCGGCTTTCACTGACTCAGCAACAGCAATGTCGTCGCCTGTACCGACTTGAGCACCTACGTCTGGTAGCTCCACAAACACCATATCGCCTAATAATTGTTGGGCATGGTCGCTGATACCGATAGTAAACACACCGCCGCCTTCAGGGCGCACCCATTCGTGGGTTGAAGCGTAACGTAAATCTGCTGGAATATTACTCATGTTTGTTCCTAATAATTATCTATTTAATCTTGAATGTTTATGGTGTCGGCTACAAAACACTTTTGCCATGTCTCACAAAACTAGGTTTGACCACGTTTACTGTAACCCAATTTTTGCGTATTTCAACTTCAGCGCTATCGCCAACGGTTGAAGGCACGCGCGCCATAGCAATACTGTGACCTAAAGTAGGTGAAAAGGTGCCGGAGGTAATCACCCCTTCACCGCCGCTAACTTGGACTTTTTGGCCAGCGCGTAACACGCCTTTGTCGGTCATCACTAAGCCTACTAGCTTGTCAGTACCTGCGGCTTTTTGCTGCTCTAGCGCCTCGCGACCCACAAATTTTCTGTCACTGGGTTCCCACGTAATAGTCCAAGCCATATTTGCTGCCAATGGTGAAATGGTCTCATCCATATCTTGACTATACAAATTCATTCCCGCTTCTAAACGTAGTGTATCCCTAGCACCTAAGCCACAAGGTACCACACCTACGTCTAGTAATTTTTGCCAAAAATCTGCAGCATCAGCAGCTGGTACGATAATTTCGTAGCCTGCTTCACCTGTGTATCCAGTGGTAGCAATAAATAGGTCTTCTGCCTGCACACCATAAAAGGCTTTCATACCTTCTACCGCTTCTTTTTGTGCGTCAGAGAATAACTGTGCTGCTTTGCTTTTAGCATTAGGACCTTGCACGGCTATCATCGCGAATTCTGGGCGTTCGGTGATAGTCACGTCAAATGATTTGGCTTGTTGTAGCAACCAATCCATATCTTTTTCGCGAGTGGCAGAATTCACCACTAAGCGGTAATTGGTTTGGTCGAAATAATAAACGATAAGGTCGTCTACCACGCCACCTGCTTCGTTCAACATGCCGCTGTATAATGCTTTACCTTTATCTTGTAATTTAACCACGTCGTTGGCCAACAAAAACCGCAGATACGCCTGCGCGTCTTTGCCAGTTACATCCACTATCGTCATGTGAGATACATCAAACATCCCCGCATCTTTACGAACGGCGTGATGTTCTTCTATTTGCGAGCCATAATTAATAGGCATTTCCCAACCATGGAAATCGACCATTTTGGCCCCCGCTTCCAAATGTTTGGTATGTAAAACAGTTTTATTTGGCATGAAATATTGTGACCTAGCTAAACAATAAACGAATTATAGTGACAGCAATCAAGTACAACAAATTGAAATATGTAATGTTTACATTTACATTTCTTATGTATAATCAAACAATCATTTAAATGTCTTATTTAAAAAGCTTATTTACACACAACTTAGAGTAGCTTAAATGAAACAACTCTCTTTGGATAACCTACGTACCTTTGTCACTGTTGTGGATTTAGGTGGCTATGCAAAAGCAGGCGAAAAAATCGGTCTTTCACAACCAGCAGTCAGTCTGCAAATAAAACGCCTAGAGCAACAATTGTCAAAACGTCTTTTTACCAAACAAGGGCAAAGACAGGTGGTTAATCGAGATGGCTTAAGTTTATACAAAACAGCACAAACTATGCTGGACTTAAATGACGGCATTTTTCGCCAATTTCAGCCAACATCTTTGAAAGGTAGATTAAGACTGGGTATCCCTAGTGAATTTGCCACCACCTTACTGCCTAGCATTATCGGCGAATTTGGTCAGTTATATCCTGATGTATCTCTGGAAGTCACATCTGCATTAAGTAAATCCTTGCTTGAGGATGAAGCGTTAAGTGGTTTTGACCTTGTGATGGCACTCGTCGACCCTGACACTGAAGTCGACGGACAAGTCTTACTGATAGATGAATTAGTTTGGGTTGGCGATCGAAGCTTAGCTAACCTGCCATCCACTTTATCGTTAGTCCTAGCACCTGATGGTTGCATATATAGAAGCCGTGTCATCAGTAAGTTAAAGCAGCAAACTCAGCAGTGGCGTATCAGTTATACCAATGCTGACTTAAGCGGTATCACAGCTGCCATTAAGCAGGGGTTAGGAATTAGCGCATTGGCTAAAAGTAGCGTACCCAAACAGTTAGATATTATTTGGCATCATCATCTGCCAGAGTTAGGCGCTATAAAGATATGTTTGTTTACTGGAAAGTCTCAACATCCACAGGCTAGCGGCAAATTAGCAGAATTTATTCAATCAAGATTAGCGAAATCGAACTGATTGAGTATTAAAAAATAAAAAACCTTAGCTAATATTTTATGACTATGAGTTAAGCGCCTTGCCTGACTACAATGAAGGCCACACTACTAACCAATAACAAAAGCTTAACTTAATTGGTCATTACTTTTATTTTTGAGAGTAATGAGGATCTTTTCGCTCATCATCTGACTTCAATCGCACATACGTTTTATATTTTTTTTGTAATAAACGATCGATATAGCGTGTGAGCTTAATTTTTTGACTAATAGCGTTATCCAGGGCGTCAACTAATTCAGTGAGCATGGTTTTATAATACTCTACGTCTTTAATTTGCCCATCTTCGGTAGCCGCATCTAGAATACCTCTAGGCTTTGCTTGGGCTTGAGTTTGAGTTTGTTGTTCTGGTAGAAACATCTCTTCTGACACTTCTTTAATCACGTTTTCAACGGCTTCTTCGTCTAAGGTTTCTAGCTCCTCAAGAAAACCAAAAAGCAAGATCCTGTCCATCAAGGTATTGATTTTTCTTGGAATGCCATGGGTAAATTGGAAAATTCGGTCATATGCCTCAGCTGAAAATAACGCCCGACCATCCCAACCTGCATGCTGCATGCGATATTCGATATACGCTTGACACTCGATATCGGTTAAAGGCGCTAAATGGCATGACGCCACAATGCGTTGTCTAAACTGCTCCATGTTAGGCGCACGTAGTATAGGCTGTAACTCTTCTTGGCCAAGCAAGAAGCTTTGTAACAAGGGTTTACCCGCTGCTTGGAAGTTAGACAACATCCGTAATTCTTCGATAGTTTCTAAAGGCAAATTTTGTGCTTCATCAACCAATAACAATGCTCGTTTGCCTTGTTTATGTAAGTCCATCAAAAATGCTTCAAGATCATTCAAAATGTCAGACTTAGTACTGCCTTTAACTGGCACATTGAATTTGCTGGCAACCATTTTCACCAATTCATCTGGTGACAATTTTGGCGTGACGATTTGTGCGGCAACAATATCTTGCTGCATGTTATCTAATAAGCTGTTCGCGATGGTAGTTTTACCCGTGCCAATATCGCCAGTGATGACGATAAAACCTTCAGCTTGCGATAACCCATATTGCAAATAAGACATGGCGCGATTATGCCATTTACTGCCAAAAAAGAACCTAGGATCCGGCGTCAGTTGAAAGGGCTTAGAGGTCAGCCCGTAATAATTTTCATACATAATAAAAACCCACTTGATCCGCAAAAGTAAAGTAAAATACCTAACTCTAGATTAAGCTATCTGCCCAAGTCATAGCAATCAAATACCGCAATTACCTTTAAATAGAGTAAGAGTTAAAGGTTGACCCTAGTGTGACTAAAGTCTGTTAAATAACATGATAATAGATAGAAAAGAAATGACATATGCACCCAGCAACCACAAACATATGCCAAATTGCATGAGTAAACTGTATTTTTTTAGCCACGTAAAACAGCACACCTACCGTGTAACAAAGGCCGCCAGCAAACAATAACCATAATCCCTCGGTGGTTAACGCATGGTACAAGGGATAGATAAAAAAGAGGGCAATCCAGCCCATCAACAAATAAGTAATAACCGATAACTTCGGAAACCGCTGATGGGCAAAAATTTTACAGGTTATGCCTATCAATGCAATCGACCAGACTAGTATCATCCCAGCCAGTCCTACCCCACCACCGATGGCCAAAACCATAAATGGTGTGTAAGTACCCGCTATCAATAAATAAATCGCACTGTGGTCTACCACCTTTAGCAAGGCTTTTAGATCAGCACTTTGGGTCCAATGGTAAAGTGTTGATGATAGAAACATCAAGATCATCGACAGGCCATAGACTAAACAAGCAAATAGCCCATATATACCCTCGACTCTCATCAATAAAAAGATCAAGCCTACGGTTGCAGCGATCATCCCAACACAATGGCTTATAACATTTAGCTGTTCTTCGATTGGCGAATAGGTTTTTTGGATGGTGTTAGAGTAATTCATTCATTGAGTCGCGGTGAAAAATAGGACCGAATTATATAATTTGAGCGTACGGTTGTACACGCAAATATGAATTCTAATTAAAACCTGTTACCGAGTATATTGTGAGATTGAAGGTGAGTGAACTTATACTAATCGCCAAAAGTAATTACCCTCTAATTGAGATTTAAAGCCGCTTTAAAGTTCGCCCTTTGGGAAAGCACCAACCGATTTTGTGCTGCGTTCTCGTTACTTGAAAAGGGAAATGCCATTCATTCGCAGCGACGCTTAGTCCAAAAACGGCGAGTGCTTTGTGAGTCGGTAATTACTTGTGGTGAGTGGTATTACGCCAGTGTATCTTCTCTATGTAAGTGGATGTCTATCTGCTCAACAAGGGTGTTAAGTAAGACATCCAGATTAAGCGGCTTACCTATGTGGGCGTTCATTCCTATATCGAGCGATTTCTGCACATCGGAAGGCATCACGTTTGCTGACAGTGCTATGATTGGGATACGGGTGAGCTCTAACTGAGTCCTGATATATTTAGTTGCCTCGTAACCGTCCATCACGGGCATTTGAATATCCATAAGGATTGCATCAAAACTGTTTTGCTTAACGGCATCTATCGCCAGTTGCCCATCTTCAGCGGTGACGACCGCTATCCCTGCATGGTTTAACATTACCTCAGCAATAGTCAGGTTGATTATATTGTCATCAACCAGTAACACCTGCTTGCCCTGAAGAACTAAAAGCGAAGCCTCTGGCAACGTATTATTTTCGGTCGAACTATCAATTTTTTCATCTTCGAGCTGATACTTGAGCGGCAGCACGAAAGAAAAATGACTGCCTACGCCTTGCTCACTTTTTACCGTGATCTCCGCCCCCATTAACTCACACAATTTTTTACTAATAGATAAACCTAAGCCTGTTCCACCGTAATTACGGGTGGTAGAGGAGTCAGCCTGATTGTATGTTTTGAACAAGTTTGTTTGCTGTTCAAGGGTCATTCCTATACCGGTATCACTCACCTTAACCTCAATTGTCAGCCGTTGAGTCTCTTTGCTAAGCAGTTTAGCGCTGATTGCAACACTGCCTTGATGGGTGAATTTTGCCGCATTATTGGCCAGATTTAGCAGGACTTGTCCAACCCTAAGAGGGTCGCCGATTAACCTATTTGGGATATCTGAGTCAATGTCAATATTCAGTACAACCAATCCATCTTTTAGTAGGAACTGGATCTGTGTCTCGATGTTTTTGAAGACCTCTGTCAAATTGAAGGGAATGGACTCGAACTCAATTTTACCCGCTTCGATTTTGGATAAATCTAAAATGTCATTGATTATCACTAATAAGGACGAGGCGGAACTGCTCAAGGTTCGATTAAGTTCCATTTGTGCCTCTGTCAATCCCGACTCACCTAACATATAAGACATGCCTAGCACTGCATTCATCGGTGTTCTAATTTCATGGCTCATATTGGCTAAAAATTCATCCTTAGCCTTATTGGCACTTTCAGCCCTGTCCTTGGCTATTCCAAGGGAATATTCAACCTGGACGCGGTGTTTTATTTCAAATTGCAGCCGTCGGTTAGCGCGATTAAATACCCATATGATCAGGATGAAAATGGATAGAACAGGCGCTGTGTAGAGCAGAAATGTGCTAACCTCAGTGCCAACCTTAACTTGGATCGCCAGCCAGTTATTGGCGATTGAGGTACGTTGTTTAGCGCTAATCGTTTCTAGCGCTTTCTCCAGTATCGGCACTAAAGGTTCGAGCCCTTTGCGCACCCCAATGGCTATTTCCAGCTCGTAGGGGGTATATAATGCCACTATTATATTCTCAAAATCATCCGTATTTAATAGGTATTGAATTACCCCCAAATTGTGTATAAAAGCATCTATTTTCCGCTGCTGCAGCAATAACATACCATGCTTGGCATCATCAACCTCAAGAAGCCGGAGCCCTGGGTGTTTTTCATGCAGCAAGCTTTTCGCGGGTGTGCTTTTTTCAACACCTACCACCTTGCCTTTAAGATCGTCCAAATCGGTCAAAAACGCTGAGTTTCTATGGGTTGCAACAACCAGAGGCAAGGTAATGTAGGGTTTGGTGAAAACCATAAACTTGCTGCGTTCTGGGGTTTTAACCACCGAGGGTAAGATGTCAATTTTTCCGATTTTGACTTGCTCTATTATCTGTGACCAAGACAAACCTAGTGTCGGTGTCATATCAAGTGCCAATTTTTGTTTTAAGATCCCAATATAATCGGCACTAATACCCGCGTAATCTCCATCTTCACTTAAGGTCTCAAAGGGGGCTAATAGAGGCGATATCCCCAAACTAAAACTCTGATGCAGACGTAACCAGTCTACTTCTTTACTGCTCAATGAGGGGACATTCAATAACTGTTTTTGCTGGAAAAAAGGGGTTTTACTTCGCAACCATCGTGTCTCTAATTCGATTAGTTTTGAAATCGGGATAGACTGGATACCCTCGTTGATTTTTTTTAGCAATCCAGAACGGCCCTTGACAACCATAGCGTGAACGGTGTTACTCAGGAGTATCTCGTCGCTTAAGGTGAACGCTCCTGTTAGTCCCTTTCGGCCAAGGAGTGCATTCATTGCAGGAATTTCGTGAAAGATGATATCAATATCTTTATTTAACAAAGCGTCAATCGAATCAGCAATGTTGTCATATGCAATTATGTCTAATTCGGGATAGTTGTTTTTCAAATAACCTTCTTGAAAAAAACTTTCTTGAACTGCAATCCGTTTATTGGCCAAATCCCGGAGCTTTCTAGGCTTTATCACATCGCCATGAAAAAATAAGCCGGTATCTACCTTGTGAATAGGCAAGGAAAAATCTGCCCATTCGGCTCTTTCATCATTAATAAAAAGGCCCAACAGGAAATCTACTTCTCCGGACTTTAAATTAGCGATGTTTTCAGTAAAGCTGTTTGCACTCACAAAGGAGATCGGAATACCCGTGGTTTCTGACCATAAACGCCATATATCGATATACAAGCCAATGGGTTTGCCACTGGGTAACTTTGAGGAGAATGGCTGATTATTTGGCAGGAAAGCAATTTTTAGGGCTTGTGGCTTAGTAAGCTCTTCTGCCAGTGCCTCGGTCCCCCTAATGAAGCCAAAAATGTATAACAGAGACAAAAAAAACAAAATAAGCTTAGTCGGTTTAATAAACGCCAGAATTAGCCCCTTAATTTTTGAGAAGCCTAAAAGTTTGAGTTCAAATATGCTCATCATTATATATTGACCATACATTTGTTGATACTTGGCTTGAGGTGGATAGTCAATCGAGATAATAGCGTTTTGGTAGGGTAAATGAAGGGCACATGTTCATTCATTTTTTACCTCTTCGAATTTTTAACATCCACATCCACTCACTAAACTGGGACAATAATGACAATAATGACAATAATGACAATAAGGTCCAATTATGTCGGCTGAGCGACATGATATAAGGGGGAATATAAGTGCTATTCCACGAATAACGAATAACGAGTAACGAGCCTAACCCGTGGTCTTTATCGTCCGAGGAACCACGATTTCCAAATTTATATGCTTGCCCATTTATTCTATTTTTAACACTTCTCAGCCCATTTGCCAAACCCCATTTCAAATCGAATGGGGTTCACCTCGCTGATAAGGGGTTATCTTTGCAGTATCTAGTACGTGAAACTTTGGTTGACGAACTTGGGTATGCTTTTTAGCAGTAAGGTCAAGTTATCGAAATCAGATGAATTGAATGGCCGTTTGACTACTTATGCCAAATGTTGCATATCACTCACACTGTGTGTGACGTGGTCAACTAAAGACTGTCACCCCAGATAATTGGACTCCCCCACACACTGGAGTGTGGGGTAATATAATCGTTACCACACAAATATATTATAGAGAGTCCGCAATATGTATCGTACTAAAGTTGGCGTTGATTTAGCAAAAAAAGT
>Ga0307488_10001900_pt1 | contig 17624 bp, 19 predicted proteins | sample SB02metaG_FD_202248 | JGI IMG/M metagenome (GOLD analysis project Ga0307488, IMG submission 202248) | Sea-ice brine microbial communities from Beaufort Sea near Barrow, Alaska, United States - SB 0.2 | ecosystem: Environmental > Aquatic > Marine > Coastal | place: USA: Alaska | collected... | reverse complement strand
TAAATATTGTCAAATTTTCTCAATCTAGGCAGGCTGAAGAAGCGGGGAAAAAGTCCTCAGACAACCACTTAGATTCTTTAATCCGTTTACGGGCTGAAATTAGAAGTCTAATAGATAACGGTTAAAGCTGTTTATCTAAATTTGCTTATAACAAGGCACTCAACCGGACAAATAACAGCTGACTGCTTCACTTTGTTCACATTCTAGCAAACAATTTTTGCCACTTAACGTGGCGTTATTTTACAAGGTATGTTTATGCTCTTTTTTATTGTCAAACTTTTGATGTTAGCTCTGTCATATAAATTATATTTAATGAAGAAGGAGCCTTACTTTTCAGCTTTACTATTTAGTATTTCTTTGGCCATTGTCGGCTTAATAATGGGGCATACATTAATTGGGGTATTCGTAGGTAGTGCTATATTATTCGCGTTGGCTTTTGTTTGTTTCTTATTAATCTCCAAAGTACCAACTGGAATGCCGGAGTACGCTATATTAGCGGTAACAGCAATTATCGTTGCATTTGTAATATAACGAAAAAATAACAGGGTAACGTAACGTTTGCTCGGTTTGACTTTGTTTCACACTTTGGCAAATATAACTAAGCCTATTATTTGTGTATTATTTATTTTGAGGCGTTATGCCTATCGGTCTTAGAAACGTTATGTTTGAAACTATTGGTGAACGTTCAAAAGTATTTAATCATCCTGAAAAAGGATTTGAAGATGCATGGGTCATGTATAAAGTGACTAAAAAAATAATAAGGTATCAAAATATGATAAAATACTCGGTGTTGTTTGTGCTTCACTAATCTTAACCAATAATTTTTAGCCGCTCAGTAGGGCGTTAAATGTATCACAGGCTTTGGTGTAAATATTATGAATAAAATCGAAATTAAATATTGTTCTAAATGTCGCTGGTTATTGCGTTCAACATGGATGGCACAAGAAATCCTAACCACGTTTGAGCAAGACGTTGATGAGTTATCATTACTACCAGGTACTGGTGGTGTTTTTGAAATTATAGCCAATGGTAATGTTATTTGGTCACGAAAAAAGATGGGGCGCTTTCCGGAAATCACTGAATTTAAACAATGCGTCAGAGATGCGATTGCACCAGATAAAAATTTAGGCTGTATAGACCGCAAAAACGTCAAGGCATAACATTCATCTAAGAATAATTTCAAGCAGGGTAAGTTAGCCAAAGCTCGCCTGGGCGAGCTAACGTGCGTCCTTTATTAAAGCGTTAGGCTTTCACTATATGAATGAATGTTTGTTATAGTTATGGATTAAATAGGGTGAGGCAGTCAAGCCGCATTCATATCGCATAACTCACCAGTTATTCAATGCAACACGCAACAGTTGGCTTCGTTTCGCTTTACTCCATATCTTAGCCAATTATTACCTGGCTCGTTGACATCGACCTTCTGCGTTTAGGTGAAATTAGTGACTCGCTTTTAAAAAAACATTACACTCTTTTTGCGTAAACTACTCCCACTAATAATAACAAGGCTATGCATATGCGTGTTTTAAATTTTGCTCCAATCTTCAGTTTAATCATTACTTTATTAACCGTCACGGCAACTCATGCGAATGTTAAATATACAGATCAACAAAAACTTCATTCAATTGTTAAACATGTTTCTTCAAAAAATATAAAAAAAGACATAGAAACGTTAGTTAGCTTTGGTACACGACATACCTTGTCCGAAACTAAATCGAAAACGCGTGGTATAGGGGCGGCAAGACGTTGGATAAAATCAGAATTCGAAAAAATATCCAAAGAATGTAATAACTGTCTGGACGTTTATTTTCAAAAAGAAACTATATCAGGCGAAAAGCGTATTCCTGAACCAACTGAAGTTGTTAGTGTTATCGCTGTATTAAAAGGAAAAGCCGATCCTGAACGTTATGTGATTATGACGGGTGATATTGACTCACGAGTGAGTGATCCAATGAATGCAACTTCTGACTCTCCGGGTGCTAATGATAATGCTTCAGGTATAGCTGGAGTATTAGAAACAGCACGAGTGCTCACAAAATATGAATTTAATGGTTCAATAGTTTTTGCTGCATTAGCGGGTGAAGAGCAGGGGCTATTTGGCGGTAAGATTATGGCCAAACAAGCACAAAAAGAGGGGTGGCGAATTAAGGCGGTTCTAAATAATGACATGATTGGAAATATTCAAGGGGTGAACGGTGTAATTAATAATACTACCGCGAGAATTTTCGCTGAGGGAACACGTCAAACTGAAACGCCAAAGCAAGCCAAACAAAGGCGGTTTACCGGTGGAGAGGTTGACTCTCCTACGAGAAATTTAGCTCGTTATATTGATTGGATGGCTGATCGTTACATTCCGAACTTAGATACAATGATGGTCTATCGATTGGATAGGTTTGGCCGTGGAGGCCATCATAAACCATTTAACGACTTAGGTTATCCTGCAGTGCGTATCATGGAAACCAATGAAAATTACAACCGTCAACATCAGGATATTAGAACAGAAAATGGTATTAAATATGGCGATACGATTGATGGCATCAACTTTGAGTATGCCGCCAAATTGACCGCATTAAATGCTGTTTCTTTAGCTGGAATGGCTTGGGCTCCTAATCCGCCAAAAAAAGTGACAATCAGTGGTGCCGTTCAGTCTAGTACGACATTAAACTGGGATGAAACGAGTACAAATGAAAAAACGCTTATCGCTGGCTATAAAATTTATTGGCGACTTACCGACTCATCTCAATGGCAAAAGAGTGTTTTTGTTGGGGAGGTTACTGAATATACATTGGAGAATATCGTTATTGATAATTACTTTTTCGGTGTTGCCAGTGTGAGTAAAGATGGTTTTGAAAGCCCAATCGTTTTTCCTGGTGATGTAGGTTCTTTTGGTGACTGATTATAATAATAAACAATGATTGACCTCCTATCAAAGTAGACAGCACATTGAATGGCTTTTTTGATATTAAATTAGCAATGATGTACTGAGAGCATTAAGTGATATATGTTAGGTGCATGAGTATTCTAGGATTGAAAATTGTATGGTACTAAAAGCAGATGTGAGACATTTTCTTGACGAAGAAGGAAACGTGTTAGAGCTTACTGATCAAGCAAAAACAGTTTTTAAATTTATAACCAAAATTGTATTGTCAGTTTCCCAGAGTATTGAGCAGACATTAATTGATGCCGATTTAAAGTGTAACACCCGAGGTGTTGAACTGTCTTGTGAAGGCAGCATTGAGGCCATGCATATTGCAGTTGGCATAATTGAGTGGCATTGTGATACTTGTGAAGCTTTTGGAACAATCTCGAATTGGCAGGGAAGTCTTTGGGACAAGCGAAAACGCACCATCCATTAATCAACACTCCAGTTATAACAAATGAAGTGGAAAATAAATGGACAACAATATCAATTTAAATTTAACTTAAAGGTTTGCTTTCGGATCTAGACTGCGTCTTAGTTGTGATGAAGTTTTCACCAGAAATGACCATTTTTCGGCATTAGTTAGTTTTAAGTAATCCTTCAAAAACTCCATAAAATAAGTAAGTGATAATGTCTAGAGCGAGGGCATTGTTGACTTTAGTGATTTAAAAGCTAGAGCTATTAAGGGACTCTCATTTAATCAAGTAATAGCGTTAATGAATAGTCTAAGCTTGACCTTGATTAACCTAACGCCGGAGGCTTGAAATTAACGGCTAGGTTGACTTTGATTTGATACATACCCCCCCTTAAATGACGGGTTCATGGTGAGTGTGTGGGGTGCTTTTTAAAATTGATAAGAGATATTAACGCTACCATCGGTTTTTGAATCCCCACTATCTTCACCTTCACCATAACCCAAGATAATACTATAGCGCCAGCCTGAGTTATTTAAACCGTCAGAATTATAAGTATACATTGCAGCAACACCATTGGTATTTTCTAAATCAAAATCAAAAGAGAAGCCTCCTGCTAACAAGCATTGCCCCTCATAAATTTGTTTGCAGGGTGTTTTATCGTCTGATTGTCCGATACCACCAATTAAAAATCCAACAGAATGCTTTTTGTTTTCACTAATAGGTTTTTCAATACCTAAAGAGATGGCTGGCCCACCAAAGCCTAGTTTAAAATTAGCAAACCAGCGTATTTCGCTTTTTTCAGGCTTAATAGAAACTTCTGGCACTAAAAGGTAAGGATATCCAGTACCTAACGAAAAATCAAAACCTTCTGCTTTACTTATTGAGTGGTGAAACGTTATAAATAATATGATGGCGAGGGACAGTTTGTTAAATTGCATTTATATTTCCTGGTTAGTGCTTTTTTATAAGTTTAGTTACTGATTTTTAGCTAATAAATTATTTTAATACAGTGAGTTATTTACCTTATTATATATTTATAATACCTAAGTGGGCTAATAGCAATAATATCTACACAGTGCTTTTAAGTAAGGGGTAACACTTTTATATATTTAAAAAATAAATATAAAGTAAACGATTAATTTATAGGAAGAGATAGGGCCAAATATTGGCTTTTGACCGCAATGGTTCTAGTGTCATAAAATATTATTAGGGGATAAAATATACTTTTCAAAAGGTCATTCAAAAAATAGTTGAATGACCTTTTATAGTTATTGACTTACTGAGACATTCAAATCATTTAGAACGCCATCATGTAGTTTATAGATGAAACCGTGAACGGTAATATTTTGATTATTAGACCAAGCTCTTTTAAGTATGGTGCTACTTGAGACGTTGGCTACTTGTTCAATGACGTTGAGTTCGCACATTAAGTTTGTTTTCTCTGTAATGTCATCAATACTATCAAGTTTTTGTCGATGGAAACGATAAACATCTTTTATATGTTGCAACCAATTATCAATTAAACCATGACTTTCATTGTCTAAAGCCGCACTAATACCACCACAACCATAATGACCACAAACAATAATATGCTCGACTTTTAATATATCAACAGCGTATTGGATGACAGATAAACAGTTTAAGTCAGTATGGATAACCTGATTAGCAATATTTCTGTGGACAAATACCTCGCCAGGCGCCATACCCATCAAACTGTTTGCTGGTACTCTAGAGTCCGAACAGCCAATCCATAAATATTTAGGTGATTGTTGTTCAGAAAGGTTTTTAAAAAAATCTGGATTTTCTCTTTTTACTTTTTCTGCCCATTGTAAATTATTATCAAAAAGATGTTGTATTGACGACATAAAAACCTCAAAAATAACAGTAGAATTTAATTTTGAGTTATTGTAGCAAAGGTTGACATAAAATGTCATCGGACATCTTTAAATTTATGCTGTTATAATCAAATGATTATAACGTTTAAGGAAAGTGAACATGGCAGTTGCCTGTGCATTACATATTTTAGTTAAAACTGACAAACAAGCAAATGAGATAAAAGCACAACTAGACAATGGTGCGGACTTTGCAAAGCTTGCCCGTAAATTCTCACTTTGTCCTTCTAAAAAAAAGGGCGGAGATCTTGGTGAGTTTCGCCCGGGACAAATGGTAAAGGCGTTTGATAATGTTGTCTTTAAAAAACCGATACTAACAGTACATGGTCCTGTTAAAACTAAATTCGGGTATCACTTAATTAAAACATTATACCGGAGTTAGGCTACCTTAATGTTGAGCTATAGATTGTTTTTTTGATCCTCTTTATCTAAGGCTAAGTTTCTTTTTTTTATTCTCTGCAATTCCTGATCTGATAAATTAAATTTTTTCGCTGATTTTTTAAGTACCACTAAGCCTGAGATTATCATGGCTAAAATAAGCACAATGACGGCTAAGATAGAAAGTGTCATATGAATTCTCCAACATCTTTGAGTGACTAATGTTAATTGTTCAACATAATTGGGGGCTAAGTCAAATAAATATAAAAAGTACTTCTACCTGTGGTTAGTTTAATTTCTAAGAGGAAAATTTATTTTATTAATAAACTAACTGCCATGCCCATTAAGAGCCCTATACCTATAAAGTTTTAGTCTAGTTATCATTTTCCATTATTCGATTCTTAGCTAACACTTGTAATTGTTTAGACTGCTCATGTAAACTTGTTCTTACCAATATCTCGCGATCATCTTCTTTGATATAATGAAAAATAACCTTCACCTGATAAGTTTCTGATTTTATTGGCGTGACCTCGTTATTAGTAGTATCCGTGTCAATAACTTCACCCATGCAATATACCGCAGTACTGTTATTTTCTAAAAATATCTTTAACTCTAACATTTGGCCTAATTTAAGTAATTGATTCGAATTGAAAATCAAGCCACCACCACCAAAATTAATTCCATGAAATCGTTGTTCCTTTAAATCTTGTTGGCCAATGATATAACCAATGAGTAAATCTATTTTTTGAGTTTGATGATGTAAATACTCAATAAGTTGGCCAGCTGCATTGCTGCTAATACCCTGTAAAGGTCGAAGTGCTGCTTGATCAATGTGAACAATATCACTGGCGATTTTAAATGGTAGGGGCATTTTTTGCATAAACTGTTCAAATGAGGGCAATGATTGATTATCAATAACGGCTACATTAACGTTAAAGCTATGGTTAATTGAAAAAAACGCATTAAATTGCGTCAATTTTTTTTCTCTCTCTGATGTGGGCATACTTATTATCTCTAAAAATAATTGATTACAGTGTCAGTTTAAAACGAATTTTTTTATAAAACACTTTTATTTACATAATGTTTGTCAAGGCTTTGAATCGTTGTGATATGCTTAATGATATGTGTTAAATTCATGTTATTGGTATAACTCTTTGAATTATCAATTTCAAAAAAAAATTTTAATTAATCACTTAGCATAGTTGCACTATTATTCATGTTTCAACCTGTAAGTCTTTTTATTGGTCTTCGTTATAGTCGAAGTCATAATCGCTCTGGATTTGTTTCCTTTATCACCTTTTTCTCCATCGCTGGCATATTATTAGGTGTTACTTCATTGATCACGGTTGTTTCTGTGATGAATGGTTTTGAAGGTGAATTAAAAAAACGCATTTTAGGTTTAGTTCCTCATATTATCATCAGTAATGATAATAAACCTATGCCTAAATGGGCTGAACATAGAGCGTTATTAATGAATCAACCGCATGTGCTTCAAGCCAGTCCTTTTTTAGAAACTGAGGCATTAATCCAGTCAAAGGATTCACTGCAAGGTGTGTTAATTCACGGTGTTATCCCTGAGTTTGAAAAAAACAATATCGTTAGCAAACATATGGTTGCTGGTAGTTTAGCCAGTTTATCACAAGGGCAATATAATTTAGTTTTAGGCCAGTCATTAGCACGGCAACTTAACGTCGATTATGGCGATACTATTCGTATTGTTTTACTCAATAAAACAGTATTTACCCCAATGGGGCGTGTTCCTGTTCAGCGTACTTTTACCATCACCGGAATTTTTAATGTTGGCTCACAGGTAGATGCCGCTATGGTCTATGTTCATAGCGATTTTGGCGCGAAATTATTACGTCGTAAAGGTGATGGCATTAATCAATTACGCTTATACCTAGATGATGCTTTTAATGCGGAACAAGTTGTTACTCAACTAGAGAAAACGTTCGGTCACCATTTAGAGTTTACTACTTGGACACAAAGCCAAGGTGTATTATTTTCTGCTGTAAAAATGGAAAAAAACATGATGTGGTTGATGTTAAGTCTCATTATCTTCGTGGCTACTTTTAATATTATTTCGGCATTGGTAATGGTGGTTATTGATAAGCAAGGTGAAATCGGTATTTTGAAAACATTAGGCTTAAATCAGACGGGCATTATTAAGATATTTATTACCCAGGGTATGGTTAATGGTTTATGGGGCGTTATATTCGGTACTATTTTAGGTGTAACATTAACTTTAAATTTAAATATGTTAATCGATACTTTTGGCCTTGATTTTTTTGGCGCTGGGTATACCGCGCAATCATTGCCGATTGAATTAAAAACTAGTGATGTTATTGTCATTATCCTTTCAGCCTTGAGCATGAGTCTTCTTGCGACTTTATATCCTGCATATCGTGCTTCTAACACCGAGCCTGCCGAGGTTTTACGTAATGAATAATCAAGCCTTTTATTTGACAGTCAGTACTGGAGATTTAACATGAGTAGTGTTTTACAATGTCATCAACTGACTAAGTCTTATCATCAAGGTAATATCGATACTAACGTATTAAATAGCCTTGAGTTAACGGTAGAAACTGGAGAGTTATTGGCTATCGTTGGTAGCTCTGGTTGTGGTAAAAGTACTTTTTTACATCTTGCTGGGGCGCTCGATAAGCCCTGTTCGGGTGATGTCTTGATTAATGATGTTAATATTCTCCAGTTAACCGATAAAGAGCGTGCAAATTTTCGTAATAAGCATATTGGTTTTATTTATCAGTTTCATCATTTGATGATGGAATTCTCAGCCGAGGAAAATGTGGCTATGCCGCTGTTGATTCGAGGAGATAAGCCTAAGCAAGCGCTGAAAATGGCACAAGAAATGTTAGAAAAAGTAGGTTTAAATCACCGAGGACATCATCGTCCGTCTGAGCTCTCTGGCGGTGAACGTCAACGAGTTGCTATTGCTAGAGCGTTAGTAACGAATCCTTCATTGGTGTTAGCTGATGAACCAACCGGAAATTTAGACTTTGATACGGCAGAACAAATTTTTCAATTACTCAAATCATTAAATGCGACTGTTAATACGAGTTTTGTTATTGTTACTCATGACTTGGTTTTAGCCTCAAGAATGGATAGACAGTTAAAATTAGAACATGGCACATTGATACCATTAGAAGGCTCTTTAGTACAAAATTACCCTCAGGCAATTTTGAATGTTTAAGCCTTTAAGTTTATTTTTAGGTCTACGATATATTCGAAGCCGTCATGGTAATGGATTTTCTTCTTTTATTTCAACCTCGTCTACTGCAGGTATTGCCTTAGGTGTCATGGTATTGATTGTTGTTTTATCTACTATGAATGGTTTTGAAAGAGAACTTGCCCAACGATTGTTGTCAGTCGTACCTCATGCCGAAATAATCGCAGTTAATGAGCCAGTAACTGACTGGGAGCAAAAAATAAAAAGCGTGATTAAACATCCTCAAGTTCAATCAGCAGCCCCGGTGATAAAAATGACTGGCGTAATGCAACATGGAAAAAATCTCAAAGGCATCGGAGAGATCAGGGGTGTCGACGTTGAACTCGAACAGCACGTATCTGCAATAACGCGTATTATGCTCCAAGGGCAATGGCAAGACCTTGATCGTAATGATGTGCTTGGTGTTATTATTGGTGTTGGTATTGCAAAAAAACTCAATGTAGTTATTGGTGATAAAGCTCAGATTCTTCTACCTCAACCTAAAGTAAATAAGGTAAGCCAACAAAAAGAAATATTTTCAGCACCGATAAAACGTAATGTGACTATCGTTGGCATCTTTAAATTTGGCGGAACAATTGATGATACTCTAGCGTATATGTCACTAAAAAACGCTAGCGAAATTTTATCGTATCAGCCAGGACAAGTGCAGGGCTTTCGGTTAAAAATTAGTGATGTTTTTAACGCACAAATAGTTGCCCGAGAAGTTGCGTATCAATTTGATACTTATGCCTATATTTATGACTGGACTCGAAGTCAAGGTCATGTCTATAACGATATTCAACTGGTACGTATGGTGATGTTTATTGTGTTGATTTTGGTGATTGCTGTGGCGAGTTTTAATATCGTTTCAACACTCATTATGGCGGTGAATGATAAAAAAGGGGACATTGCTATATTAAAAACAATGGGAGCTAGTTCGTCAGTGATCATGGTTACTTTTATGACTCAAGGACTGGTTAATGGACTGTTAGGTTGTGTTATTGGCGGTATTTCTGGGGTTTATATAGCGTCAAATTTAACTCAGGTTGTTGCTAATATTGAGTCATTCTTTAATATGCATTTTTTATCAGCAGATGTTTATTTTATTGACTATATCCCTAGTCAAGTTAACTTATCTGATGTTTATATCACCTTAATTACCGCATTAGTGATGAGTTTAGTTGCTACGATTTATCCGGCATGGCGAGCGACAAAGGTTGAACCCGCTCAAGTATTAGGACAGCTTTAATCAAGAAATTAAAAGCTTAGCTGTATTGCAAAGATAGTAGGTCAATCTCTAACAGAAAATCAAAAATACCAGCTGATCAACCCAGTATTATTTTCGGTTCTTTCTGCGTCTTTTCCATTGTTTAGTCACAGTGAATCGCCAAATCCCTTGAATAACAACATAGCCTAAAATGGAAGATATAATAGCTAAAATACCACAACCTGCTAAAAATGCGGGTCCTATGGTTGATAAGCTATCTACTACCCATTGCCAATTAGCTTCAAAATTAAACGCCTTTTTATTACCGCCAAATACCCACGTGCCGACTAAATAACACGAATAAAAAATGGCAGGCATGGTGAATGGATTAGTGATCCAAACTAAAGCGATCGATAAGGTTAAATTAGCATGAAATAAAATTGCTGCACCTGCGGCCAATATCATTTGAAAAGGCACAGGAATAAAGGCAAAAAATAATCCAATCGCAAAAGCTTTAGAAACAGAGCGACGATTTAAATGCCACAAATTTTCATTGTGTAAAAGATCTCCGAATATTTGTAAACTCTTATGGTTTTTAATGGTGTGATGATCTGGCAGCCATCGTTTAAGGATATTTTTAGGCATAGCTTCTACAATTATGGTGTTACGGAAAACGCTTCTTATATAAGGAGACCAACAAATAAAGAGACACACTATGGATTGGTGGTTATTCAGCTTCTTTATCGGTGCTATTTTGTCATTATATCTCCCGATAATACCAGAAATATTTATATTATTGTTATTTATTAGTTTGGCAATCGCTTTATTTTTTAATAAAAAAAGCAGATCAGCAAGCGGTCTATTCTTTGGTCTGGCTTGGATGTTATATAATGGTTTTCAATATGATAATACTTGGCTAGTTAACAACCTTCAACTTGATGAAATGAGTAAAAAGGTACATCAAATTGAAGGGCAGATTGTTTCTATCCCTGCAGTAGATAAAGGTAACTATCGTTTTAATTTTCAGTTGGTCAAACTTAATGGCCAAAAGATGGTAAACCCTTTTTTAATTCGGCTGCGATGGAAAATCAATGCAAATGACTCATTATATAGCCCCGCGCAAGGCCATACTTATCGTTTGAACGTTAAATTTAAACCTGCCCATGGCTATGCCAATGACGGTGGTTTTAGCTATCAAACGTGGTTAAGAGAAAAGCATATTGTTGCCACTGGGTATGTAAAATCATCAAAAAAGAATAGCTTGTTACTATCGAACAATGGGCTTAGGCAATTCATGTATAATCAATACGTTACGAACTTGCCTGAACATCCTCTCTCTCCATTATTGTTAGCATTGTCATTCGCTCAGCGTAGCGAAATATCAGGTGAAACTTGGCAGGTTTTAAGAGCAACAGGAACTCAACACCTTATTGCTATCTCAGGATTACATTTAGGTTTGGTCGCTAGCGGTAGTTTTATGTTTTTTTTATTTGTTACTCGATTATTACCCTTAAACCAGCTACTACCCCGACAAATTTGGCAGTCGTTATTGCCATTTAATCTTAGGTACTTGGTATTAATACTAAGTTTGTTAACGACTTTATTTTACGGCTATTTAGCTGACTTTACTATTCCAACTACACGCGCATTAACCATGCTAATACTGTATTGGTTAACGCGACTTTTAGGAATTAAACTGACATTAAAGCGATGGTTTTTACTTACCTTATCTACCTTGGTTTTTATCGCACCTTTTAGTTTGTTCAGCTCGAGCTTTTGGCTTTCTGTGTATGCGGTCATGATTATATTTTTAACCTTATGGCGATTTTCGTTTGTGTTAAGCCACCGCTTTAAATTTTGGCGTATAGCAAAAGGCTTGTTAATTATTCAACTGTCACTTACCTTGTTTTTATTACCGTTAACGTCATTTTTTTATCAACAAGTCTCCACGGTGTCCCTTTTGGCCAATTTGCTAGCCGTGCCTATGATGAGTTTTATTATTATTCCTTTGTGCCTGCTTTCATTGATTTTATTGTCTTTTAGCGAAAATATTGCTCATTGGGTTATGCAGCTAGCCTTAGAAGTTTTGCAGTGGATTTGGCAGTACTTACTCTTTTTATCTAATCAATCATATTCGTTATTGTCGTTATCTTTAATGCAAAGCCAAGTTGTGGCTATCGTTGTTGCTGCTATTGCATTTAGGTGCTTTGTTTCATCCTCATTTTTTAATTTATCAAAAGTCGATGAGAAAATTTATTTTTGGTTTAAAAGTATTAGCCCGTTTTTAGTGGTTATTGCGTCATTATCTTTCTTGATTTTCTCTAATCGTACCAGTACCCACGAAAATAAAGTCACCAATAAAGGAACTACAATAAGCAATAACCAAAACATTGACTGGCAAGTAAATGTGTTAGATGTTGGTCAAGGTTTAGCAATAGTTATTCAGCAAGGGGGGCATGCTATCTTATATGATACTGGTGGAGCATACCCTAGTGGATTTAATTTGGTTGAAGCAGTCATTTTACCTTATTTAAACTATCACTCAATTAACCAGCTTGATAAAGTAATTATAAGCCACAGCGACAATGATCATGCGGGTGGACTCTCTATTTTAAGAAAAAAAATCATCATTCATGAAGTAATAGTCAATGATCACACCATTCGAGAAAGTGAAGACCACTTTTGTTTGTCTGGTCAAAGTTTTAAATGGCAAGGCCTTAATTTCCAACAACTTTGGCCCGAAAAAAATCAGGGAGAAAATAACGACGACTCTTGTGTTATTCGTATAAGTGATGGGCTTCATAGCATCTTGTTGACAGGTGATATTTCAGCAAAAGTTGAAAAGCTTTTAGTTAATAAGACTAAAGATAATATGGTGACCCTTCATTCGAATGTCTTAATTGCTGCTCATCATGGTTCAAAAAGTTCTTCAAGTATCGAGTTTATTAAACAAGTTGCACCTACTGCCGTTATTTTTAGTGCTGGCTTCTTAAATCGATGGAGCATGCCTACTGAGTTAGTCAAACAACGATTTATTAATAACAAAATTACGATTCATTCGACCAATGAGCATGGCATGATAAGAGTTAATATAAGTGATAAAAAGCTAGATATATTACAATATCGTCGAGATTTATCGCCCTATTGGTTTGTAAATTCAAAAAGAAAATTTAATTAGTTGGTTGATTGAAAAAATCACGCTAAAATAACCAAGTTACTAATTTTCAAGTCATTGAGAGACTACATGTCCGACGCTTTACCCGATAAAAATTTATCAACTCCTTCAGATATTTCATCTAAAGATAACTCTGACAAAAGTGCTCAAGACAGTTCCAATGATAATGCTTCTCAAAAAAATACGTCCACGTGGCAAACATTTAAAAGACTAATGACCTTTGCTAAACCTTATAAGTTAGCTTTTATCGCCGCTATTATTGGTATGCTAGCCTATGCGGGTATCGATGCTTACGTTATCTCAATGCTCAAACCTCTCATTGATGAAGGTCTCACGGGGGTAAACCCTAATTTTATGAAATGGGCTCCTTTTTTTATCATTGTGATGTTCATCTTGCGCGGAATGGCTCACTTTGTTGGTAATTACTGTTTGGCATGGGTTGGTAATAATGTTGTTGCCGACTTGAGACAACAATTATTTGAACATATTATGAGTATGTCAGTATCCTTTCATGACAGAGAGTCAACGGGCAGTTTAATTGCCAAGTTAACCTATGACAGTGAACAAGTATTACAAGCGACAAGTAGAGCCTTAGTCACTTTAGTTCAGCAAGGTGCCTTTGTTATTGGCCTGCTAATCATTATGTTTTACAACAGCTGGCAATTATCATTGATTTTTTTAGTTATCACACCTGTAATAGCTGTTGTTGTTATCTTTGTCTCCGGACGCTTTAGGCAAATAAGTAAAAATATTCAAGGGGCAATGGGACAAGTTAATAGTGCGGCAGAACAAGTATTTAATGCTCATAAAGTAGTATTAAGCTTTGGTGGTCAACAACATGAATTTGATCGTTTTAATAAAATAAATAAACATAATCGTCAACAACGAATGAAGATGGTAGGTACTAAAGCTATCAGTGTGCCACTGATTCAAGTTATCGCCTCATTTGCCCTAGCTGTTGTTTTATATGTCGCTAATTTAGAGAGTATGCGAGAGACCCTAACACCGGGTAGTTTCACCACTGTCTTAACCATGATGGCTCTATTACTGCGACCATTAAAGACCTTGACCACAGTCAATGGCGAATTTCAAACAGGCATGGCGGCGGCGATTAGTATTTTTAAGGTGTTAGATCAAACAGTAGAAAAAGATCAAGGTAAACTTGTGCTTCAAAAACCCAAAGGGCAGTTAGCGTTTAAAAACGTTACGTTCACTTACGAAGGTAAAGATAGTCCTGCAATTAATAAAGTTTCTTTTACTGTAGAACCAGGAAAAACTCTAGCACTAGTGGGTAGATCCGGCAGTGGTAAGTCAACTGCAAGTGCTTTATTTCTTCGATTTTACGATGCTGTTAAAGGCCAAGTACAAGTTGACGGTGTTGATGTTGAACGTTATCAATTGAAGAGTTTGCGTCAACAATTTGCTTACGTGTCTCAGCAGGTTGTATTATTTAATGACACGTTGGCGAATAATATTGCTTACGGACAACCGAAAGTGAGTAGAACAGCCATTATTGCTGCGGCTAAAAGTGCCCATGTAATGGAGTTTGTCGATAAGATGCCTGAAGGTATTGATACGGTTATTGGTGAAAATGGCTCATTGCTCTCTGGCGGACAACGCCAACGCGTTGCCATTGCACGTGCTTTGCTCTGTGATGCGCCTTTTTTGATTTTAGATGAGGCAACTAGCGCCCTTGATACTGAGTCAGAGCGAAAAATTCAACAGGCTTTGCAATATTTACAGAAAAATAGAACCTGTATTGTTATTGCACATCGGTTGTCTACCATTGAAAATGCCGATAATATTATTGTTATGGAACAAGGTGAAATAATAGAGCAGGGTGATCATCGGTCTTTATTAGCTAAAAATGGCGCCTATGCTCAGTTAAATAATTTACAGTTTAGCTAATGTCATTTTTTTACATTTTACTCTCAAAGTTATTATATTATGCGGTTAATTGAAAAAGTTTGGTTTAAATCACATTTTTCCCAGTGGTTACTTGTGCCTTTATTATTACCCTTGACGGCTATTTTTATAGCACTAACGTCACTAAGACGACTCTTTTATTCATTAAATATTTTAAAGTCTTACCCCATCAGTAAACCTGTCATTGTGGTTGGTAATATTGGTATCGGCGGTAATGGTAAAACGCCTCTTGTTATTCTATTAATCGATATTTGTCGAGAATTAGGATTATCACCCGGTGTAATTAGCAGAGGCTACGGTGGCAAAGCCCCTTATTATCCTTATTTACTGAATGCAAATAGTAGCGCTGCTGAGGCGGGCGACGAACCTGTGTTGATTTATCAACGTTGCGCTCTTCCGGTTGTTGTCGGTAGCGATAGAGTCGCCGGTGCGGCACTATTACTTGAACAAGGTTGTGATATTATTTTAGCGGATGATGGTTTACAACATTATCGTCTACAAAGACAGTTAGAGCTTGTTGTCGTTGACGGCAAAAGACACTTTGGTAACGGCCTTTTATTACCCGCAGGGCCTTTAAGAGAGGGCTTGTGGCGATTAAAATCCAGTGACTTTGTTATTATTAATGGCGGTGGTAACAGTCATAGCTTTATCGATAACGAAATTAAAATGCAGTTACAAGCAACGCATATTTGTCATTTGTTGACGGGTGAAAAATGGTTGATTACTGACTTTATATCGCAGTATAAACGCATTAACGCTATCGCAGGAATTGGTTCTCCTGAGCGGTTTTTTGCCACACTAGCGGAGCATGATTTTAGCTTAAATATTACCCAGGGCTTCGTTGACCATCATAATTTTAAGCAAGCGGACTTTGATTTTTATGACAATATCGATGATACACTGCCATTGGTAATGACTGAAAAAGATGCAGTAAAATGTCGCCGTTTTGCAAAGGGTCATTGGTGGTATTTACCAGTAGATGCCGTAATTTCTCAGGAACAGGTCGAGCAATTTAAAACATCAATCAAACAGCTACAAACATAGAGACTTAATTATATTTCATAACTTGCATCAGTTTAAATGACTCAAGTTAACCTTAAATAAAACTTAGATATAAAGAGAAGAGCACAATGGCATTTGATATTAAATTAATGGAAATTCTTGCTTGCCCAGTCTGCAAAGGCAAACTTGACTACCATAAAGAACAACAAGAGTTAACGTGTAACTTTGATCGGTTAGCCTACCCAATTGAAAAAGATATTCCGGTATTATTAGAAAGTGAAGCTCGCAGACTTTCGTTAGATGAATATAAAGCCTAAGGATACTCGTTATGTCATTTGTTGTGGTTATTCCTGCGCGATTTGAGTCTTCTCGCTTGCCTGGCAAGGTATTGGCCGATATTCATGGTAAGCCAATGATCCAATGGGTTGTTGAAAAAGCAAAACTCAGTGGTGCAAAGCAAGTCATTGTTGCTACAGATAATGATCAGGTAGCCGCTGTTGTTACTGGTTTTGGCGGTGAAGTTTGTAAAACTAGAGCGAATCATCAATCAGGCACAGAGCGTTTAGCTGAAGTGATGGACTTATATAATTTTCCTGATAATGAAGTCATTGTTAATGTGCAAGGCGATGAGCCATTTATTCCACCTGAAAACATTGCCCAAGTTGCTCATAATTTATCAAGCCAAAATAACCAATTAGCGCAAGCTCGAATGGCGACCTTGTCGATTAAAATATCATCGGTTGAAGAAGCAATTAATCCCAATGCGGTCAAAGTAATATGTGATAAAAATGGTTACGCTTTGTATTTTAGTCGGGCAACGATTCCCTATGATCGACACCGTTTTTTAAACGAAGAAAATATCAGTGAAATTGGTAACTTTTATCTTCGTCATGTTGGCATTTACGCTTATCGTGCCAGTTTTATCAAAGATTATGTCAACTGGCCGGCCAGCGAGTTAGAGCACATAGAAGCCTTAGAGCAATTAAGAGTGTTGTGGCATGGGGAAAAAATTCATGTCGATGTTGCTAATACACATGTACCTGTTGAAGGCGTTGATACGCCAGCAGACCTAGAAAAAGCCAGAGCTTACGCAAAAACTTTATGACTTTAGGCGTTGTTCTTTTTGCGAAGGTGTTTGCTTAATATCGAATCAAGGTGATTGGCAAAAGCTTGTCTATCGCTTTGATTTAATGGCGGTGGCCCACCCGTTTGAACACCACTGGCACGCATCGTATCCATAAAATCCCGAATATTAAGACGAGATTTTATATTGCTGGCGGTGTATAACTCACCTCGGGGACTTAATGCATAACCTTTTTTGGTAATCACTTCATCGGCTAAGGGTATATCACTTGTAATAACTAAGTCTCCCTCGTTTACTCTTTTCACTATTTCATCATCGGCAATATCAAAACCCGCACTGACCTGCATAAAACTAATAAAACGAGATGGTGGGGTATTAATATAATGATTAGCCACTAA
>Ga0307488_10001899_pt1 | contig 17632 bp, 26 predicted proteins | sample SB02metaG_FD_202248 | JGI IMG/M metagenome (GOLD analysis project Ga0307488, IMG submission 202248) | Sea-ice brine microbial communities from Beaufort Sea near Barrow, Alaska, United States - SB 0.2 | ecosystem: Environmental > Aquatic > Marine > Coastal | place: USA: Alaska | collected... | reverse complement strand
AGCTCCTGGACTTCATCCAGACTTACCACGGCGTCTTCAACGCCAACGCGGTGGCCGGCGCGGTTCACAAAACCGCACAGAACAGATCCACCATGGGTTCCAAGGGCATACTAGCACACCCCGCGATGCCCCTGCTGTTCCAGTCCGTGGTCCAGCTCGCGCCCCAAATGTTTCCCGACTCGGTGGCGCATACGCTGACGGCAGGGGCTGACACTCGTCCACTTTCCAGCTCAACTTGAGCGCTGTGTATGGGACAGGGGGTGCGTGTAGGGGTTGTGTAGCCCGTGTTAAGGCGGTGTTAAGGGGTGTCTAGGGTGTGCAGGGTGTGTTCTTGTGTCAGACACGGCTCAAGTTGAGCTGAACAGTAGACAAATGTAAGCCCCTAGGTGTCGGGGGTGGTGCTGTTGGGGAAGGTGCCGCAGCCGGCCGATGCGGCGGACGCTCTGATCGCCGCCGCGGAGCGCACGGCGCCGAGGATGTTGGCAGGGGCTTACACTCGTCCACTTTTCGGCTCAACGTAAGCGCGTTGTGTGGGATGGGGGGTGCATTTAGGGATTGTTTAGGGGGTGTAAAAGTTGTTAGGGAGTGTCAGCGGGCGTCTGGGGTGTATTTTGTGTCGGAAACAGCTCAAGTTGAGCTGAGAAGCGGACGAGTGTACGCCACTGGATGCAGGGCTGGAGCAGCGCCACGAGCCTCACGGCCATATTGAAATTGGCAGACGCGCGCCGCCTTACGCAGACGCCATCGCCCGCGGTAATTGACGCGCTGTGCGCGGCAATTGATCGCAATGTGGCCTCCGGACAGATGGACGCCTCGACGTTCAGCAAGACGATCTGGTAGGGGCTTACACTCGTCCACTTCTCAGCTCAACCGTAGCCGTTTTGGTCAGTGAGCTGCTGTGTGTCCAGTTTGTGAAGAGTTATGACCCATCTGCTTACTACAGGCACCCAACGTGTCCCACAAAAGGTGCTTATGTTGAGCTGAAGAATGGACGAGTGTAAGGCCCTGCAATCTGGTCCTTCTCCAACAACCGCGCCACCGCGCCGCTCATCGACGGCCTCAGCGGGGTAGGGCTGTGCATGTTGACCGCATGCTGACCGCATGCTGACCCCATGTTGACCGCATGTTGACCCCATGTTGACCCCATGTTGATCCCATGTTGACCCCATGTTGGCACCATGTTGACCCCATGTTGACTCCAGGTTGGCCCCATGCTGACCCAAGGTTGAACCCAGGTTGAACCCAGGTTGACAGCGTTTTATTTCCGCGCTTGAAGCTAAAAAATGATGAACCGGTTTCAAATCTTGCTTTCAATTTAAACTTGCGCCCGTACAGCCTGACGGCGGAGCGCATCCTCCCCAAGTGCGTGGTAGGGCGGTGCAGGTTGACCCTATCAAACCCACGTTGAAAGCGCCTTGAACCGAGCGCTTGAAACTAAAATATGATGAACCGCCTTAAAAGTTTGCTTTCAAAATTCAACTTTCGCCGCTACAGCGTGGACGGCCAGATGACGGGCGTCATGCTGGGCCTAGGTAGGGCGGTGAAGGTTGACCCTATGAAACCCAAGTTGAAACCGCCTGGAACTCAGCGCTTGAAACTAAAGTGTAATATCCTGCTTTCAAATTCTGCTTTCAAATTCAACTTGCGCCGCTGTATCCGGGCAAGCTGCACGACTCCATGGTAAGGCGGTGCAGGCTGACACTTTTAAATCCCATGTTGAAAGCGCTCCTGGTATCAGCGCTTAAAACTAAAATGTGATGAACCGCTTCCAAAATTTGCTTTCAATTTCAATTTGCGCCGCTACACCATGGGCACGCACCCGCCGCCGGGGCCGGCGCTGCAGACGGCGATGAACGAGGTAGGCCCTGTGCAGGTTTTACCCTATCAAACCCACGTTGAAAGCGCCTGGAACTGGGCGCTTGAAACTAAAATACGACAATCTGCTTTCAAGATTTGTTTCCATTTCAGCTTGCGCCGCCACAAGAAGGCCGTGATTCGCGAGGCGCCCAGAGCCACCCGCACGGACTTCCCCCTCTCGGTGCTGCAAGCAGGGGCTTACACGGGCTTACACTCGTCCACATTACAGCTTGACTTGAGCTGCTTTTGTCACTGACAGACTGGCGCCACGCAGCGTATCCCACACATATTGTGTGAGGAGCGATCCAGACAATACAAGACCTGGAAACCAAATCGAAGACACTTGAACATTTCAAGATGATCACTGTAGCGCGTATACTCTAACCTACTGAGTCAGGCGCGTTTATCGATAGATTGAGCAGAAAAGTGGACGAGTGTGCGTCCCTGGTACGCGGCCGTGACCTACTTCAGCCACCGCAGCGCGCCCTGCGTCAGAAACGAAACTTTTGTTGAGTTAATAGCCCACCAAATTTCGCAGCGCAGCGCGCCCTACGCGGTGCCGGACGAGGTAGGGCGGTGCAGGTTGCCAGTATCAAAACTCGAGTTGAAAGCATGCCTGGTTTCAGCGCTTGAAACTGAAATGTGATGAATCGCCTTCAAACTTTGCTTTCAAATTCAACTTGAGCCACTGCAACAAGGTGCCCTACGCGGTGCCAGACGAGGTGCAGGCGGCACTGGCGGGGTCTTGCACTCGTCCACTTCTCAGCTCAACCTGAGCCGTTTATTTCACTCAAGACACACCCTAAATTCCCCCTATCTCACAAAAAAGCGCTCACGTTGAGCCGAAAAGTGGACGAGTGTAGGTCCCTGATACCTGGCGGCGGCCGTGGTGCGCCTGGTAACGCGGTGCAGGTTGAACCTGTGAAACCCATGTTGAAAGCGCCTGGAAGGAAGCGTTTTGAAACTAAGATGTGATGATCCGCAATCAACTTTTGCTGTCAAAGTCAACTAGCGCCGCTACAGCCTGGCGCCGCAGATGGGCACCACCAACATCGCCGACACGCGGGCCGCATACGGCCGCCTCGAGGTAGGACGGTGCAGGTTCACAGTATCAAAACCCGTGTTGAAACTTGAAAGCGCTTATGTTCTGGGCGCTTGATACTAGAATATCATAAACTGCTTTTGACGTTTGATTTCAATCCCAACTTGCGCTGCTACATCGAGGGGCGCGTCGACATCCCAGCTGAGGTGACCCTGGTAGGGTGGCGCAGGTTGACAGTATCAAAACCCGTGATGAAAGCGCCTATGGTTTCAGCGCTTGAAGCTTCAACATAGTGAAACGCTTTCAAACTTTGCTTTCAAAACCAACTTGCGCCGCTACACCCTGGCGCTCGACAACGCGGCGCTGAAGCTGTCCAAGAGCATGGTAGGGCGGTGCAGGTTGACCCTATCAAAACCCGTGTTGAAAGCGCCTATGCTTTCAGCGCTCGAAGCTCGAAACTGTAATGTCATCAAATGCTTTCAACGTTTGGTTTCAAATTCAACTTGCGCCGCTACAGCATGGCCTCCAGGGCAAGTGGCGATGGCGCTGCAAAATCACGCCAGGTAGGGTGGTGCAGGTTGACCCTGTGAAACCCACGTTGAAAGCACCTGGATCTCGGCGATTGATACTACAATATGATGAACTACTTTCAGTTTATGCTTTCAAATTCAACTAGCACCACTACACCTCGGGGGATGTGGCGGAGGCGCTGCACAAACACACCAGGTAGGACGGTGCAGGTTGACCCTATGAAACCCACGTTGAAACCACGTGGAATCAAGCGCTTGAAACGAAATACTTGATCAACCGCTTTCAAACTTTGCGTTCAAATTCAACTTGCACCCCTACAACCAGGGACGAGCGCGCGGGGCGGAGCAAGTTGAGCCACGACGTGCGCGACGCGCTGTTCGCCGACGCCACGGAACAGCTTCCGCGCATGTCCGCACGCGATCTGCAGTACATCGCGGTGGCAGCGGACAGCATCAGCGACGGACAGTTCGCGGCAGGGGCTTACACTCGTCCACTTGTCGGCTCAACGTGAGCACTTTCTGTGGGATAGGGAGTTCAGTCAGGGGTCGTTTTGGGGGTGTTCAGGGGGTATCAGGGGGTATTGTTGGATATGTAGGGTGTATTTTGTAAAAAGAACGGCTCAGGTTGAACTAAAAAGTGGAGGAGTGTAAGCCCCTGGTTCGCGGTGCCGCCGGAGCTGAATGACGCGATGAACGCGGCGGTGCGGCGACTTGCTGTAGGGGGGTGACGCCGCTCGTCCACTTCGCACTTCCCACCTCAACCTGACCCGTTTTTGGTTGCTGAATACTGAAATCACCACCGGATACAACCCGCAAAAAAGTGCTTACATAGATCTGAGAAGTCAACAAGTATATGGGGATTCCACTCGTCTATGTTTCGGCTCAACTTGAGCCGTTCTTGTCACTCAAACCAACTAACATGTCCCTCAAACAGTGCTTACGTGACGCCGATAAGTGGAGGAATGTGAGCCCCTGGGTGGCGGCGGCGGATTCAGACCGGGACAGTCGGCTCAAGGTAGGGCGGTGCAGGTTGACCCTGTCAGCCATGTTGAAAGCGCCTGGATTTAAGCATGATGAAACTGAAACACGATGAACTGCTTCCAAATTTTGCTTTCAATCTCGACTTGCGCCGCGAAATCAAGGGCACCGTGCTGGATCCCGCCGCCGCTGCCTCAGTGCTGCTGAGCTACTGCACGCTGCGTGCTAAGGCGCGGGATCAGGTAGGCCAAGACGGGATATGTTTTTTCTTTGCCCAAATTCCCTATGCTGAATTCCTGAATTCTGCCTAATATGCTCGGATTGTGCCCAAGTATGCCCACCCAAAGACGCGCTTTTATAGATATATAGACGCGCAGGTAACATGCCGAAAAATGCCAAAAACGTTCCACCTGTACCCCAGGAGCGCCCAAAATTTCCAGAAAACGCCCAAAACCCCGAGAAAATGTCTCAAATTCCCTGGAAAACGCCTAATCCCGGCGAATGACGGGATTTCTTTTGGCCTTCATGCCAAAAGTATGGGTTTGAAATGCCGGCATATTCCGCATGGCCCTAGGATCGGAGCTCAGGGTTCACCTTCACCGTGCCGGATGAGACCATGCACGCGCTGGTGGACGCGGCTGAGCGGGGCATACCCCACATGAGCTCCGTGTCCCTCAACAACGTCATGCAGGCAGGAGCTTACTCACAGTCGTCCACTTCTCAGCTCAACGTAAGCCCGTTTTTTTGTCGCTGAAATCAGCGAATCACTCAACGCAACCCGCAAGATGTGCTTACGTTGCGCTGAGAAGTGGACGAGTGTAAGCTCCTGCCTGCATGACCTTATTGAGGGAAACGGAGCTCATGCTAGGTATGCCCCACTCAGCCGCGTCCACCAGCACGTGCATAGTCAACGCAACCCGCAAAAAGTGCTTACATTGATGTGAGAAGTGGGAGTGTAAGCCCCTGCATGCAGGCCATTGGACACATGCACGTGTGGCAGGGCCTGACACTGTCTACATTTCTGGCTCACCTTTTGCACTTTCTGTAGGATACGACGGGTGGTTTCAGGGTTTCAGTGACAAAAATGTCTCAAGTTGAGCTAAGAAGTGGACAAGTGTCAGCCCCTGGCGTGTGGGACGAAAACACCGACGCGGGGGCGCGGCTGCGGGCAGGGGCTTACACTCGTCCACTTTTCGGCTCATCATAAGCCCCTTTTGTAGGATACGCTTGGTGGTCCACGAAGTTTCAGTGACCAAAACGGCTCAGGCTGAGCTGAGAAGTGGACCAGTGTAAGCCCCTGCAGAGTGTTGGCACGTGATAAGTCGATGGTGAGTAGAGGTGTTTGTTGGGTCATTAGACCTCCAACGGCTCAGGTTGAGCTGAAAAGTGGATGAGCGTAAGCCCCAGGCTGCGGGGCGAGGTTGAGCGCCAACTATGCCAGCTGTCGGGCACGTTTTCTCGGGGCCAGTCCTCAGCGGCGGTGGGGCAGGTTCACCCTATCAAACCTGTGTTGAAGGCGCCAGGAACTATCCTCGTGAAACTAAGATGTGATGGACCACTTTCAAACGTTGCTTTCAATTTCAACTTGCGCCGCCAAACCTCGGCAGCGGTCGAACAGCTCACCGGGTGGAAGCAGGCGTTTGGTGACGGCATGGTAGGGCGGTGCAGGTTGAACCTATCAAATCCCGTTGAAAGCACCTGGAACTAAGCGATTGAAACTGAAATTTGAAGAACCGCCATCAAAATTTGCTTTCAAATTCGACTTGCGCCACTACACCATGGATCAGGTGATGGCCCTGGTAAGGCGGTGCAGGTTGACCCTATCTAATCTTCGCTGAATTCGCCTTGAACTAAGCGCTTGAAACTAAAATATGATGAACCGCTATCAAGTTTCGGTTTTAATTTCAACTTGCGCCGCTACACCCCGGAGCTGCAGAAGCAGATGAGCGGCAAGGGCTTACACTCGTCCACTTCTCAGCTCAACTTGAGCAGTGTCGGTTACCAGAAAGCACCCTACCAGAAAGCACCCTACACACCCTAAACACCCCCTAATACCCCCTTAACACGGGCTACTCAACCCCTGCGCGCACCCCCTATCCCATACAAGGCGCTCAAGTTGAGCTGAAACTTGGATGAGAGCCCCTTACGAGCGGCTCCATCGCGCAACAGGCGCCCCAGATGCACAAGCACCTCGTGGCAGGGGGGTTACGCACCATTATTTCCCCACTGTAATAGATGCACAAACCCCCCTATGCACCATCATATCCGCCAGCAATCGCGCACGTGGCGTCGCGGGTGAACAAACACAGCCCCCCCCTTACTCCTACGCGCATCATTTCCCCACTATAACCAAATGCACAAACCCCCGTATGCACCATCATATCATCAACGCCCGTCATTGGTGCTCACTACGCAGTTCTGGTAGGGGGGGCAAGTGGGGATATGAATTTGCTTGAGAGACGGTCGCTCATATAAATTACAGTGTAGATCAGCCCGCCGCACACGGCAGGCTAAAAAATGTATGGGCGAGGGTCTATTAACTCAACGATCGTGACCAGACCGCGCAACGCGCCATCTCCATTTCCCCCCCCCACCAGAACTGCATGGCAATGACCCTCATGCGTGGTGACCACGCTACACACGTACGCGGCGCTGGGCCCCCAGTTCCCGGCCACCAAGGTAGGTCGGTGCAGCTTGACCCTATCAAACCCGTGTCGAAAGCGCCTGGAGCCCTGGAACCGAGCGCTTGAAACTATAATCTGATGAAATGCTTTCAATTTTTGCTTTTGAATTCAACTCACGCCGCTACACCAAGGACGTCCTCACGGCGTTACTCAGCGCCGCGGGCAACACCGTCACCGGCGCGGCCAATACCCGCGAAATCAGGCGTTTCAAGAATGATGAAGTGATCTCTTTGTGGCGGAGCCTTGGGAAGCTGCTGCCTCAGAGCTCGGGTATGACAGCCTTGGTCTCGCCACAGCTCATAAACAAGCTTGTGGCGGGCATTGAGCGCAAGCCGGGCAGGCTGGGCGGCGTCGGCGCGGCGGACATCCTACGCGGGATGTCCGACCTGGGGCGCTGGGGGGCAGGGGCTCACACTCGTTCCGATTTCAGCTCTTCTGTCCACCATGTAACCCAGCTTAAATCATAGGTGTGTCCTGGAATTGCTCAGGTTGAGCTCTAACGTGAACGAGTGTAAGCCCCTGCTGGGGGGGCTTCGACCGGCCGCAGAACAGACCGCACTTCAGGAACATCCTGGGCGGCGTGTTGCCTGTCACGGGCGCCATCGCCGCGCGCGTCGACAGCCTGGTAGGACGGTGCAGGTTGACCCTATCAAACCCACGCTGAAAGCGCCTGGAACCATGCGCTTGAAACTAAAATATGGTCAACTGCTTCCAAGCGTTGCTTTCAATTCAACTTGCGCCACTACAGCCTGCCCGCGCGCAGCGTGAGCGATGCGCTGCTCGCGTACGCAAGGCTGTTCAGCACCAGCGGTATGGGCCAGGGGATGCCGCCTTTCAACCAACCCGAGATGACAGCTGTCGTGCGGGGGCTGTTGGAACGCTGCGAGACCGTGGCCGGGGAGCTGAGCCCTAGCGAAGCCGCCGACGCGCTGTGGGCGGGGGCTTACACTCGTTCCGATGTCAGCTCAACTTGAGCTCTTCTGTCCACCGTGTACCCCAACTTAACCCTGAATGTGTCCTGGAGTTGCTCAAGTTGAGCTCTAACGTTACCGAGTGTAGGCCCATGGCTGTGGGCCGTGGCCAGGCTGTGCGAAAGGGGCCGCGCCAGCCTGGACGGCTTGGACGGCCCGATGGCGAATCTGTTGACAGCTGTGGAGCGGGGTTTGCCGACGATGAGCGATGGCGAGGCGTGCGATAGCGTCATCTGGGCAGGGGCTTACACTCGTTCACTTTTCGGCTCAAGGTCAGCGCTTCCGATGGGATAGGAGGTGCATTTAGGGCTTGCTTAGGGAGTGTTGTGGGCGTACGAGGGGTTAGTAGGGGGTTATGAGGGGGTATTTTGTGTGAGAAACGGCTCAGGTTGAGCTGAAAAGTGGACGAGTCTGAGCCCCTGCACCTGGGCCGTCACCAGGTTGGTGCGCCTGCACCCGGAGATTGTTTCCAAGGCAGGGGCTTACACTCGTTCCTATGTCAGCTCAACTTGAGCTCTTCTGTCCACCGTATAACCCAACTTAACTCGTGAAGGTGTCCTGGAGTTGCTGCAGTTGAGCTCTAATGTCAACGAGTGTAAGCCCCTGGTCCAAGGGTGAACTGACTCCCGGTTTGCTGGCAGCCGTTGGGGCGGCGATTCAGAAGACGGTCTCAGGGTCGATCAACAAGGGGCGTCTGGGCACGCACCAGGTGATGTTCGCGTTGGACCGAATTTCGGTGCTCGCAGAGAACGGCGCTATGGTGCCGCTGGGCGACGGGCAGGAGCTTACACTCGTTCACTTCTCAGCTCAACATGAGCGCTTTCTATGGGATAAGGGGCGCGCTTAAGGGTTGTGTAGCCCATTTTGAGGGGGCGTAAAGGGGTGGGGGCGTTAAGGGGTGTTCAGGGTGTGTATGGTGAATTATTTTGTCAGACACGGCTCAAGTTGAGCTGAGAAGTGGACGAGTGTAAGCCCCTGGCGACGGGTGCGGCGCGGCGCTGCTGAATGCGGTGGAGGTCCAAGGGCCGAACCTCAACACCCAAAGAGTCGTGCCGCTCATCCAGATCGCCGCGAGGCTCGAGAAGGCGCACGACGGGGCGTTCGGCAGCGCGGGTTCAGCGGAGGAGGACGGGGAGGGGTGCTTGGCGACGACGGCAGTGCTGGGTTGGGCTGGCGGCGACGCGATGGTGGCGGCACTGCGCAAGGCGGCGAAGCGGTTGGATAAGGAGAAGCGCATGTCGGCGGAGGAGAAGGAGGCGTTCCGTGTGGCGGACGCAGAGCTGCGGGAGGCGAGGGGGGATGTCGGCGGCGGAGGCGGAGGCTTGATCCAAGACAAACTCGCCGCTCGCCGTGCTGCCCGCGCCCTGGGCTCCGACGATGCCCCGGGCGATGGAGGCGGCGGTGGCTTAATGCAAGACAAACTCGCCGCTCTCCGTGCTTCCTGGGCAGAGATGCCAGCTAAGACGGACAGCGGCGGCGGTGGCTTCATAAAAGACAAACTCGACGCTCGCCGCGCTGCCCGCGCAGAGATGCCAGCTCAGGCGGGCGGCGGCGGCGTCGGTGGCCTTGGGGGAGGCGGCGACGGCGTGGCGGCGACGGCGCCGGCAGTGCCGCCGGGGGCTAGCGGCGACGCGGTGGTGGCGGCGCTGCGCCAGGCGGCGGAGCGGTTGGACCCCGTCATGTCGGCGAAGCAGAAGGAGGCCTTCCGGGTGGCGGACGCGAGACTACGGGCGGCGAGAGGGGAGGGGGACAGCCTGGGTGGCGGAGGCGGCGGCGGAGGCGGCGGCGGTGGCATTGGGGGAGGCGGCACCCTAGGCCGCAGCCCGAGCCCTCCGAAGCGCCGCATCTCGGACCTGAAGAGCACCAAGCCCCCCGGCGGAGGCGGCGGCAGCGGCGGCGGCGGTGCCCATGGGGGAGGCGGCGACAGCGGTGTCAGCGGCGGTGTCGGCGACGGCGGCAGCGGCGGCGTAGAGGACCTCGAGGAGCAGCCAAAGCTAGTACCGCCGCCGGAGCCAGTGCAGGAAACCTTGGACCCGGACCTGACCGTGGAGAACAAGGCTGCGGAGGGCGGCGGGGGCCAGGGATGGATGGACTTTTTCGGGTTTGGACGAAAGCCCAAACCCTAATCTCCGCGTCGTGCATACAGTCTGCAGCTGCTCAACGCGCGTTCTCGTGCTAGTAGCAAGTTGCACGGCGTGTTGGCGGCAGTGTCGTCAAAAAAACTCAGTATCCATATGACATGAAAAAATAAACGGTGCAAAAGTATCAACGTTCTGTTGTTACATCCCGGCACAACACAAACAATGCTATGGCACTATCGCTGCATCACATGCACTCGTCCCTTACTTGCCGTCTCGCTGCACTTAGACACGACTATCCAGAAAATGAAGCAACTGAAACTGAATTTTATAAAACAGGAACCCCTCCCGCCCTAAGCCTGCGCGCTTCGCGCGGACCCGAGCTCCGCGCGTTTCTTGGTGGACGGTCTATTATTGTAACACAAACGGTATCACTTGTTCCAGGAAACCATGCCCGTAGCGCGTCCCGCAATGTACGAGCATAGAGCGGCGCTCTTTTAGCGCGTTGCGGAATCCTGTTTTATAAAAGGGATTCCCGTTCCTGGATAACAGTTTATTCATTCTGTTCTATTCGGTCAGTGGGGCGGCCGCTGGGTGAACGGATTGGTTCAAAACATGAAAAGATTCCTATGACGGGAATTGGACGCAGTTGGTCATTTCGGAAGTTTTACGGTAAGGAAGCGGCCACGTTGTTTTTCTTGTTGGGCTTGCGGGACGAGCGCGCGAACGAGACCCCGACTTGAGAATTTGCCCGCATCTTGCATTTCCAGCTCGCGATCGGCTGATTTCCAGCGTTGCGGCGGAATCGCGCGAGATTTCGCTCCGGGGTCGAGTCCACGGTGATCAGAGCCATGCCTCTGGTTTCGAATCTATGCTTTACATCAAGGGGACTCCTATCGACGGCGTGAGAAAACGCGCGCTTGTCGCTTCGGCTTGCCTCGTGGCGTGTTTTGGATCGGTGTATTCGGACCGGTTTTCCTGTACGTGACTTTTGGTGAATTCTGATTTGTGCAACGTTTTTCGGGGAAAGAAGACTGCAAAAATTGCAGTTCGCACATGTCCATTTGGTTCCGATCGGTCAGTGGGGCGGGCCCTCGTGTGAACGGATACACCCGTTGCGGTAAAGTTTTTGAGTTAATAGACCGTCGATTCGCCATATATCGACCCACCCGGAAATACTTGGTAGGGCCAAACCATAACCTGTTGAGCGCACGCTATGGCAACAGGTCACGAAACCGGCCCCTGCCGCGATAATGACGGCGGCATGGAGGAGCGCCGCTGCGGCGACGGCGACACTTCGAGCGTGCCAGGGGCTAAACATCTGTTGCGGGTAGACGCTAATCTGGCGGATACGCCAGGTTCGGCGCGACGGCGTCGGCGGCGCGCATGGCGTTTGACGAGTCAACTCTTGCGTCATTTATATGGGGAAATACATTGCGCGCCGCCGACGCCATCGCGCCGAATCTGCCATATCCGCCAGAGGAGCTTCTTCCCGTGAGGGATGTGAAGCCTTTGACACGCCCGAAGTGTCGCCGCCGCCGCCGCGGCACTCCGCCCCGCGGCGATGCAGATTGCGGATCAAAGTGGCGGTTTCTTCGTTTGCGTGCCTGCGCCCCACCAAGCATTCTTGGAGGGGTCAGAATATAGCCAATCGACCATCTATTGACTCAAAAACTTTACCACAATGGGTGTATTGGTGCACAACATGAACCGATTTCTATGGCAGGAAGTGGACGAAGTTGGTGATTTCGGACGTTTTTCTGTACAGTTGACTTGTTGGACGAGCGCGCATGTTCGGTGCCGACTTCTCACGCGACGGCGCGGCGACTGAGGCCGCGAAGAGCGGCTTCCAGGGTTCTCGACTGCGGCGGTCGCCGTGAACGAAACCCCGACCCAAGATTTTGCGCGCATCGTGCACTCCCGGCTCTTGATCGGCTCGTTTCCAGCGTTGCGGCCGAATCGCGCGAAATCTCGCTACTGAGCTCTGTGGTGGTGTTCTCTGCTTGTCTGCAGGCGCGTCCGTTGGCGCCCGTAAACTGTCAATGGGCGGGGAAGGAAGCACCTGTGACCCACTCAGCCACCGATCAAATTCGACCGATCCAGATTCAACCCAAATGGGTGAATCATCTATTTTGAGCCTGCTGTTTTAGAAGCAGCTTGAATGGAGGCGCTGCGTTTACTGTGAACGCTAAGGCTCGCGCGTTGCGCGCCCAGAGCTGCCGCTGGGAGTTGGAGGCCCGTCTATATACCCATACGAAGAGCTGTCGTGAAGGAATTCAGCCCGATCGATCTGAGCGCAAAGTTACATAGCTGCAACACTGGGTGTGTTGCAGGTACCCCAAGTTGGAGAGTCAGAGCTACGGGGTCGAGTCCACGGGGATCGGAGCTATGCCTCTAGTTTCGAGTATGTGCTTTTCATCGAAGGACTCATATCGATGGCGTGAGAAAATACGCGTTTGTCGCTGCGGCTTGCCTAGTGGCGTGTTTTGGTGGCTTCTGATTGGTGGATTCAACCGGATCTACAAGTGATTTTGGTGAATTCTGATTTCTGCAAGCTGCCACGCCCCCGGGTGGCAAGGATGCCGTGGATATGTGCGCTGTCCGGGTGGTCACCCAAACACTACTTGTAAAGAGCGTTGTTCTCAATAATACGCAGCAGGAGCGCGTATTAAATTATCATGTTTACAAAGTTTGTTAGATTCAATTTCAGTTGCTTCATTTTCTGGATAGCCGTGTCTGAGTGCCGCGAGGCGGCCAGTAAGGCGGCCCAGGTGGACGAGTGCATGTGATGTAGCGCTGGTCCCATAGCAGTGAGCGTGCTGTGACGGGATCGCATAGCAGAGCGTTGCCACTTTTGCACCGCGCTGTTTAAATGTCATAATATGGATGCTGAGTATTGTTTACAACACTCCCGCCGACACGCCGTGCAACTAGCTGCTAGCACGAGAACGCGCGTCGTGCAGCTCCAGACTGCATGCAACATGCGAAGTTCAGGATTTGGGCTTTCTTACAAAGCCGAAAAATTCCATCCATCCCAGGCCCCCGCCGCCCTCCGCAGCCTTGTTCTCCACGGTCAGGTCCGGGTCCAAGGTTTCCTGCACCGGCTCCGGCGGCGGTACTAGCTTCGGCTGCTCCTCGAGGTCCTCTACGCCGCCGCTGCCGCCGTCGCCGCCGCCGTCGCCGTCGCCGCCTCTTTCATGGCCACCGCCACCGCGGCCCGCCTGAGCTGGCATCTCCGCGCGGGCAGCGCGGCGAGCGGCGAGTTTGTCTTTGATTAAGCCGCCGCCGCCTCCATCGCCGGGGGAATCGCCGGAACCCAGGGCGCGGGCAGCACGGCGAGCGGCGAGATTGTCTTGGATCAAGCCGCTGCCGCCGCCGACGCCGGGGGAACCGCCGGAACCCAGGGCGCGGGCAGCACGGCGAGCGGCGAGTTTGTCTTGGATTAAGCCGCCGCCGCCGCCGCCGCCGCCGCCGCTGCCGCCGCCGCCCTCCCCCCTCGCCCTCCGCAGTCTCGCGTCCGCCACACGGAACGCCTCCTTCTCCTCCGCCGACATGACGGGGTCCAACCGCTCCGCCGCCTGGCGCAGCACCGCAACCATCGCGTCGCCGCCATCCCCAACCAGCACCGCCGTAGCCGTCGCCGCCGCCGCCACGCCCCCCTCCCCGTCCCCCCCCGCTGCACCACCCGCGCTGCCGAACGCCTTCTGTGTCCTCACGAGCCTCGCGGCGATGTCGAGGAGCGACACAACTCCGCGGGGGTTGAAGTTCGGCCCGTGGAATTTCACCGCATTCAGCAGCGCCGCGCCGCTCCCGTCGCCAGGGGCCTTATACACTCGTCCACTTCTCAGCTCAACTTGAGCCGTGCCTGACAAAACACAACACCATATACACCCTAAACACCCGTTAACACCCCCTCAAAATGGGCTATGCAACCCCTGAGCGCGCCCCTGATCCCATAGAAAGCGCTCAAGTTGAGCTGAGAAGTGAACGAGTGTAAGCCCCTGCCCGTCGCCCAGCGGCACCATAACGCCGTGCTCCGCGAGCACCGAAACGGGGCCCAACGCGACGATCAACTGTCCCGGATGCCTCGTCTCAATCGACCCTGTCGCCATCTTCTGAAACGCCGCCCCAATGGCTACCATCAAACCGGGAGTCAGCGCACCCTTGGACAAAAGCTCTGGGTGCTTGCGCACCAACTTCGCGAGGGCCCAGGTGACGCTATTGACCGCCTCGCCCTCGCTCATCTGCGGCAAACCCCGCTCCACAGCTGTCAACAGATTGGCCAGCGGGCGGTCCAGACCGTCCAGGCTGGCGCGTCCTGCATCGCACAGCGCGGCCACGGCCCACAGCGCACCAGCGGCTTCGTCAGGGCTCAGCTCGCCGGCCACAGTCTCGCAGCGCGCCATCAGCCCCCGCACTACAGCTGTCATCTCGGGTTCGTCGAAAGGCGGCATCGCCTTGCCCATACCCTTGGTGCTGAAGAGCTTGGCATATGCATACAACGCGTCGCTCACGCTGCGCGCGGGCAGGCTGTCGACGCGCGCGGCGATGGCGCCCGTGACAGGCAACACGCCGTCCAGGGTCTTCCTGAAGTGCGGTCTGTTCTTCAGCCCCTCGAGGACGCCCCCCCAGCGCCCCAGGTCGGACATCCCGCGTAGGGTGTCCGCCGCGCCGACGCCGCTCAGCTTGCCCGGCTCGCGCACAACGCCATTCACCAGCTTGTGTATGAGCTGTGGCGAGGCTTTCGCACCCGACTTGTTAAGCAGCAGCAGCTTCCCAAGGCTCCGCCACAACGTGCCCAGCTGATCACCCTCTTAACAAGGGCTTACACTCGTCCACTTTTCAGCTCAACGTGAGCACTTTTTGTCCCATGTGGTGGGGTGCTTTGCTCGTTTCAGTGGCAAAAACGGCTCAGGTTAAGCAATGATGTGGACGAGTGTGAGCTCTTGCCTCGTAACGCTTGGTTTCGCGGGTTTCACCATCGCCGGTGGCGGTGCTGCCCGCGGTGTAGCAGCGAAAGTTGAAATTGAAAGCTACCCAGGAAAGATGTCTATGCTATAATAGTTTCAAGCGCTGAAATCACGAGCGCTTTCAACAACACGATGTTTGATACTGTCAAGCTGCCCCGCCCTACCGCGGCGCTGATTAAGGCCGTGAGGACCTCCTTTGAGTGGCGGCGCAAGTTGAGTTTGAAAGCAGAAATTGAAAGCATGTCATCATATTATAGTTTCAAGCGCTCGGTTCCAGGGCTCCAGGCGCTTTCGACACGGGTTTGATGGGGTCAAGCTGCACCGGCCTACCTCGGTGGCGGGGAACTTGGGGCCCAGCGCCGCGTACGTGTGCAGCGTGGTCACCACGCATGAGGGTCACTGAGCACCAATGACGGGCGTTCATGATATAATGGTGCATACGGGGGTTTGTGCATTTGGTCATATCATAGTGGGGAATTTATGCGCGTACGAGTAAGGGGGGGCTGTGTTTGTTTAACGGCGGCGCCAAGTGCGCGATTGCTGGCGGATATAATGGTGCATAGGGGGGTTTGTGCGTTATTACAGTGGGGAATAATAGCGCATAAACCCCCTGCCACGTGGTATTTGTTCATATGGGGAGCCGCGTGCACTATGGCGCCGCTCATCAGGGGCTTACCCTCGTCCACGTTTCCAGCTCAACTTGAGCCGTTTCTGACACAAAACACACCATACGTGCCGCCTTTAATACCCCATCACACCGCAACCCCTAAACAACCCCTAAACACACACCCCATCCCACAGAAACATTTACGTCGAGCTGAAAAGTGAACGAGTGTAAGACCCTGCCGCTCATCTGCTTCAGCAGCTCCGGGGACATCACCTGATCCACGCTGCAGTGGCGCAAGTTGGATTTGAAAGCAAAGGTTGGAAAGAAGTTTTTCGAATTTCAGTTTCAAGCGCTGAAAGGGCATAGGGGGCCTCCCTTATCTACAAGAGTGAGGAAATAATGATCCATAGGGGGCCTCCCACATTTACGCGACCAACGCGCTTTCAAGCTCGGGTCTCAGCTGGTGTCAGCCTGCACCGCCCTACCATGCCGTCCCCAAACGCCTGCTGCCAACCGGTAAGCTGTCCGACGGCCGCCGTGGTGTGGCGGCGCGAGTTGAATTTCAAACCAACGTTTGAAAGTGGTCCATCACATCTTAGTTTCAAGAGGATAGTTCCAGGCGCCTTCAACACAGGTTTGATAGGGAGAACCTGCCCCACCGCCGCCGCCGAGCGCTGGTCGCGAAGCACCGGCGTGCTGTAGCGGCGCAGGTTGACTTTGAAAGCAAAGTTTCAAGGCGCTTCATGATATTGTAGTTTCAAGCGCTTAGTTCGAGGCGCTTTCAACATGGGTTTCATCGATTCAACCTGCACCGCCCCACCGTGTTCACCAGCTGGGGCTCAACCTCTCCCCGCAGCCGCGCCCCCGCGTTCTAACGTCCCAAGTTGCATTTGAAAGCAAAATTTGAAAGCGTTTCATGATGTTATAGTTTCAAGCGCTTTAATCCAGGTGGTTTCAAAGTGGGTTTCATAGGGTCAACCTGCACCGCCCTACCTTGGCGAGCTCCGCCTTCCCGGTCGCCCCCGCCCTCTTCTTGTTGTAGCGGCGCAAATTGAATTTGAAAGCAGAAGTTGAAAGCAGTATAACACACGTTAGTTTCAAGCGCTTAGTTCATGGCGGTGTCAAATTGGGTTTCATAGGGTCAACCTGCACCGCCTTACCGAGGCTATGCTTTTGGACAGCTTCAGCGCCGCTTTGTCGAGCGCCAGGGTGTAGCGGCGCAAGTTGGTCCTGAAAGCAAAGTTTGAAAGCGTTTCATCATGTTGAAGCTTCAAGCGCTGAAACCATAGGCGATTTAAACACGAGTTTTGATGCTGTCAACCTGCACCGCCCTACCAGGGTCACCTCAGCGGGGATCTCGACGCGCCCCTCGATGTAGCGGCGCAATTTGACATTGAAAGCAATCGTTGAAAGCAGTGTATGGTATTCTAGTATCACGCGCTCAGACCATAAGCGCTTCCAAGTTTCAACACGGGTTTTGATACTGTGAACCTGCACGGCCGTACCTCGAGGCGGCCGTATGCAGCCCGCGTGTCGGCGATGTCCGTTGTGCGCATCTGCGGGGCCAGGATGTAGCGGCGCTACTTGAATTTGAGAGCAAAAGCTGTTAGCGGATCATCACATTTTAGTTGTCAAGCGCTTCGTGCCAGGCACTTTCAACATGGGTTTCATAGGTACAACCTGCACCGCCTTACCAAGCGTATCACGGCCGCCGCCAGGTATCAGGGACCTACACTCGTCCACTTTTCGGCTCAACGTGAGCACTTTTGGTGGGATAGGGGATGTTGAGGATGTATCTTGAGTGAGTAACATAATACGGCTCAGGTTGAGCTTCAGCATGTCCTCACCGACCGGGCCCCGGGTCGGACTCCGCATAACGTTTTTGCTACTATGTTTGATGCGCGTGGATTTGCGA
>Ga0307488_10001898_pt1 | contig 17649 bp, 18 predicted proteins | sample SB02metaG_FD_202248 | JGI IMG/M metagenome (GOLD analysis project Ga0307488, IMG submission 202248) | Sea-ice brine microbial communities from Beaufort Sea near Barrow, Alaska, United States - SB 0.2 | ecosystem: Environmental > Aquatic > Marine > Coastal | place: USA: Alaska | collected... | reverse complement strand
TCACCTTGGATTTTTTTTGATTTAGCGGACCCGACCAAACGGACCCGAGAGGATATCGCTAAAGCGATCGACCTCATCGCCAAATTCTCTCAGCACGCCAGGGTGATCCTCGGCCTCAACTTAAAGGAGGGACGCCAGATCGGGGAAGTCCTCGACTTGCCCGCTTTCCCGGAAACAGCCTCAGCCGTGGCGGCCCAAGCTGCCAAGATTCGGGAGAGACTTGGATTAGAAACCGTAGTGATTCACCACGTCTCCTTTGCCGCGGGGGCAGATCGAGTGAGCCACCTCGCCGTCAAGGGACCACTCGTGGAAAAACCAAGGATTAGCACCGGAGCAGGTGACCACTTTAACGCGGGATTTTGCATCGCTTGCCTACTCCATGCTCCTCTTGATCTGAGACTGCAGATTGGGGTAGCTACCTCTAGCTACTACGTTGGTACGGGGAAGACTCCATCGACCAAGGATATGGTCGAATTCCTTAACCATCTCTCGGTCTGATCACTCATCTCCATGTCCTCACCCTCACTCTCTCAGAAACTTTTCACCGCGGCCCAGCGGCATATCCCTGGCGGGGTCAATTCGCCGGTACGGGCCTTCCGCGCAGTCGGCGGCGAGCCATTTTTTGTTGATCACGCCCACGGGTCTAAAATCCGTGATGTCGATGGAAGGGAGTACATTGACTATGTCGGCACCTGGGGGCCAGCCATCCTCGGGCATGCCCCTTCGGTGGTGATCAAGGCGGTTCACGCCGCTGCCTTGCATGGCCTTAGCTTTGGCATCCCCAATCCCTATGAGGTGGAAATGGCAGAATTGCTCACTTCTTGGGTACCCTCTCTCGAAAAAGTAAGGATGGTCAACAGCGGCACCGAAGCCACCATGTCGGCGGTCCGCCTGGCCCGCGGGTTCACGGGGCGGGATAAAATCTTAAAATTCGATGGTTGCTACCATGGCCATGTCGACTCCCTCCTCATCCGCGCCGGCAGCGGCCCTTTGACTCACGGACAATCGGACAGTGCCGGCGTACCTTCCGCCCTAGCGGAGCTAACCATGACGCTGCCCTTCAACGACTTCGAATCCCTTGAGGAGATTTTCGCCACCGAAGGCGACCAATTGGCCTGTCTCATTGTCGAACCCGTGCCAGCCAATGCTGGGTTGATTCTCCCGCAGCCCGGCTATTTGCAGAAAATGCGCGAGCTATGCACGGCCCACGGAACCCTCCTCATTTTCGACGAGGTCATGACCGGCTTCCGCGTCGCCAGAGGCGGGGTTCAGGAATTGACAGGGATCACCCCCGACCTAACAGCTCTGGGTAAAATTATTGGAGGGGGATTACCGGTGGGAGCCTTCGGGGGGCGGGCCGACATCATGGATTATCTGTCGCCGAACGGACCGGTCTACCAAGCGGGAACCCTTTCCGGAAATCCCCTGGCCATGGCGGCCGGCTTAGCCCAGTTACATGAGTTGGAGCGCACCGGCGCCTGGGATCGGCTGGAGGCCCTTGGAGCGCAACTGGAAGCGGGAGTGCGTGACATCCTGACTACGACAGGTAAAGAATACGCCTTCCATCGTATCGGCAGTATGTTTTGTCTATTCTTTACCGATGGTCCGGTGAGAAACCTCGCCGAAGCCAATCACTCTGACACCAAAGCCTTCGCAAAATTCTTCCATCACTGCCTTGAGCACGGGGTCTACCTAGCCCCCTCACAATTCGAGACAGGATTCATCAGCACCGCACACACCGCCAAAGATTTGGAGCGCACCGCAGAAGTTGTCATGGAAGGGCTAGATCACACCGTATGAAAGAGAACTCTCAACAGGAAGACCGCTCGATAGAGTTGGAGTTGATTGCCCGGATTGCCCGAAGCGAACGCGCCGCTTTCGAGGAATTGTACACTCGTTACAGCAACATCCTCTACGCTACCGCTTTCAAGTTTCTCAAGCAGGATGCCGATGCCCAGGATGTCGTGCAGGACGTGTTCATTCAAATCTGGGACAAGGCCAAGCTTTACGACCCAACCAAAGGCAAGCCGCTAACTTGGGTGCTTACTATGACACGCAATCGCTCGATCGACCGCATCCGAGCCATCCAGCGGCGGAGTCGCCTGCGCAACGACTTTGAGACAGAAACAACCGTCGATGAATCCACGGAGATCAGGGAGGCGTTATCTAAGGTGGATGCAAACGAAAAAGGACAGATCCTTCGCGATGCGGTCAGCAGTCTCTCCCTCCAACAGAGGGTGGTTATCGAAATGGCTTTTTTTCGTGGGCACACCCAAACCGAGATCGCCGAAAAACTTGGCGAGCCTCTTGGTACAATCAAGGCCCGAGCACGGCGTGGTTTGATGAAACTAAAAGAATCCCTCGACGAACAATTATGACCCACGATCAAATCGAAGAATTAGCCTCCCTCGCTGCCCTGGGCGCTCTCGATGGGGAAGATCTTGTTTTTTGGGAGGAAACAAAAATTTCCGACCCAAAAGCCGGTAAATTGCAAGCGGAACTGAACGATGTGGCAGCGCAGCTTTCTTTCTTGGCCACCGAAACAAAAGCCCCAGACGAACTGCGAAAACGGGTGATGAATACTGTTTTCGCCTCTGATCACGACAGAAAGCCGGGCAACACACCCGTTAACCCTCAATCCCACTTAGGTTGGGCCGCCACAGCCGCGGTGGCGGCTATTGCCATTCTAGCCCTAGTCGGCACTGCCGGCATTACGGCAGATAAAGAAAGCGTCGTCGTAGCCGACGCCCGACCCAATCCGCAAGACCTACACATTCCACTCCGCGGCTACGGTGATTACGCCGGAGTTCGGGCTGGGGTTCTCTGGGACAGTGGACAGCTCGGGTGGTATGTCCAAGCCCAAGGATTACCAAGTTTACCAGCGACCCACCGTTACCATGTTTGGGCCGTGTCCCCCAATAACCAGCTCCAATCCTGCGGAGAATTAGTGACCACCTCCACCGGGACGGCTCGCTGCTTTGTCCTGCCGGCGAACTCCATCGATTCCATGAAGGGCTTCGCCGTCACGGTCGAGCCGATCGGCACTACCCCCTCTCAGCCGGGGACTCCCGCTCTTTTGATCAGCCCACAAATACAGAGCTGATCTCAGGGGCCGTCCTGAACAAGCCGCCCCTCTTAAAATAGAAGTTGCCCGGCCAAGCCGAAGAGCATTATCAGGATAATGGCAAAGCCGAGACCGGGGGTGGCCTTGGCCCAAGAGCCCCCGACTTTATCGCACCATCCGGCGAAAACTAACCAGAGAGCGGGAACAATCAAGAGCCACAGCCCTTTGCTTGCTATCCAGAGGGTGAGGAGGTCAGACCAAGCGCTGCTGGTGGAGGAGACCGCCCCCGCATTAACCAAAATATGAGAGCACATCACCCCAAGCGCGATGCTGATAAATTGAGCCAGAGCGATCGCAATATTCATGCGTGGCCCCAGATTGGGAGCCGACTCCTAGAGTGTCAATCTCTCGATCCTCTCGACATCGGCGAGCGCTTGCCTTAGCTGAAGCGACGTGAGTTTTATTGCCCCGGTCCGGGTTCAGGCCAAATTTCTCTTTGAAGGCGACCGCAAGTTCTTCGTCAAAGGCGTCACCTATGGTCCTTTTGCTCCCGATTCCAAGGGTGAGTATTTCGGTACTCCGGAGAAGGCCCAAGCCGATCTGACTATGATGAGTGCGGCGGGGATCAATCTCGCCCGCGTCTACTATGTTCCGCCGAGCTGGTTCCTTGACGCCTGCGCCGCCCACGGCATTCGCTGCCTTGTTTCCATTCCATGGGCCGAGCACATCGAATTCCTCAACCAACGAAAAATCCGTCGAGAAATCGAGCAAGCAATTAAAGATGCGGTTCGGACCAACCGAGGCCATCCCGCCATGTTTGGCTACCTTATCGGCAACGAAATCCCCAGCCAGATGGTGCGCTGGCTCGGGCCACAACGAGTGACCGAGTTCCTTGAGGAATTAATCTATCTAGCGAAGCGGGAGAACCCAGACACCCTCTATTCCTACGCCAGTTTTCCACCGACAGAATACCTCCTGCCCCAGAACGCCGATTTCTTCACTTTCAATGTTTACCTACACAACCAAGCCGACTTCGACCGCTACCTCGCCCGTCTGCAGAATCTCGCGGAAGACCGTCCTCTGATCCTGGGAGAGTTCGGGATGGACACCATCCGGCACCGCGAAGAAGAACAGGCGGAGATTCTCGAGTGGCACATCGAAAGTGTGGTGCGAGGCGGGTTGGCCGGAACCATCATCTACTCTTGGACCGACGAATGGTTTCGCGGTGGGCAGGAAATCACAGACTGGGCCTTTGGCCTCGTGACGAGAGAGCGCACCCCCAAAAAAGCCTACGAAACGGTCAAAGAAATTTTCGCTGGTCCTGAGAAGGTAGCCGAAAGAGTACGACTTAAGCGTTATCCCCGCGTGTCGGTTATCGTCTGTTCCTTCAATGGGGGAAAAACTCTGCGAGACTGCCTTGAGGCCCTTGATCGGATTGACTATCCAGACTACGAAATTGTCATAGTCGACGATGGCTCGACTGACCACTCCCCGGAGGTCATTTCCCAGTGGACAAAAGACCGCGAAGCGCAGCTCGAAGGATGGAAAAATCGTCCAGACTTGCAAAGCGTCAGACAGGACAACATGGGCCTGAGCCACGCCCGCAACACGGGGGCAAACACCGCCACCGGAGAAATTTTAGCCTACACCGACAGTGACTGTATGGCTGATCCCGACTGGCTCTACTATCTCATTGGAACCCTTCTCTCGGGTGACTACGCCGGAGTGGGTGGACCGAATATTTCCCCGCCCGCTCAGGACTGGATTCAAGCCTGCGTTGCCGCAGCTCCGGGCGGTCCCAGCCACGTCCTCCTCACCGATGTGGTGGCCGAGCACATCCCCGGTTGCAATATGGCCTTTCACCGCTGGGCTTTCGACGCCGTCGGCGGATTCGATCCCGACTACCGTAAGGCAGGCGACGATGTCGACTTTTGCTGGCGCCTCCAGCAATCAGAGCAGGTTATCGCCTTCAGCCCTGCCGCGGTAGTCTGGCACTATCGGCGTTTTACCTTAAGAGCCTTCGCCAAACAGCAGAAAGGCTACGGTGAGGCTGAGTCGATGCTTCGCTTTAAGCACCTCATTTTCTTCGGCCCGACCGGAACAGCCAAATGGAAGGGGCAAATCTACGGCGCCCCGCGCTTTACCTGGCTGGTCAACCGTCCCCTCATCTACCACGGCGTCTTTGGCGAGGGACTTTTCCAGAGCATCTACCCCACCCCACGTTCCGAAATAGCCAATTATCTGGCCAGCCTCGAGTGGGTCGTTCTGACCACCCTCGTCTTCTTTCTATCTATCGGCTTTCCTGCCCTACGCATCGTGCCCTACCTCATGTTCGGCGGCACTTTCCTCGTCGCCCTCTCCTACATGCTGCACGCCCGCCTCGAGCCCCAGTTTGACTCGGTCCGGGCCCGGCTCCTCGTTACCTTTTTAGCTTTTTCTCAACCTCTGGTACGGGGGTGGACCCGCTACTTCACTTGGATCAAATACAAACGGACTCCGGAACGAGTCATCCGCTCCCGCGACGAAGAACTAGAGAAAGGATCGGCGGGCAGGAGATTTTCTAAGTTGGAATTCTGGAATGAGGAGGGGCATGGCAGGGAACGTCTCTTGGCCGAAACAACCAAGCTGCTCGAAGATGAGGGCTGGAGCTACTCGCTGGACACCGGTTGGAATGACTGGGACCTCCAAGTTTATGGCAGCCTCTGGTGGCTCGTGCGACTACGCACCGTCACGGAATACCATGGTGGACCAAAATGTCTGACCCGAGCCAACCTGCAACCGAGAGCGGCCGGTGCCACCGTGATCGTCAATGTCCTCCTCCTTGGTATCCTGGCCTACCAGCAACTCCTCAGCGATGGCTTGGCTTGGTGGAGCATAACCGGCTACGCCCTCTTCCTCGGCTTTCTCTGGCTCCGCTCCCGCCGCCTGACTCGGCGGGTTGCCGATCTTTTAACCGTGGGCGCTCGCCGCGCTGGTCTGGAGCACCTCAAACGAAAGAAACAAAAAACGTGAGTACCCAGCTCTCCGATTACGATTTTCATCTGCCCAAGGAACTGATCGCCTCCCGTCCCCTCCCCCACCGCGCCGACTCACGCATGCTGGTGGTTGACCGCGCTCAAGGCACTCTCTCTCACCGTACTTTCCGTGAGCTACCTGATTTTGTTTTGGGAGGAGACCAACTTGTTCTGAACAACTCTCGGGTCATTCCGGCCCGCCTCCTCAGCCCAGATGGACGGATTGAGCTGTTGCTTTTTCACAAGCTGGGACCGGCCCGCTGGAGAGCCTTCGCTCGACCGGGTAAGCGGACTCGGCAGGGAAACTCCTTCCTCATCGCCGGCACCAAAGCGGAAATCGAATCGATCGATGAGGTTGACGGAACACGCATCGTGCGCTTCCACGACGAGCCCGACCTCGAAAAACTTGGTCACATGCCCATCCCTCCCTACCTCAATCGTGAAGACGATGAGGAGGACAGGGTGCGCTATCAGACCGTCTACGCAAGTGATTCAGGATCGGTTGCCGCTCCCACGGCCGGCCTCCATTTCACTCCCGAAATACTAAGCACCCTGCCCCACGCCTTCGTCACCTTGCACGTAGGGCCGGGGACCTTCCTGCCGGTGCGCACCGAAAATCTGGAAGAGCACCGGATGCACGGGGAGGATTACCATATTGGCCCCGAGACCTCAGAACGGATTAACTCAGCCAATCGGACCATAGCAGTGGGAACAACCACCCTGCGTGTCCTCGAATCTCTCCCTCCTGGGCCCATCCTTCCCCGCCAGGGTCGCACCGAGATTTTCATCCGTCCGGGTTTTCAGTTCCAGCACACCGGAGCGCTCCTGACCAACTTCCATCTGCCCAAGTCTACCCTTTTTGTCCTTGTCTGCGCTTTTGCTGGAAGCGAGTTGATGCGGAACGCTTACGAGGAGGCTATTGGGGAAAAATACCGATTCTTCAGCTACGGAGATTGCATGTTGATTCTCTGAGAGGACTGGCCATAGCCAATGACCATTGCTAAAAAATGGCCCATGAGTTCCGTCAAATCCTACGCTGTTAAATCGAGGGGTTCCGCCCTTGAGCCGTTTCAGTTCACCCCGGATCCGCTCGGAACTGAACAGGTGGAAATCGCCGTGGAGTACTGTGGCATTTGCCACTCGGACATCTGCATGATCAACAATGACTGGGGCAACTCAGGTTACCCCTTAGTTCTTGGCCATGAGGTTTGTGGCCTGATTATTGCCACCGGACCTTCCGTCAAAAATGTTAAAATCGGAGACCGGGTTGGCTTAGGATAGATCTCCGAAAGTTGCCAGTGCTGTCGGGACTGCCGCCGCGGCGACCAAAATCTTTGCTCGAGCAACCATGGCAGGAGATTAATCGATTAGCTTCGGGGAGTAAGCGCTCGTTTCTTGTTTTGTTTTGACGCCCCGGCGGGACTCACTTTTGAGTCGGCTGATATGAAGATGCTCGATTTGTCCCATCCATCAGCAAGATTGTCTTGAATCCCCTCGGGACTCAGATGGATGTCTAAGGAATCAAGTTTTCCCGGCCCCAAGTTCTGGTAGCCGTGCGGAATGTTTGCCGGCCCTAAGACTACGTCACCGACGGCGGCATCGATTGTCTTATCGCCGACAGTGAATCGAGCCCTCCCCTCGATGATGGTGAAGATCTCGTCGTAGGGGTGAACGTGTAGGGTCGGCCCTTCTCCAACCACCTCAGTGGCGTAGCGGATCAGAGTGATATCGGTATTCAAGGTCTTTCCTTCAAGGAGGCCTCGAAGTACTTTCCCTGGGCTTAGCCACTCACTGGCGGATACTTTTGCTGGCTTGAAACTCCTCCAACCGTGGTAACCCAGCTAGTAACCTCGTGGCACACCCCCCGTTGCCGACCAGAAGCCAGCTTAACAGAGTAAGATGGCCTGCAGCGGAATCCCCTCTTTTCAGATTTCTTTGGTCCTTTTCTTCCCGAAAAACTGCCGGAGCACCTCAGCGGACTCCGTTCCGAGGACCCCTCCCGTTACCTCGCAGCGGTGGTTGAGGGACTCGCTTTGCAAGATGTTAATCCAACCACCGGCAGCTCCTCCTTTGGGGTCAGGGCACCCAAACACCACCCGGCGCAAGCGAGCTAGAACAACAGCCCCGGCACACATCGGACAAGGTTCTTTGGTAACGTAGAGATCGCACTGGTTGAGCCGCCAATCACCAACGGCTGCCGCCGCCTGGGTAATTGCCAGCATTTCCGCATGAGCGGTGGCGTCCTTGAGCATTTCTACTTGGTTCCAGGCTCGCCCGATGACTTCACCCTGGCGTACCACCACCGCTCCAACGGGCACCTCATCAGCCGCGGCCGCCTTGTGAGCGCAGCGAAGAGCGGACTGCATATAGAATACGTCCGGCTGCCCGTCGAATCCTTGGATTTCTTGGTCGCTCATCTTAGCCTTACCCCATGAAAACAATTATTGCCCCATCGATCCTTGCCTGCGATTTCGCCCGCCTGGGCGAGGAAGTAGCCTCGGTCACCCGTGCCGGGGCCGATTGGATACACTGCGATGTCATGGACGGTCACTTGGTGGACAACATCTCGTTCGGATCGGCATTTGTCGAGGCAGTGGCTCACCACACCAACCAACCGCTCGACGTCCATCTCATGATCTCCCAACCCGACCGCTACCTCGAACGCTATCTCCCGGTGGCTAACTCGGTGGATATTCATGTGGAAGCGGAAGCGGATGTGGCCGAAACATTACGCCGTATCCGGGCGGGCGGAAGAAAGGCCGGGCTGGCCCTCAACCCCGGCACCTCGATCGATTCGATTGAACCCTACCTCGACCAATTCGATATTCTCTTGATCATGACGGTCGAACCGGGATTCGGTGGCCAACCCTTCATCGAGGCCATGCTTCCCAAAATTCGAAGAGCAACCCAACTACGGACCAAGGCTGGCCTGTCATTTGATATTACGGTCGACGGCGGCATCAAAGTGGCCACGGCCCGTCAATGTCAGGAAGCGGGGGCCAATGTCATGGTTGCAGGAACTTCCGTCTTCCGAGCCACCGATCGGCGCGCCGAAATTGCCGCTCTCCGCTAAAATGTCTTATTGAGAGGAGACCTCGGGCCGACTTTCACCCGAGAGGAGGGCCAAAACTTCCCCAGCTAAAAAAAGTGAGCCAGCCACCAAAACCGGAAAGGCTCCGGCTCGTGCCTCCGCTAAAGCCTTTTCCATAGGGCCAACCCTGACCGAAGCGAAACCAGACTCCCCAGCTAGCGAAAGCAACTCCTCTGCCGGAACTCCCCGGGAACTACTCAGCGGAACAAGCCACACCTCATCAGCGATGATCCGCAAGAGGCGCAAAAGCTTTTCTGCCTCCTTATCCTCCAAGACCCCAAAAATTAAATGTGCTTTGACGTCTCCGAAAACCTCCCGCCAAGTGTCGACCAGAGCTTGCACCGCCTGAGGGTTATGGGCGCCGTCCACCACGAGATCTCGACCCAGTCTCTGAAAGCGCCCGGGCCAAGACAAAGTTGCCAATGAGGCCCTCGTGATCGGCTGAGCAATCTCCACCCCGATCGCCTTCAGGGCAGCCCAAGCCACCGAGGCATTCCATCGCTGGTGCACTCCAGCAAGAGCCAGCGGCCCGTGGTTCCAAGGCTCCTCGACAAAATCTATGACGGTTCCGGCACTGGTGGCATGGGCCCAAAGAACCGCCCTCACCTCCTCCACTTGCGGAGCCGAAACAACCGGAACCCCCGGCTTGATAATCCCCGCTTTCTCCGCCGCAATCTCCGCCAAGGTACTCCCCAGCCATGCTTGATGATCCCAGTCGATTGGAGTGATGATGGAAACGAGGGGAGAAATCGCATTGGTTGCATCCAAACGGCCTCCCAGTCCCGTCTCCCAGACCACTAGGTCGACCCTTTCCTTGTCAAACCACCACGCGGCTAAGGCCGTGGCCAACTCAAAAAATGTCGGCGGCTGATCCCAGCTCTCGACCGCCTCGCGCAAGCAAGTCAGCCCCTCCGCCACCGCCTCCTCGGGGATCATAATCGCATCGACCCGAATCCGCTCACGGAACTCAAACAAGTGCGGTGAGGTGTAAAGTCCGCAGCGTATACCGTTAGCGCGCAACATGGTATCGAGCATAGCGCAGGTACTGCCCTTGCCATTGGTCCCGGCCAGATGGAGGAAGCGCAGGCGTTGCTGCGGTTGCCCTAAGGCGGCGAGGAGGAGGTGGGTGCTTTCCAACCCCGGCTTGATCCCAAAGGTCTGGGTCCGGTAGAGCCACGCCAGGGCGTCGCGGTAATTCACTGGCCGCGATCGAGAAAGTCGAGCAATTGCGAGAGTACGCCCCGCATACGATGGCGGGAGATGATCATATCAACCAGGCCATGCTCCTGTAAAAATTCGGCAGTCTGAAATCCCTTAGGTAGTTCCTGATGGGTGGTTTCGCGGATGACACGCGGTCCGGCAAAGCCAATCATGCACTTTGGCTCGGCCACGATAATGTCACCCAGAGAGGCATAGCTGGCCATCACTCCCGCGGTGGTCGGGTTAGTCAAAACGGAAATATAAGGCAACTGAGCCTCGGCCTGCCGCGCCAAGGCGCCGCTTGTTTTGGCCATCTGCATCAGACTAAGCATACCCTCATACATGCGGGCACCACCAGAAGCAGAGATAATGATAACCGGCCATTTTTTCTCGGTAGCACGCTCGATGATTCTCGTAATTTTTTCCCCCACCACCGAGCCCATTGTGGCAGCAATAAAGCTAAAATCCATGACCGCGAGACCGATCGGGTGGCCTCCGAGGGCCGCGTCACCGGTGATGACCGCATCCTTCAAACCAGTTTTTTTCCGGTAGGTTTCTAGTCGTTCTTCGTAGGTGGCGACACCACGGAACTTGAGAGAATCAAGCGAGAGCATTTCGGCATCCCTCTCACGAAAACTCCCTGGATCAACGAGGGACTCAATGCGCGAGCGGGCCCCGATCATCAGGTGATGCTGGCACTTGGGGCATACCTGCAGATTTTGAGAAAACTCATTGCGGGTGATGACCTCCCCGCAGGAAGGACACTTGATCCACAATCCCTCGGGTACATTGCTTTTTGCCTTGCTTCGGACTTTGAGGGCAGGCTTTTGAAAAATTCCCATGGCGATCTTCTAGCCGCGCGAGACCGTAATGACAACCACGACGGCAACCCCAGCCTGACGGAGGACGCTGGCACAGGCATCAGCGGTTGATCCAGTCGTTAGCACATCATCTACCAGAGCCAAACGCTGGCCCTCCACTTCAGGGTGGCCGGTCAAAGAAAAAGCTCCAGAGAGATTTTTAATTCTCTCCGCTCGGTGAAAATGCGTCTGGGTCTGGGTGTAGCGCTTGCGGCGGAGACAATCTAGGACAGGCAACCCCAGACGTGCTCCGGCCAACTGGGCCAATACGTCCGCCTGATTGAATTCCCGTTCGCGGCGGCGCGTCGGATGAAGGGGCACCGGCACGATCCCATCCAATCTCATTTCTTGGACACGTCGGTCACGGAACCCCTCGCTCAACATTCGCGCCAGAAGGTGGCGCAGATGCAAGTGACCACCATATTTGAATTGATGGATAAGATGACGAACGACCCCACGACTCCGATAAGCCGCCGTCGCAAAAGCGAAAGCCCAATCCTGATCACCACAGTTGCGGCAGCGGAAATCCGTCGAGAGGGCCCCACTGTAGGGCTGGCCGCAAACGAGACAACACGCCCCCTCTATCTTCGGACAAGCCCGTCGGCAATCCCGGCAAAGCCCTCCTCCAAGCCGCGACAAGGCACAACCACAAGCCGCACAATGCGGAGGGTAAAGGAGTCCCGCCGCAGCCTCACCCCACTTTCGAATCGGCCGGCCGAAAAACATAATGAAGATAAATTTTGACCAAGAATCCCGTGAATAAAAGTGCCAAGAGGGGCAACAAACCAGTGGGAACCGCGCCCGTAACCAGATTGGGACCAACCCATGGCAAAAGATCCTCGGCCCTAGCGGAAGCTGGCCGGAGGAAGAGGCCGGTGGACTGCTGCCCAAGAATCCATCCCGCGTGCAGTCCTATGGGTAGCCAAAGGGAATGCGTTCGCACCGCGGCGGACCCAAGAATCCATCCGGCAACAAAAAGACTGGCCACTCCAAATGCCAGCACCACTCCCACGGGCAAGCCATCGCCGACGCGCAGCACCTCAGAAAATCCGCTGGACCATTGCACTTCGTCCGGAGCGATCTTTGTTTTGGAGGGCTTAATGAAGTGGACCGTAACAAAGAGCACCGTGGTCACAAAAATGGCACCCGCCCGCGGCAAGGTCCAAAGACACACCCCGAGAATCACCCCCCGAAAAACAATCTCCTCAATTCCCGAGACGAAAGTCGCTGTTAAAAGAACTCGACCAAGCCCAGCCCAGTCGGGATGGGCGCGGAATTCAAACATCCCAGAAAGAAAATAGCCTAGGGAGAGCAGAGCCACTATTCCGACGGCGAGAAGAATCCCCACCAGGGTGTCCGTCAGTGCCGAAGGATTGGGTTGTAGGTTCAACTGCCCCGGTCGACGCAAACCGATCCAGCGTAAGGCCGGCACGAGGAACACCAAAGCACTAACCTGAAGAGAGCGGGAGAGAACCCGGTGGAAAGGAAACTTGGCCAACCACTCGGTTAGACCGGCCGCGTCCAAGGCTTGACCCGCCCAAAAAATGGGAGGAGCGACCAAGGCCCCCGCGGTTATTGCCCCAGACAAGTAAATGATAATCTTGAGGTATGAGGGCATAGGGGAAGCAGGTGACATCGGGAAACCGCAGCAAGCTCAAGCAGACTACCGTTGCTGCATTCCTGCCCTGGCGGGGTTTGTCAGTCGGACCTCTACGGCTCCCGATGCCGCTGTTACCTTAACCAGAAGAGGAGGAGACACAACCCAGCAGGAGAGCCTCTAAGTAAGAGACAAACATCTTGTCTTGGCCTCCCAAATCAGTCTATATCTACCGCCCGCATGCCACGGAGTGTACAGACCTAGAGACCTCCGGTGAAAAAAAGACGAATCAAAGCCACCGAACGCAGTTTGCCATGACCAAGCCCCTCCTTATTTCCTGTATTGTTCTTTCTCTCGGCGCCGCCGCGCTGGGATTTCTTAATCGTCAAAATTTGGTGCAGACGGAAGAAAATCTTGTAGCCACCACCGATCAAAAAAATGATCTATCCAAAAAACTCACGGGCGCCAAAAAAGATATCCAAGGGCACAAGGATGAGATCACATCCCTAAGCAGCGATAAAGACACCCTCACGGCAAACCTTGGCGAAACTCAGAGTGAACTGGAAAAAGCCAAAGGAGAGACAGCCTCCACCCAAAAAAGTCTAGAGGACACCAAAACAGATTTGGCCAACCTTCAGAAAGACGCTGATGCCAAAGATGATCGCATCGCCGAACTTGAAGAGCAGACCTCCACCCCACAAGACATCGCTGGTGGAGGAAATCAAAACGGACCCGAGGCCCAAGCCCGCCTCACCGAACTTGAAACGGTTAATTCGCAGCTTCAGGACCTGAACAGTACCTTAGAAACCCAAGTGGCCACTCTGCGAGGCAAGGAAGAAGCCCGACAGAAAGTACAAGTTCGGCAAGGTCTCCAAGGCACCATTCTGGCGGTCAATCAATCGTGGAACTTTGTTGTCCTCAGTCTGGGTGATCGGCAAGGGTTAGTTCCTAACGCGGAGCTACTCATCCAACGCGGAGGAAAGTATCTCGGCAAAGTCCGAGTGACTTCCGTCGAGTCTTCTACGGCCATTGCCGATATTCTTCAGCGCACAGTACCGCGTGGCCTCACCGTTATGCCTGGTGACAATGTCATCTATCAGGCCCAGCGCAACTAATCTGCCATGCTGCGCCGACGTCTGCTGGGACTTCTTATGCTGGCCGCACTGGGCGGCCTTTCTTCCTGCCAAACGGCACCCGAGACAGCCAGCCCTGAGGGCAGGGGTGTCAGCACCTTACCATGGAACCGTCCAGCCAGCTGGGAGGGAGGCGGTATGGTAGGAAGCCAGCTCAGTAGCATGCGGGGATACTGAGTGCCGACCGAACCATTTCGCCGCGCTCTCGTCCTCAAAGGTGGAGCCCTTGGTGACTTTCTTCTCATTCTCCCGGTTCTTGCCGCCTTACGGGAGGCCGCCCCGCAAGCCCAAATCGAGATTCTTGCTTATCCCAAGATCGCTTCACTAGCTGCTGCGGGAGGTCTGATTGACGCGGCTCATCCCATTGAATACGGGCCCCTCGCCGGATTCTTTACTCGTGGGGCGGTGCTCAATCCCTCGATGAAAGATTTCTTTGCCTCTTTTGATCTGGTGATTAGCTACCTCTATGATCCGGATAAAATATTGGCAGAAAACCTCCGGACCTCTGGCGTAACTAACCTTATCTGCGGCCCCCATCGTCCCGAGGAAACAGCCCACGCTATTGACCAGCTGGCAGCTCCACTTAGCGCCATTGGTCTCCCCCTCGGCCGGCGTGCTGTCCATCTCTCCATCCCACCAAAGCTACCCTCTCGCCCCACCGTGGCTATCCATCCAGGTTCAGGGAGTACCCACAAAAATTGGGCGCCTGATCATTGGCGGCAGCTGGTAAAAAGAATCTTGGAGGAAAACCCGACCATTGAAGTGGCGGTGATCGGGGGGGAGTGCGACGCTGCGGCCCTAGCGGTCTTGGGCCAACTAAGACGGGAGGAGCGCCTTGTTTTCCATGAGAACCTCCCGCTCCCAGATCTGGCAGCCCATCTCGGAGGATGCTCTCTTTATCTCGGCCACGACACCGGAATCAGTCATCTTGCAGCTGCCTCGGGAGTTCCCTCACTCCTCCTCTTCGGACCAACCGAACCGGGAGTGTGGGCCCCACCTCACGATCAAGTTCATCTGCTCCGAGCCCCCGATAAGACGATGGAAAATCTGACAGTCGACACCGTAATGGCGTCGGTGAGACGCCTCCTCCCCCAGCTTTGATCGCCCGCAAAACGTTCTAGGATAAAATGGTGAAGCCATGACCAGACTCATTAGATTAACCAGTGCTTGCGTCCTTGCCTCTCTGGCTGGGCCGGTGGGAATAGCCCACGGTGAATCAACAAGATGGGAGGACCTGAAAACAGAAGCTGGTAGACTAACCAAGGGTCTCCCGGAGAACGAGGAAGTCGGGCGCAGCTTGCTCAGCCATCGCTTGGCTTCTCAGTTGTCGCAATTTCAAAAATTTCTCACCGATCATCCGCAAAGCCCCAACCGCTGGGAAGCTCGCATGACGGTGATGCAAATTGCTAACTCGCTGGCCATGCTGGAAGAGAGAGAGCCGGATATAAAGTCCCGTCAGGTCGAACTCCAATCGATTGCCGACGACAACGAGGCCCCCGACCATATCAGGGCTGATGCAGGGCTGGTTCTTCTGCAAATTTACTCGATGGACTTCGACGGCAAGCGCGACCAGCCCTCGGCTGAAAAACTCGCGGCGGAGATCAATCGTTTTCTCGATACTTACCCGGCAGACCCTCGCGAACCCAGCCTACGCCTGACCGAGGCCCAGACACTTGAAGCTTACCATCCGGAGCGGGCGCGTACCATCTACGAGGAAGCGACAAAAAATCCGAACCCCGATATTGCTGAGGCGGCGAAAGAGGCCCTTGCCTTGATGGAATTGCAGGAGAATCCTCTCGAACTCTCCTTCACCGCACTCAACGGCCAAGAGGTCAACTTGGCCGACCTCAGAGGAAAAGTCGTTCTGATTGACTTCTGGGCCACCTGGTGCCCTCCCTGCCGTGTCGAGGTGCCGGCTCTCGTCACCGCTTACGAAAAATTCCACGATCAAGGTTTCGAGATTATCGGAATTTCGCTCGACCGAGACCGCTCCGCCCTCGAAAAATTCCTCAGAGAAAACAAAATGACTTGGCCCCAGTTTTTCGACGGAAAGGGGTGGGAAAATGCCATCGCGACGCGCTTCAAAATCCAGAGCGCCCCCACCCTCTGGCTGCTCAACCGCCAAGGGAAACTGATAGATTCTGCCCCGCGCACCCGCTTGGATCAGGCCATTGCAGCCGCCTTGGCCCAGCCCTAAAAAGAGGAAAAGAAAAAAACCCTAATCGGCAGGACTTTTCCTCTTCGTTATCGCCCGGCGTACTCGCCATCGAAGAGGAGCCTTAACAATGTAGCCAACGCAGTCGGGCGCCCCGCAGCGGCAGGGATGGTCAAGGTAGTGGTCGTAATCGTAGTAGTAGTCATAGGAAAGTTCGTCACTCGGCCTAATTGTCTTGATCGCCACGATCCAAATCCGCCCCCGCACCACTTGTGACTCGCAGTTAGGCCGGCAGGAATGGTTGATGTAGCGGGCGGTATTCCACCGCACCCGGCCATCAATATCCGCCATTTTGTTGAGCTCGAAGGTGTAGATACAGCCGTCTCCCCCTCTTTTGGCCCGGCGCTGCCGGAGCAGCTCGCGCCGCCATCCCTCTTTCTTGGTGATCCGTTCGCCGGTGTATTCAATAATGCGCGTTCCCGGGGAAATAGGCTGAATGGCAAACATGCCTCGGCCGTGGATCTTCGACCCTCGCACCTTGGCCCACTCACTTTTTGTTGGTCGCATATTAGCCATGAAGGCGGATTTTTAACCAAAGACGGTTTGTTTTCGAGTTTGTTAAATAATCGTCTGAACAGGGCAGCTGGCCCAAGATACCATTTTCAATCATGCAGGCCTACGACGTTATAATTCTGGGGGGTGGTGCCGCCGGACTTTTTTGTGCCTGCACCGCCGGGAAACGCGGGCAGCGGGTACTTCTTCTCGAACACAATAACAAGGTGGGGAAGAAAATTACCATTTCCGGCGGCGGGAGGTGCAATTTCACCAATCTGCAAGCTGCACCTGAACACTACCTCTCGGAAAATCCAGCTTTCTGCCGCTCTGCCTTAGCTCGCTACCAGCCGGCGGACTTTCTCTCCCTCGTGGAGAGCCACGGCATCGCCTGGCACGAAAAAAAAATGGGGCAACTCTTCTGCGATACCAGCTCACGCGAGATTATCACCATGCTTTTAGCCGAGGCGAATCAGGCCGGTGTCACCATAAATTACGACACCTCCATCGGCTCGGTAACTCGGCCAGAAAAATTTCACCTTGAGACATCCCGGGGCAAAGTTTCCAGCAATGCCCTAGTTGTTGCTACTGGTGGCCTCTCCTTTGCCAAGCTTGGCGCTTCCGATTTAGGCTACCGACTGGCTCGGCAATTCGGCCTCCGAGTGACCACCACCCGCCCTGGACTTGTCCCTCTGACCTTCGGCGAGAAGGCTCGCCCCATCTACGGTCCGCTCAGTGGAGTCTCTTTGCCAGTTAAGGTCCGCCACAAGGGAACCGAGTTCAGCGAGTCCCTCCTCATCACCCATCGCGGACTAAGCGGACCTGCCGTGCTCCAGATTTCCAGCTACTGGCGCGAGGGCGAACCACTCTCTTTCGACCTCCTCCCTACGGCACTTGATCTTCCAATCCCGGGAAAAATTAATGCTCCCACTCAATTGTCGAGCATCTGGCCCAAAAGATTTTCTGAAACATGGTGTGCCGAG
>Ga0307488_10001896_pt1 | contig 17668 bp, 31 predicted proteins | sample SB02metaG_FD_202248 | JGI IMG/M metagenome (GOLD analysis project Ga0307488, IMG submission 202248) | Sea-ice brine microbial communities from Beaufort Sea near Barrow, Alaska, United States - SB 0.2 | ecosystem: Environmental > Aquatic > Marine > Coastal | place: USA: Alaska | collected... | reverse complement strand
ATAAACCTTCTTACTGTTGCTAAAGCTGAGTTAATCGCTTGTTCCATATCAACGTACACGTACATTCCGCATCTGCCTATGAATGTCATGTTTGGTTTTTGCATGTTCTTATAGTTATTATATACAACTCTATTAGAGCCATCTATATCCTTAACTGGATAGTACCGTTCATGGTTATTATCCTTGTAGTCACATGGCTCTTCGTATGTTATAGAAGTCATTACATCATTAACACCATGTGCCGGCATATTCTTCCACTCTGTCATTCGAGTGTATGGCCCATCGTGCGTAAAGTTAACCACCGCAGCAGGTAATAGTTTTGGCAATGGTAGATCTACATTGTGAAATTTGATGGAGCGATAAGGCAGTTCACCAAACTCATAATCATAATACTCGTCAATGGCCATTGAGTTAAACACGTGTTTGTACCAACCTTCCATAAACGGCTTGAAAGGTGTATTTAATTCGACTGTTATATTTTCATGATCTAAAATATTCTTAAACACTTCCTCATAACCATCTCTTGGCACGCCTTGAAACTCGTCATTAGGAAAGTACTCTTCGTTGTCGTCATCTCTTACTGCAACTCTTTTGAGGATGGATGGATCGAGTTCTTCTATGGTTTTTCCCCACATCTTATACGTGTATGGGGCATAAAACGTGCTAATAATATTTTCTTCGCCAACGATCTCTTTGGTTTCTCTATTGACTGGAAGAGTAACGTACTGGCCAGTGCTTAACATTGCCTTGGCTTTATGCCTGTACTCAACCCATACACCAAACTGTGTAACCCAATCCCAAACCCTTTTATTGTTCGTATGAAATAGATGTGGTCCATACTTATGAATGCGTATGCCGTGCTCATTAGTATAATCATATGCGTTACCAGCAATGTGATCTCTTGAGTCAATCACTCGTACTGTATGACCAGCTTTGGCCAGTTCATGTGCAATAACTGCTCCTGAGAATCCAGCTCCTACTACCAGATATTCCGGCTCAGAAAGTTTTGTCAAGGTCATAGAACCACTCCTTTCCTAGATCTTCAGGAGTGCCTATCCACTGAGTTGGCTTCTTTTGTAACTCAATCATGCCACGATATGTAGGTATTCTTTCAATTGGACATTTTAGAATAGGTCCATCTTTCTGGCCAGTAATGTGCAATCCTGAATTAAGATGAAAATTCTTAAGATCTTTAGGATAAACAAGAGAAGGGCCAGCAGTTATATAAAACTGGCATTCTTGGTGTTTATACATTAGTGGACACCAATGTCGATTAAAGTCTTTTTGGTCACCAATATATGTGCTAATTATTACCACGGCTTTTGCGCCTCCACGACGGCTGAATGTAATGCTCTAATTTTACCTTTAGTGTCAATGTTTTTGAAATCATTAACTCTGCTATCCATATACTTATGGGCTTTTACCATGATGAATCCAAGATCACGCATTGTATCAATAAGCTCAGCTCGTGGCCATACGTAAAGGTGTTCACCTTCTTGCCACAACAAAGCTTGTCCACACTGTACACGTATGGATTCTTTACGATATTCTGGTGGACAGAATCCGTGTTTTACTACATAAAAATTATGGTATGCCGCGCAAAAGAACTCTTCATCTTCAGTAAGAGCCCACTCTCCAAGTAGCTTATCAACAAACTCACGAGGTGGCCAAACTGTACGTAGAGTACCACCCGGCTTGAGTACTCTAAACATTTCTTTAAGAAAGGCTATGCCTTCTTCTTTATGGAGGTGTTCAATAAAATGCTCGTTGTATGCACCATCATAGGTATTATCCGATATGCCTCGCATAGGCAGTTGGCGCATATCGTATTTTTCTACGCCTTTTTCAACATCTGCAACGTCTCGGAAAGCGTCCCAGTTAATTCCTCTCTTTGCACCAGCTGCAATCTCGAGATATCTGGCCATCTTTCATTCCTTTCCATAATTTAGGTATGTTGAACTTGTCCCTTGCAAGATAATGGTTAATCTTACCATCAGGCCATTTTCCTTTACCCCACTGATAAGGCATCCTATTCCAGTATGTATCAAGTTCGTAAACATTAAAAACTGGCTGACTTAGCTGCAGGTTAACATACATTTGCTCTGTATATCGAGTACGTAGTACGTATTCATCAACTGAAGTAAAGTGCTCACGTGCTTTTATACGGCCATGTTTGGTCCATAGTTGCACACCACCATTAAGATACCGGAATCGTTCTTCAGGATATACAGTTGATTTAGGAAACTCCCAGTCTTTGCCAAATAGCTGTTTACCATAAGCAATAATTCCACGTTTCCATTGTGGTACATCCATCACACGTTTGAGCCAACCTGCAGGTGGACCTGTATGCACATTCAATTCATGCACCATAGCCACATCAGACTCTTGGTCAAAGCTTTCAAAGATATTCTCATTTGTAGTGATTAGCATATCCAGATCGAGTGTCAGGATATTGTCGTACTCTTCGTATTGAGGATCATAGAAGATACGTAATGAGTCAAGGCGTGGATCCAGATGTTCGAAATACCTATCGTTTGCTAGCTTGTATTCTGCTCCGCAAAACTTGGCATACATTTGTGCACACTCTGATCCAGCCTTGGCCCAGTCTGGTAATTCCACTCCACCTAGATCCGCATCAAAAGATTCGTACGGAATATAATATTGTAATAATAAATTTTTCATTTATTCGTGTTCACCACCAGGGTCACGCGGATCTAACTCCATCTTTTCAAGCTTTCCTTTGCCTGATAGATACATAACGGTACGTGCACGTGATGGTGTGTGATAACCTTTTTTAAGAAAGAATGTAGGATTATTCTTTGCAGTTTCAAATGTCCCTACAGTAACCACAATTGCAGCTAACAATAAAGCGTGGGCAACCGCGCTTACACCAAATACAAATATGCTTCCCATATACGTAGAAAACACAATACACCACATCCAAGCTAAAACTTGTAAGACTAAATGGCGTACGCCAGTATCAGGTATATGCTTAAGCGGATTGACATCAGCATTCATGAGGCCTTCCCAGCTGTTATATACCATTTCTCTCATAGACTTCACTCCTTTTTCAAATTCAACATGTAATGGATAATTGGCATCCATTACATCTTTAAAATCAATTGCATCATAAACATTTATAAACGTTTTTGATACTTTTTCATTACGAAACCATGCTGTAACTTTATACATTATTTTCCTTTAGCATCACCTGACTTTGCTTTTGTGTAAGCACTAGCTCCAAAGAATGCGGCCACTAAACCAGCGATTGCTACAAAGTATGTAGGTGCAATATCTGCAATCAGTGATGCTGCTTTCTCATAGCCAAGCATAGCTGTTATTAATATGCCACTTGGATACAATAGCATTCCTGCTAATGCAAACCAAGCCATTTTACGGATTTGGTCTTCCTTTGCATCTTCATTCTTTTGCATAGAAACTTCATGATCAAATTCTGCTATCTCTTTAGCCCTCGCCATTTCTTCATCTGTAATAATCCCATCGCCATCAGCGTCTAGTTTGCTAAAAATCGAACCTTCTTCGAGCGTCTTCGGTGCCATCATAGTACTCCCTAATGATTTGTGCAATTTCTTTTGCTCTAACAAATCCATTACGAAGTGAGTTTGATCTATGACCATTCTCCAAAAACCAGTCTATAGTATCTATACAAGAAGACCGACTGGTCATATTGAAGTCATATGTTAAATCTTCGAACTCGGTTCTTAGATTTAATATTTCAGTGATAGTTGCCATGCTTTCTCCAGTTCAACAAATAAGTAGTCTTCAAGGTCGTCTTCATTACACTGGAAGCGTATAGCTATACCACCAGCTTCTTGAAAACGTTCGATATTCTCAGGTTTATCGTCAATCAAAATATTTGGCTGACGAGTGAGAGAATTATATGCATATTTATGCTTATTACTAGTGAAGATAACATTTTCAACTAATGGAGGCATATAGTTCAATTCTTCAAGCCATCTGCGTTTCCAGTAAGCTGAGTTGTTATGATCACCACGTAGTGGAGAAGAACAGATACCCCAATCACCATTAGTGAGTTTGCTTACAAAATCAACGATCGCACATGAGAGACTAGGACCTGATCTACGTGGACCACGATCTTCTCTAAAGATTGGTAGTGTGTAAAAGAAGTCAGTATTAGCAAGTTCTTTAAATTTAATCTCACGATCTTGGATTGACTTCCAATGGTCAACACCGTAGAGGTTTTCAATACCGCTGAAGAAATCAGCGATGACTCCATCCATATCAAGCAATACTGTCATTTATTATTCCTTTCGCAAATTCATATAAGTCAATAACCATTTCAGGCTGATTAACACCTATTATAACACCAATTATAACTCCAATAACGAGATACATTATCCAGCCTCCGGACCAAAGTCAATCGAAGTTTTGCCATCGTCAATGTTATCAAAGATCCTCTCGAGGTATTCGATGCGATCTAGGATCTTAGCAGTTTTGGTTTTAATTGCATACAAGTCAGTATATTCGTTTTGAAATGCAGTCATTTGATTTACTGTTAATGAAGTCATTATGCAGCCTCCTCAATCATTGGTGAACCATCAAAGGTAGTAGTCATGATAACCGGTTGGCCACCAAGTTCATTCTCACCGACACGACACTCGATCCAACGAGCAGCTTCTTCGATAGAATCAAAACCTTGAGACTCATCAGCATCAAAACCAGTTTCAGTCTTGATTTCTACAGTGCCACGGAATGAACCAAGCATATCTGTATCGATAAATGCTGTATGGTCTGAAACGATATTTGAAGCTTTGTAGAAACCTTCAGAAACTTTAACTAACTTTAACATGATATTTTCTCCTCATCATCATTTTATAGATATATTATACACCATATTGATAACATTGTAAACAAAAAAGTGAGCAGAAATGACTAATCTGCTCACTTTTTTTATGAAAAGAATATTGGTATCCCGTACCGGATTTGAACCGGTGTTGCCGCCGTGAAAGGGCGGTGTCCTAAACCACTAGACGAACGGGACTTGATTTTAGTGGAACATCTTACGACGATTGTACTCATCACGAGTTTCAATCATTTGATCAATCCAAGCATCACGTGTTTCTTTGTACATGACAGGATGGAAGTCATCCACATCCATAACGATGCGAGTCTGGTTGATAGCCATACCAGTACGTTCTTCCCACATGACAGCATAAGCTGCAAGCTGCATAAAGTAATTACCAATATTAGCCTTTTTCTTAGGACGACGCGAAGTCTTCCAATCAACGATTGTAGGTACACCATCCCATTCAACAATGGCATCACATGTACCAGCTAGTTTCAAATGGTCAGAATATAAAGGTACTTCTTGACCATAGACTTTGGTAACATGCTTATCCAGAAGAGGACGTAGATTCTCTAGAGATTGTACCACATGAGGTAAGAAACCTTCACGGCATTCAGTATCGTTTTGTAGATACTTTTCAATCAATGAGTGGACTTCAGTGCCACGTTTAGCAGCACGGCTACCGATACGATTGGCTTCTTCCTCACCAACACGTTTACGCCATTTAGCAATAGACTCTTCGCTTAGGATAGAAAGTACAGTAGTAACAGAAGGGTAAGCGTTCCCATCAAGCGTAAGGTACCGTCGTCCGTCTGGGCTGTCCGTTCGATCCAACTTATCATATCCCATATCGATTTTTTCATGGATAAACTCCATCATATATTCCTTTTCCAATTGTTAGATCCATTATATCACGCTTTTCTGCAAATGTACATATAATAATGAGCAGATTAGTATTCAGTTTTTGACTCATAGACATCAAAGTCTACTCCTTGTCCAACCCCTACAATACACATAGTATCTTCGTTGAAAAACTCAGCCATTAGCCAAAACTGAGATTTTGGTTCATACCAAAAACCATAGTCCATTGTACGTGTTTCATTGCCTACACGTGCTTGACCTACCATTGCCATCAACGGCATTAAACCATCACCAACAATACGATCCATTACCTCTTCGGTAGGACCGCATTGAATTGGTTTCTCAGCCCAATATGGGCCTTGTTGTACTGGTTCCTGTGGAAACCCGTCGTTCGGGTTTGCAAAAGCTACAGACCCTAGGAACACTACATAAAACGCCATAAGTGTTCCTATAATATATTTGTGCATTATTTTAGCCCCATCATCTCCTTTGTCATGATATAATCACGAACAATACCCGAGCGGACAATATCGTCCCACCCAAACTGGACTATAGAAAACTGGTTCATTCTTTCAATAATATTTAAGAACTTCATAAGTCCATCTTTTTCACCGTCATTCTTAAAATCAGACTGAAGGTAATCACCGGCAAATATTATCCGGCAGTTCTCACCAACTCGAGTCATAATCGAATCAAGCTCATGGAAGTTTAGATTTTGCATTTCGTCAACAACAATGATGGCATTATCAAACGTTTTGCCACGTATGTACGATGTTGTTTCAAACTGTATCTGATGACTATTTATCATTTTATTATAGGCTGCGCTTGCGGCATTTGAAAATAGTTGATCGCATATCATACGATATGGTGCCTCAAATACTGATGTTTTTTCTTCTAGCTTTCCCGGCAAGAATCCAATTTCTCTTACCGCTACTACAGATCGCACAAGAATAATTCTGTCATAACCTGCTTCATTAAGCATCTCATCTAAAGCAAGATACATTGCAAGGAAAGTCTTACCGGTACCAGCAGATCCAGCTAAGATTAGATTTTCGCCTTCATCCCATAACTTAAATGCCTTTTGCTGGTTTTTAGTCATTGGATCTATTTGATATAGATCACACGCTTTTACTTTAGAAGAGTTATTGCTCATGAGTTATCAATTGTATTCCCAGGATATTTCTTTTTGATTGATTTCAGATGACTACGAAAATCACCATCGGTTTTACTCATAACACTACCATGCATTGAGATAAAGTTATTAGGTACTAAGACTTTAGAAACGTCAGGTAATTCATCGAGGACAGTTTGCAGCTCCTCGTACGACATGTTGACATCCCATTCGTCTCCGGTCTTACTATCGCGTAGCGTGTAAACGGGCATTGATTTCTTCTTCCAATTCTAAACATCTGTGGTGCAATACAGAGATTGCAGTATGAATATGACCAGTGTCATGTGGTTCAAGTCTACTTTCAAGTAGCTTGATTTCCGATTGCAATATTTTATATTTATCCATTACTGTGTACATTATTAAACCACTCCGGTCTGTTGCGTTTTGTCCATACCATTTTAAAACGCTCTTGTTTTGTTTGATAGAAAAGCCTGTATGACTTTACTGGATCTGGAAACATGCATTCAGGGTTTGCTTTCATTGCAAGTTTAAATTCTGTCAATTCATTTTTCTGTGGCATATTCACTGGCATAATACTAAGGATGTCACGTAGAACTCTATCGGTTTTATGCGTTTTGCCATACCTGTATGTATACTCGTCACATAGTGCAAGAAAGTGTTCGTAGTGCCATTTGTAGTTTTCGGAAGATTCCATAGTCCATACAGTACAAGGGTGGTGAGCGTGCACTGCGCTGTAGAGTGTGGTTTCGTAATACTGGTTTTCCATGCGCCAGTATTTGACCACAGTCTTACCAGATTTAGATGGACGTTTTTCCATAATGCCATCAAGCATACGATGTGATGTAGATAACATTTGACCAGATTCGACAATCATTTTTGGTACATGCTTGTCACATTGCATTTGAGCAGCAATGACTGGATCTTTGTGTAGTATAAACAGATTCATAATGATAAAACCCCTGATTCATAATATAAGTATATTATATCACAAATCAGGGGAGTTGTAAACAATTAAATGACTGCAGCTAGCCTTTCTTCCATAAAGAGTTTCTTCTTCATAAGTTTTTTAACTCGATCACCATCGCCTCTATTTTTGAGTTTCGAAATGTAACCCTCAATAAGGGCGATATCATTCATGAGTCGTTCGAGCTGTATTGCTGGCATTATTGTCTCCGTGTTTATGGGAATCAATCAGCTAGTAGTTTTGGAAATGCCTCCTCAATAACTGGCCGAGTGATACCGGTTGGTTTGTCTTTATTAATCATACCAATAACGAGCTTAGCGTCGTCGGGGTCTATGCCCTCTATCAAACCGATGAATATACTTTCGCGCTTAACAGGTGTCAGCTTTTCAGATTCGCGTAACCCTTTCACGAAGTATACAAATTCTTTATGCGCTTTATGTAAATTTGTAGGAGCGCTGTGTGCCTCAGACGGAGTCCAAGGTGGCTCTCCACCGGGTAAGTTCCATTCAATAGTAGAATCGAATGTACCACGTAAGATATCTTTTAGAGCCCAGCTTTCGTGCTTAAGTAGAAGTTCTACTTTCTTTTCTTTGGTACGGGCTTTTCTTACCAAGTCTAGCACTTCATGTACGTTCAAGATCATAAACCTATTTATCCTTTATATGCTTCGAATGTATCTTGCATCCTATAAATTCATTATAATATATATCTGATAACAAAACGTCGTTTTCAAACTGAAGCTTAGCTTCGTAGTATGACATTTGACCTTTAGTCTTACACAACATTAAGATTTCTCTTTTATAGTTGTCCTCACCTTTTGATTCTACTAGCTCTTGTACCTGTTTATTGGATCCAAAATAGACGTGCCAGTCAGAGGGTACCCTCGTTCTAACGCGTCTATTTCTTTTAGAATTCTTTGGTAATGTCTTAGGCCTCCAGAAGTTCTTTTTACCGATATATTTTTTACCTGTATCCAGTTCTGTGATGAGGTAGACAAATCCTTGGTATTCTTCAGGAGTATCGACGTATTGTTTATCATTGTATATCCACATGTAGATATATATTACTCATCTTCGTCCCACTCTATTTCACGCTCTCCTCGAGAAACGTCAACATCATCTCCTCCGCACAACGGGCAATACGCTGGAACGTCAGCATTGCATTCGACAATCATCTCGTCTTCGCATTCATGACATTCAACTAAGTACTCATTCATGGTGACTAATCCTTTCTAGAATTTCTAATTTACGTTCATCAGTAGCACGTAACCATTCTCGAACTTCTTCACCAGTCCGATAACACCCTAAACAGATGTTATCGGAAAGAGTACAAATTTGAATACATGGTGACTCAACATTAGAAGTCAATTTCGCAACTTCCACCAGCGCATGCAACAGCTGCAATGGTATCAACGTCTGTGTAGACCTTTTGTGTTAGACCAGATTTCCAATTAATTGGTTTCAAGTTAGCTTGGATCTTATTCCACTTATGGAGTAAATAAGCATCCTTCAAACAATGTTCTGCTCGCTTGTTATCACCTTTTAAGTAGTTTACAGCAAAGTTTTCGAACCGTCTATTCCAATCAGCACGTGCTGCATTCTCAGCACATTCCAAAGAAATATCAATACCGTATCCTTGAGCTGTAGAACAAGCATCCCATAGGTTACTATAGACTTTCAATGCGTCAACAACAAGACCTGATGCAAAGATTGCAGCTTCGTCATATTCTTTGACCATTTGCTTTGCATTGATAACTGCAGTGTTTGGAGCCTGATTGTAATCTTTATCACCTGACATAGACAAGAATGAAATACCTGAGAAAGAATGGCGATTCTTGAATACGTATTGCTCTACTTCATCCCAATCATCGACTAGGATAGTGTTTGATACATTATGGCGAATACCTTTGTCTGCACAAAGCTCTTCATTTGTACCAGCTACAACCCAATGCTTTTGAGCTGTTTTTACTTTATCTAAATGCACAACACCAAGCATATCGTCTTTCATCAAAGAGCCTTTATGCGGAATGATTGGAAACGATACAACGACATCAGTACCTGATGCAGACCATACAGATTCTTCTACCATATACGGATTTGACTTGATGATAGCCTGAGTAATTTCAGACTCTTTATTCATCTGGACATTTCTAATATATGTTGGCGAGTGTTCTGCGTGGATTCCTGATGCTGTCTGAAGTAGAACTGACGCATTTCCTGAAGGCTTAACACATGTTGTCCGAGCGGCAGGATTGATTCCAATAATTGCTGCGATCTCTCTATTGACTTCTTTGACAATTTTAGCTCCTTTTTCAAGTACTTTAGGATTGAACAAGATGTCAGGTTGATTCATCCATCCGGTAATTGATACACCAAGGAGTGCTTCACGATCAAAGATCTTCTTTGATGTTGGACCTAAGAATTTAAAGTCTGTATATCCAGCTTGCATTGTACCAAGGATAGCACCTGCACGGCATGCTTTATAGAAGTCTTCTTCTGTCTTACACATGCCACCATTGATTTCGGTAAGGTTACAACCTTGCCAGCCAGACTTACCATCAATCTGTGGATACATACCAATCTCAACACATGGATTAGTTGTATGCTCTGTAGACTCTACAAACACAAAACCGGGTTCGCCGAATGACTTAACGGATTCCATGAGTTTAGCAAATTCTTCTTTCTTTGCTTCATTACGTACAATAACAGCTGAGTTGTTTGAACGACCACGTTGTGGGTTATCAATAAACCAGTTACCTGTTTTAGCTGTCATCATTTCTTCGTCTGTTGGTGAGAACAAACAAATAGTAGCTGAACGGCGTACACCACCAGATAACACAGCATCAGCTGCATGCATAGTAATATCATAAACATTGATAGGCGATAAATCTAATTCGCCTTTGCTGTCAATTACTTTACTTTGAAGTAAGTGCTCGATCTTATCAAGAGACTTACGTAAGCCTTCTGGACCCGGTGCTTTAAATCCACCAGAGATCTTAGCGCCTTTTGGACGAATTTGTGTAAGATCGAAGAACACACGACGACCTTCAAACTCTGGATATTTACCACCACCTACAAAATAAGATGCCATCAACACGTCTAGTGCTGAAGCCCAACCTTCAATAGAGTCTTCTACAATAAAACCTTTTGCTTGCTTTGTACGAGCGGTAATCTTTGGTAGTTTCGCAATGTGATGTGTTTGTACTGAGAAACCAGCACCAGCACCACACAATAGAATATAAAAGACTTCGCCAAAAAACTCAGGCCGATCTGCATAAGATGATGTACAATTATACATACGCATCTGGTGTTTTAGTAGTTGATCACCACCAAATTGTAGTGAACGTTGAGCGGCAAGTACACGCTGCTCTTTGTAAGCTTGTTTCGCTTCGTCTAGGTAAGGACCTAATTCATTACCTTTTTGTTTATAATTTTCAGCATGCATGTCAATAACACGATCTACTGCTTCGTCCCAGGACTCATACCGATTTTCCCCATCGATGTATCGAGAGTATCCTTCGTAAAATTTTGTTTCGGACAAAAATTGCCTCGTGTCAACATGAGCTGTTGCCATCAAACTCTCCCTTTTTGTGAATTTCTATTATGAACTATTATATATCATTCTTGCCTGTTTGTAAACAGGTAAAATGAGCGTAAAAGGCTAATACCCAGCAAAATATTTACGAATCATTTCGAGTCGATCGTCAGCTGCAGCCAGCTTATCTAATTCTTCCATGAGAGCTTCGGTAACATCTGAGTGTTCGCCAATGCCAGCTGGGTTATGCAAGTAGACTTCAATATTTGCTTTGTGGACAGCTACAACGCCTTCGGCTTGCTTCTTTGCAGCTGTAATCAATGTTGATGCTATACTCATTACTATTCTCCAATTTTAAGATCTATATTTGCTACGCCTAAAATCCTAGGCTTATCTGATTCACGCTTAATTCCTTTTGACACCATGTGCTTAAGATATGTTGGAAAGATAATCATGTCATCTTCATGTATATCCATGTGTCTTCCTTCGAAGTAAGCAGAATTATCTATATCAGATTTATTAAGTAAATTACTCATTGAATGCGTGTTATGTAAGTATTGAGCAAAAACAAGAGGATTAAGAAACTTAGTTGAACTATGATCTCGTCTATCATAGCTAATATAATGTATGCAGCTATATGCTCCTTGCCATCCTTTTGCTTTATAGAAATGGTCGTGTGGAGCCATAGTCCTAGAGTTCACCGCAAGGTTGACCATCTTCCATCTGTATTCGAAAGAGTGCCAAGACTTGTCAAGTGAATCCATGTATTCATCTATAGCTTTTGCATATGAATCGCTGAGAGATTCTATTTCTTTTGGGCAGTCAAACATTGTGCCATAGTAATGATGGAGGTCCGAATCGGTATCCCAATAATTCTTATTTGGGTCCTTTTCGTATCCCTCCATCGCAGCTTTAATCAATGCTTCTTTATCGTAAGAGTCCGGATCAATCCTAGTTTTGATAACCATACTAGGGAACATGCTATAAGATTCCATTATTACTCCATTTCGATTTTACAATTTCTTTTACGATGGCCATTCCAAGCCGCCCAGCCACCAAGACGTAATGCCCAATAGGCAAGGTAGTTTAGAAAGTGAAAGCCATTTTGTTCAATGTTAATATCTCTAAAGATTTCATCTGCTCTCTTTTGAGTAATAACACCTATTGTTTCTTTTTGGCCTGACTTTAATAGTGTTTCGTATTTGTATGCATAGTCATGAACAAGACCACCCATCAATAATACGCCTGTTGGTGACAACCAAGTATGTAGAAACTTTGGAATAGATGCACCATCAAATGTAAATCCTGCTGGGATGATATATCCTTGGCCTTCAATTCTAAATGCCCAATCATCGGCTACTTCCCAATGACGTGTTCCTGTAAACCACATCCATATTGCACCCCAAAAGCCTTTGCCTGCTGTTGGAATAGCAATTGGTCTTAATTGTGGCATTACATTATATTCAAATCCAATAAGCTCTTCGTCTTGGTCTACACCTAATTTATTAATACCCCATCCAATAATAATCAAAATACCTACGACAGTAAACTGCCACCATGTTATGAGTTGGTCGATAACGAATTCCATTATTCGGTCTCCTGTTTGATTTCCTCCGTCACAGCCTTCTCATAATAAATGATTATATTCTTCTGTTGATTTATATATCTTCTTAGCTCAGAGATATTAAGTGCTAAATTCTCGTAGTCTTGCATTGACAACGCAACAAAGGCAAGATCACCGTTTTCCTCAGTAAACTCCTTGACAAATTCTTCGTAGATCTCAGCGTTTACAACGTAAACACGAACATCATTGAGTTGGACTGGCTTCGGTAATGTTACCGTCGGTATCGTTACTTTTTCGATCTTGGTTACTGTTTTGATCTCCGCTGGTAACCTGAGGCTGCTGCAGCCAGTCAGGAATATCGCGGCTGCCATCACCACCAGTATCGGTTGTAATTTCACGCCAGAGTTTAGCAGTTGCGCCATTCATTCTACCTTCTAGGTTCTTTGCATCTAACAATGCATCTCTTACTAGATCTAGTTCGGCTAGTTTATTACGGAGACTATCTCCGTATTGTTCAGCCCTTTGTAAATCAATTTGTAGTTTATTACTTAATTCAGCTAATTTCTTTTGATTTGCAATAGCAGTTTCTAAGCTTTCATTGGCAGTTTGTACCGCAACTTCAAGCTGAGCATTATTCTTTGTAAGTATTGCTATTTTGTTTTGAGTGGTGTCATAATATTGCTTGGCACCATAACCTATGCCACCTAGTATGGCCATAACAAAAATTAGTGCATAGAGTTTCAGCATCAGAAGACGCCTTTGTCCTCAAAGTATTTCTTAAATCGCTTGAGCATAACAGACTTATCTTTTTTCCTACGTTTGTCAAGGAAAGGTGTTGGTCCCATCGCAGTCGTAGCTGGATTAGGAATGTTGGCAGTAGTCGTCATTGCTGATGCATCTTCTGAAGCACTTGCCATAGCTGCTGGTGTTGGTGCACCTTTTTCGCCTTTTTTACGCATTTTCTTTCCAGATGCCCTTCTAGCTCTGATATTGTCCCATAAACCCATAATTCCCTCTCTCGTGCATTACTTGTAGATTTCGCCTATAGTTATATACAAGCGTTGATTCGTCTTCACGTGTGTCGCTTCGTATACATTTATTCCAAAAACATCCCCAATTGGAGAACCATCGAAAACTTTAACTTGATCTTTTGGTAATATAATTTCATCCAGAGTGCGGTTACAGATCTTTGCGTTTTTAACACGATATATGCCTGGGCTTATTGTACCGTCTTCAAGCATAAACCACTGTGAATTTTCTTCGAGGAAGTCGGATGGTTGGATACCAACTTCTTGGATAATCTTTCCGAGCTGATCGTCAGATAAATTAAATTTTTCTTTAATGAGAAACAATCCTGCAGCGAATGATCCGAGGCTAGTCCCAAGTCCTGGGACTTTATTAAGCAACCGCTTAACGTTAGCAGCAAGACGAATAAAAGGAGTGTATGAATTCTTTTGAGCATCGGTCTCGATCTTTACATCTTTTAGACGCTTACCGTTTTGATCAATCAGACCTTGTTTGTAAGCATCCCAACTTGTCCATGACATAACAAGCATCCGGATAAACCGGAAGGTGTAGACCATATCTGCGCCGCGCTTTAGAATACTCATATTTGCCTCAACCTATCTACAACTGTTGGATCCATAACAAATCCCGTAACTGTATCGCCTTTAATATACCCAAGGTAGATCAAAAACGGTTTGATAACCGGCCAATGCCGATCGTCTAATTTAAGCTTTAATATCTCAAGGGCAGGATCAATTCCAAAAGAGTTAAAGATTACTATCAAATGATTTAATATCAATCTTTCAGTTAGCTCTTCATGTTCAAGGTATCGATTCACTAACCTCTTAATATATTTAAAGCGTTTCAAGTCCTCATAGAACTCATCAATATCTGAAAACTGTGGTTTGTAATACACCTTTGCGGCATACAACATTAAGTTCTCTTCTGTTAATTCATCGAATATCATTTTCATGTAACTATATATTTAAGAACTTAGCTAGTTCTGGGTGATAGTCACCTAATGTTACATTATAAAATTGATCTAATTTCTTAGTCTCATCAATGAATTCGTTCCATTTATCCTCGTCGTATGTTCTTTCTTTCCAAAAATCTCTATATGCTGATTCGTACTTTGAACCTTTTACTTTATCACATACCCAATCTTGATATTCAATTGGAGCATAATCACAAACTGAAGTAGCATGTGTAGTCCAATTCCAAAAATGTTCATACCCCATATCTGTAAATTTCTTTTCAGTATCAGGCATTGTATCGGCATTATATAAACTTACATTTGTTGTGATATTGACCTTTGTGTTTGGCCACTTATCAAATTCTTTTATGTTACTATAAACATCATCAATATTACTTCTGAAACGAATATAATCATTTACTTTATGAGATGAGTCAATACTAACGCTCATATCAATATGCTTATATTTCTTCAATCTTTCAACCATAGCATCGTCTGGTAAAACAGATGCATTGGTAGTCAAATATAGTATAATCTCACTAGCATCAATTTGTTCATCAACAATATCCAATAAGGTTGCCAAGTTAGGTGAGATGAATGTTTCGCCACCTTGTATTTGTAACCTTGTCAATTCGCTTAAGTCCATCAAACGTAAAAACGATATATCAGCTGGATCGTATTTCTTTACGTCTTTACCAAGAAACTTATCACGTTTGAGCAACTTAGAACTTAAATGGCTATTGCACATTCGGCATTCAAAGTTACACAGGTTGTCAATCATAATCTCGATATGGCGTAACTTATCAAACTGATTTACTCGTTCGATGTCAGGCCATTTCTTCAAACCACTTGTTCTTTTACTAAAGCCAATTGTTTCTTCGGCCTGATAGCATGTAGAACACCCTGGTACTTTTTCGCCTTTCAACATCTTTTCTCTGATTCCGGAGAACCCGCCATCTTCAAGGTGATGGGCCGGGTTCTTTACGAAATCTTTAGCAAGGATCTCATCGTCAGATGGCTTGTAGAAACAACAAGGTCTGACATTTTGACCGTATTGCAGCGAAAAGCTGACAAACGGGTAAGGACAAAAACTCATAACGAAATAATAGTCCTATCCAAACAAGCCGAACTTCTTTGACTTTTTTGACTTCTTGGCTTTTGGAGCCGCGGCAGGAGCTTCAACAAGTTCTTCTGCTTCGTCTTCAAATGCTTCAAATGCTTCGACTGGAGCTGGATCCATAGCAGGATGGTAAACCGGCTCGGCAATCATTTGAACTCCATTGTACGCATCAAGTTGCTCTTGAGTAATACGTTGTGACTTTAAAAGGTGACCTGTTTTAGGACCAACCCAACCTGTTGGAGTCGGCATAGATCCTTTTGGACCAGTTACTCCACCGATTTTCTTATTAGCCATCTTTTTTCATTCCTTCGTATGCTGCAGCAATAGCATCGATTGATTCTTTAGCAGAAACAACTTTGTTTGCTGGAGTGTCTTTTGTGGCTGACGGCTTGATATTCTTTTCACCTTGCTTATTGTCGTTACCACGTGTAGCTGCTGGCTTAGTAGCCTTTTCAGCTGCATCAGAGCTATCTGCCATATCTGCTTTAGCGACTGGATGGCCAGCTTTCATCTTTTTATCTTCGTCGCCTTTAGTCATCGGCTCAGCTTCAGTTGCGCCTGCCATGCGCTTTGAACCAGCTGCGTCTTCCCAAATAGACATTAGACGTTCGCGAACAGTACCTTCTTTTTGCATAGTCTTACCAATTGCTTTCCGGCGTTTGTGTAGAAATTTATCAGAACTGTCAACGTCGCCATCGTTGTCAATATCTTTATCTTTACGATCAGCAAACTTCTTCTTTGCAGCTTTAGGATCTACCTGATCGATCTCATCGCCATCATCAGATTTATCGTTAGATGCATCTTCTGCTGGCTTTTCGTGAGTATAACCCATCTTAGCCAGCTTTTCATGATCCTCAGGTGTTTTGGCTTCAACCTCTTTACCAGTTTTTGGATCATACATCATGTGCGGGTATTTAGCTTCTTCTTTTCTATTACCCAGCTTCTTATCTTGCTTTTTAATCATTTGATCTTTATAGTAACCTTCAGCATGACCTGCAGCTGCAGCATTACGTGCAGCTTCTTGAGCAGCTTCAAGTTCTTGTTGGTGTTGAGCCATTGACTCAGCTACGGCCATTTCTGTTAGTGCGGCCCGAACACCATCTATCATCTTATTATTCATCTGTTTTACTCCTACATCCAGATGTTGCTAGCAACAGCAGCCGCAGAGGCTGCCACTACTACCCAGAACAGTTTAGTTATTAATTGGACCGTCCTAGCGTTGTCCGCGGCTAATGCCGCAATGTCATCTATTTTAGCTGACAATTTGTTTAATCTCTCTGTTTGATGGCCATGTAAATCTGCTATAGCTGCTATCTTTTCTTCAGCTCTCGCCAACTGAATCATTGCTTCAGCAAGTTTATCGATCTTCTCTTCTATGCGGTCGAGCCGCTGCTGGGTAGTTGCCATTTTTGGTTTAAGCTCCAACTTCAACTGTCTACTTTTGCACTAGCACGCCATTGGTAACATGACCAATAACCCGCGGTAGTCTTATCTTTTTTCTGATCACAGTTGTGCCTTGCGCGAAATGACTTTCTTGCTTTAGGATCATCACGATTAATACCCATGTTGGGATCACCGAATCTTACAACTACGACTTTACCTTTTGCGTTTTTTACATAAACCTTGAATTTCTTATCAGGATTTTCTGAAGTACGAATAGGATCGTTCAGCTTTACTTTACGACCTT
>Ga0307488_10001893_pt1 | contig 17672 bp, 18 predicted proteins | sample SB02metaG_FD_202248 | JGI IMG/M metagenome (GOLD analysis project Ga0307488, IMG submission 202248) | Sea-ice brine microbial communities from Beaufort Sea near Barrow, Alaska, United States - SB 0.2 | ecosystem: Environmental > Aquatic > Marine > Coastal | place: USA: Alaska | collected... | reverse complement strand
CTGCATCCTCATCAAACATTCGCTCCACTAGGTTTTTCTGTTCCTCAGATATTTGAGCTTCTATAGCTCGCATTTCCCATTCAATCCTTGCCTCATCGCCGATTTTTCCATCCACTGGGCAGTATGTGCCAGCATTTTTCATTGCGATTTTGACTTTTTCGTCACTACATAAAAGAGCCACGCTAGCCACCTTCATTCCAAGGTCATATAATAATCGAGATGCCCTTAGCCTAGAGCAGTCCAAATCTTTCACAGTTTTGCCAGCAGAGATACCTAATATCTGCGTTTGCACTGCACCTGAGATCCCCACGACACATAAATCAGATCCACTTGTACTTACTTGTGGCGAGATAGCTGATGGTGGTGGGCTGTTAATTGTTGTATCCATAGACCCATCAGATATAATCCTGCTTTCTGATCTTATTACATCATCATCTTCAGCATATGCAAAACTGCCAAAAATGATGAAAAATCCAATTATTAATAAACGTAGCATTTCACTTCCGTTCTAATATGCGATCCATCTTTGCGTCGAGTAAATCTAGCCTGCCGAATAATCGGTTCATTGACGCACTGTTATCAGATTTAGTCACATATTCCTCTCGCGTTCTATTCAGCAAAATTTGTATTCTATTTAACTCTAGGACATATCCACGCAAAATAAAACCCACAAAGCCCAGCGCAAATGTGAGCGTGCCACTCCATAAATCAGCCATTTCCATTAATATTTGCCCTGCCATACTCTTAAATCCGCAAATTCGCCTGACGATATTTTTTTCTTAATTACCTCATTAGCCGCGTGATGGTCAGTCCACTTAACACCAGCTTCCCTAAGCCAATTACCAATCATAGCTGGATCGACTTGGCATATGAGCTTATTATCTGATCCAAAAGCGTTTTCCGTATGCTGTCGTGCATATTCTGCATCGCGTAACATTTGGTTGCCATCATGCCTCTGGTGAACAATAATTTGTCCTGTATCAGATATTGTGATATTTTCGCTTATTTTACTATCAGCCATTATTTCTTTTCCCACGCCTCGTTAATATTTGGGGTACTCGGATCATCAGCTTTTAATGTGCCATTTTTATTTCTTGCGCGTTTAACTTGTGACGCGGCTTTTTTTAACACTGTCTCGCCTTGCAGTGCGCCTTTGCGAGATGCGTTGATAGCTTTAACTTCTGCATCAGGTAAATCAATAATGTCGCCTTCTACATGCTTGCCAGCAGAGGTAAATATATTTGAAACTTTTACTGTAACTTTAGCCATTGTTATTCTCCTAAGATAAATGAGGGGAGTTTCCCCCCCTCACTATAATTATTTTATGAAGTTGTGCAATCTGCAACCATGCCGTTTGCCGCTTCTGACTTACATACCAATGTGAGTTCTGTGGTTAGCTGTCTTGTGGAATTATCTCCAGTTTTAGCTAATTCTACATTCTTCATTGGGCGCAATGTTGCCACAGACCATGTATCATCTTGGAATAAGAATACATCGCGTGATCTGTTCTCTCTAGTTGGCACTAGTGATATTTCACCGAATGGAGTTAAGTATATAGAAATTGAGTTTATAACACGCTCATCAGCACCTACCACGTTTGCACGCTGGTTGTTGTTACCAGTGAATGATAATGCTTTATTCATTTGGAAAGCTGATAGGTAACAAGATTTAATTCCTGTTCCGCCATTTTCCCAAATGCCCTGCATTACTGTATCAAAGTTAGCTTGTGTAAAAGCCGCCTGAGTACCATCAGTACGTGCATCTGTACCATCACCAGTAGCGTCTGAACCACCAGATCCTGCAACAGTGTTTGATGTTAACCATGTTGGCGCACCAGCAAGTTCCCTCGCCGCAGTAGCTGAACCAGTTACTTTTGCGTTATTAGCAAACAATGCCTTTTCAATGTCCAATTTCATAGCTTTGCCCATTTTTAATACGGCGTAGCTCATTTCCTTGTCCTTGGCTATTTTTGACAAGCCTTCATCAGTGTCAGAAATCACAACAGCATCTTTAAAGATTTGTGTTCTGTTGTTCAAACGTGTCACAGCAGTTTGCGCTGTAGCTGTAGTAGTATCACCTTCAATATGCTTATTGTCGGCTGATGCTCTCAGCGTATCTGTTGACCATTCATGCAAAGTTGATTTTGCAGTTGTTTTACCAGACTTACTCAAAAATGGAGTTTCGTGAGGTGTTATGTTGTAAATAATATCTTGGATGTCCTGCTTGATACTATTTGCGTTATCATACGAATCGTATGTATTACTAGGTTGCGCCATATTATTGTGTCCTTTCAGAGACTTAGAAGACTAACTTAATGTTAATCATTGTTTAACATCAGGCTCAATGCGTCATCGATTGAACCTGTTTTTGCCAGACGTTTTTGCGCCTGTTTTCGCTGTGCATCTGCACCCATTGCCTTACGTTTTTTGACCCCAGCTTTTACAACTGGCCTAGCGTTTTCACCTTTGGCTTGTGTTGTCTTTCGCTTGGCTACCAGTTCCCGATATTTCCGCGCATCATTTAAAGTTTCGATGTAACGTGCGTCACTTACCATACTCATTTCCTCTTCAGAAAATCCGTAAGCAACACCAGTTTCAACTAGCGCTTTCTTTAATAGATCACCCTTAACAGGATCAACTATTTCTGGGATACGTGTCCTTAACACCTCAGCCTGCTGTTGGAGATACGTCTGATGCGCCTCCGCCTGCTGTTGCTGTTGTCGATGCTGAACACTCTGCATCTGGTACATGCCCTGATCATAGTTAGTCTTAGCCTCGTCGTACTTCATCTTTTCTTGCATGTATCCAATTGGATCATTATCAAAAAGATCTGCATTAGGAGGCGTAGGAGCTACCAATGAGCCGTTCTGCGCCAGATTATGTAATTGCAATGCTTCTGCTTCACGCTTCGCTATTTCGGCTTCTTTCTGCTCAAACTGCTTTCGCACTTGGGCTATTTCTTGAAACCTTTTGTTAATCGCCTTCTGTCCTGCGGCGTCACGTTGTAACTCAGCCTCTGTCCAATATTGCTTTTCTCCGTCTACTGTGACTTCAATCTTGCGTTCTTGGTCAGGCTCAGTGTCATCTGCCTCTGGTTCGTCGTAGTCGATCTCGCTATCATCTTCACTGGATAGCTCTTCAGTGTCATCCAAACTCTCCGCTTCAGCTTCCATTTCTTCAGCTTCGCCGTCGCTCACTGCTTCCACTTGTTCTGTAGTTTCGTCCAAATTTTTCTCCTGAGCTTCTGCTTCAGGATTTATCATCATGCTGTTTACAGCTTCGTCTAGGGTAGTCGATTCCATCGGTGCTACTTCCTTTGTTTATCAAGAATTAACTCTGCCGATATTGCGGCGTCGAGTGTAATTTCAATTTCATTTAAAGCCCTCACTATTGAATGAGCTTCCTCGCGCACATCTACGTCTGATGCACTACTTTCTGCAAAGATCTTCATTTGATCTTTACGAACATTCTCTACAAATCTCTGAAAAGCAGTATCGTTTTTTAAACGTCTGGCCTCTTCAGCCTCTAATCTTATAACTTGCGCCATTATTACATATTTCCTTGTGCAATGCCACCAATCATGCGGTTTTTGTCTTGCTCCGATTTAACTCTGGCAACGTCAACTTTAGTGCCATATTCGCCGTAAATCTTAGCCGCGTCTACCAGTAGATCTTGCGCCATTTGATCACGCTTCAAGTCATCTGCCTGAGCATTCTTTGCCATGTCCATTTGTAATTTGGCGGCGTCTGCCTGCATCTTAGCTTGCACCTTCATTTGCTCTGCCTGCAAGAATGCGGCGTTTGGATCTGGTGCTTGGCCTTGAGCCTCTTGTGCCGCCTGCTGTTGTTGTAGCATTTGCATTTCGATTTCTTCAGTTATAGGTGAAAAATATCTGTCAGCATTTCGTATTCCTGCAACTGCCAATTGGTCAGCTAATGTATTTCGAATATTGGTTAGGCTAACTAATCCATTGTTAGCTCCGTAAGTTTGATACACGAGCTGTTGCATTTGTAATGCTTGGTTAAGTGCAATTGCTTTTTCCTCTTCCCTGCCAGTTCCTAATCCTACGTTAATCATAACGTCCATAGATCCATCCCAAACGCGAGGATCTACTGGCACAAATGATCCATTCATTCGCATCATCTTCTCTTCATCGACATTCTTATGAGTTATCCGCAACATCATGCCAAATAGGTCTTTCATACCATCCGCAAGGTTTCTCACCATAACTTCGACTTGCCCAGCTCCAGCTTGTATTGTGGCTGTCACAGCCGCCTTAGTTGTGGATTGCATTGCATCTGGATCTAACCCCATAGAAGCCCTAGAAACACCTGTTTTGCTCTCTACAAGGCCATCTAGGTAAGTTAATGCGGTTAATGTTTGCCCAGCGTGAAATGGTACTGATAAATCTTGAACCTGACCTATTTGTTGCATTCTTACGATTGAGCCAATTTCATTATTTAACAAATCGTCAATATTCACGCCAGAGGTTACAGCCATTCGTGGATTGTTTGTCATCGCCACGTTGTCTAATATTCCGCGTAATATTGATGTAGCCGCGTCCTGATCATCCATAACTATTTCAGCTAAGGATCTGCCATAAAATGTGTGAGGCTCTGGATCTATCTCAAACTTTGCAAATGGCACTTCATCACATGGTTCAAAATCTAAAACTTTATATTTAGTGCCACCGCACATTATCTTATGTAAAACTGGGATGCCCGAACCGTCTGCATCAATACGCATATATGCCTCAGTAATCGTAACATTCTTCATTGCTGGATCTGATGGATCTTCATCACTAAAGTCTGTGTCATATCCACGTCTAGCAAATTCTTCATTAGATGATGTATCGCCGCCACCCTCAAAACTATCTAATTCAAAGATTTCATCATGGTCAAATCCCATTGCAACAACGTCGCCAGCTCTCATTTCTGTTCTGTGAGCCACCACATATGCATCTTTAATTGTGCGTGCATCTCGACTTATGAAAAATTCCTCTGGTGGCACGCTTTCAATACATAATTCGCCAGTTTCTTTTCGGCGGCTGATCTTTGCGCTGTGAATAGGCATCTGCATTTCCATGCCCATTTCATCAACTTCAATTGACATTTCCATAGAATGCTCAAGCACTGTAACGTCATCGTCATCAATCAAATATGTGTATTCGTCGTCGGATAAATCTGAGAATGTAAATATTTCAGCTTCTGGATATGTCATCCAATATGCTTTAACTATGCCCTGTTTCTTAACTAATGCATCTTGGAACGCATCATTAATTACACGATAACCATTTAATCTAGTAAACTCGTGGTGCATAAATTCTGTGGCTTGATCTGCCATAGCCACATCTTCTGCGCCTCGTGGTATATATTCCACTGGTTTTGCAGTGCTTAGGAAAATACGCATTAAGCTAGGTTTCACAGCACGTACGGTATCACGTACTTTAGTAGCCACTACTTTACTGCGCCCTTTTTCGTGTCCTAGATTAACATGACCATCAAAGTATTCCTGAGCTTTAATTCTATCTTCAGCAATCTCACCCTCAACAAAGGATACAGCCTCGTCTATAGCATCAGAAACTATGCCCTCAATTTCAATCATTGTTTTAGGTTTTAGTTCCATGTTTTTTCCTTAATTAATATCCGCGACCAAAAAAGCCCATAGCCTGTCTTTTCTTTTCTTCTATTAAATTTCTGCTTTCATCAGTTGGAACAACAACTCCCCCAACACCTGAACCTGTAACATTAGGTGGGTTTTTATTACCAGCAAAATTCATTGATTTAACTGCTCTGCCAGCAGAAATAGCTTCAGTTCCACCTTTAATAATTGGCGCGGCTAAAACTGTTTGTGTTAAGCCTTTAGAGGCTAATACTATAGCTAACTTTTGTATTAATCCAGAAACAGATGCGGCTGAATTTGATGAATTAACTGCGCTTCCTGTAGCCCTAGCTGTAACATTTGCAAATTGTGTAATTAGCTTCATTTCGTCTGGATCAAATAACGCCTTTATTGCTTTTTCGTTTTTTTTCATAGCTTCCCAATTTTTTAAGAAGTTCATTCCAGAAAATGTATTTCCATCTGGGGTGGCTTTTTCAGCTTTACCTACTAAATTTAAGAATGCCTCTTGCTTAATTCCATTCCAATTTGCTCTAGGTAATCTCTTTTTAAGTGTTAGTAGATCTCTGGCAATATTGCTGGGTTTCATAAGTTTGCTATTTGATAAACCTAATATATAATTTGCCGCCACCTCTGGAGCTACAGTTAATACCATATCACCATCACGACCACCAGTTTCGGTTAGTGATTTTAGTATACCGCCCTTACTATCCCAAACACTTTTAAATTCGCTATAATTTGAAATAGCCTTATTCCAAGCCGCAACTGCATTTTGATCGCCAGCAATTAGTGCCTCATCCGCGTATTCTAATAGTTTTTGATCAAATAAATCTCTAGCTTTTTGACCAGCTTTTTTGTCAACACGATCACTAATATTATTAAACTGTGTTCGAATTGCAAATAATTGTTTAATATCACCACCCTGAGCCAAGACATCATCAATGTCATCCAATATTGAGTTTGTCATAGGCGTTGTTGACAAGTTAAACTCTTTTCTTATTCCACCCCTTAATGCGTCGCCAAAGTCACCTCGGACAAGACCTAAATCAGCATTACCAGTTTCTCTGGCGGCTGTGTATAAATCGTCTGCTTTTTTACTAGCTTTTGTTTTTAATTTAACCAAGGCGTCTTGAGCCGCCTCACCGCCAAGTCCTGCACTAGCTAAAACAGGATTATTGCCAGCAATCTTTTCCTGTATCTTTGGTATATTTGCTAATATAGCCTGTCTTTGCTTTTCTCTTTGGCCTGTCATTACAGCTTCAGCTAGTGAGCCAGCTCCACCACTAAGAGCGCTATCTTCAAATAATTGGTCTCCCTTTGACGCAGTAATTTGACCTTTGGTCAATGGAATATCTACTGGCAATGAAGATGCCTCAGCTATTCTAGCCGCTTCTTTAGGATCTATATTTGCGTCAACTTGAGCTTTCATTGCTATTGCTAGTTCTTTGGTAACTCCATCAGGATCAATTCCAGCCTTTATTAGCATTGCTTCAATTTGTGGATTTAATTTTCCGTCGCTACCAATAACAGATTGTGGGCTTTTCTTAAATGCCTTACCGACATACTGCAATAATTCCCCAGCTTTTGCGCCTAATGCGCCACCGAAACCACCATATAATAAATCTGAATATTTGTATTGATCGCCAGTTAGTGCAGAGCTTGCCCCTTCAATTAGGCCAGCTTCAGTTGTACCAATTGTAGCTCCACCTAATACGCCACTTGTCGGCAAACCTATTGTCTTTAAAGCCTTACCAATGCCAGTTGCTGTTGCAACTGCTCCAGCGCCAATCATAGCGTCAGTTGCATCTAAGCCAGCAGGGTTTGGATAAAATCTGTTAAATTGCCCAGTTTCTTTTCCATCACGAAAAACTGGCGCTGTAACAACTAAATTGCCATATTGATCTTTATCAAATGTAGCGTTTGGCAATATCTTTTTTATGCCCATTTCTAGTCGATCATCACTTGCAGTAGTGGAAAGCAGTGCAACCATTTGCCTGCTTTTATCAGCAGGCAAGCCCAACTTTGCGTTAAACGCTGTCGGAATAAAATCTTCACGCTGTCCGCCCTTGAACCAATCAACAGTCTTTTCGACCATTCCTTTTGGTGGCTCTAAAGTTTTTAATGCCGCTATAATATCTGCCTCAGAAGTGCCATCTGGAAAATAAACTGGCTCGTCACGGCCTTTTACTTTAATTTCTATCATTGTGTTTCAAATTTTCCTGTTTCTGGATTCCATACAGTTATTGGCTCTCTGCCTTCTTGATTTTTGTAAGTGCTTAATATGGCCTGCACTTGAGCTGGAATTTGCATGTTATCTTCTAGCTCTGCAATCCTACGATTAATTTCCTGCATGTTTTCTGAGGTCATATCACCCAATGCAAATTCACCAATTATTCTGGCTCTATCAATATTAAACTGAGCTTTTGACTGCATGACAGCAACAATTGCCATATTTGCTTCTGGCGTTTGTCTCAAGCTACCCAATGAGTTTAACATAGCGGCAAATTCTATATCTGATGTAGAGCCTGATCCCTCAACACGCAAGCTGGGAGCTAATCGTTTAATTATAGCGTCCCTGACAGATGCTACATCAGATAGCTCAGGGAACATTTCTGCAATCCTACCTTTAATAGCACCGCTTGTTTGCATTGGTGCAAGTTCTTGTAATATATTTAAATCAATCAACTGCTGTGAAGATGACCCACCAGCCGCGTATTGATCCGCCAAAGTAGTACCCATTTTTTCTTTAAGTTTTTTACCTAAAGTGCTTTCCATGTTGCCAGTGTTTATCGTAGTACCAGATTTAATTTGAGCCAACGCCTCTTCATGGCTCATTCCTCTTTCTCTCATAAACTTATAATTTTTCATTAAGTTTGTGCTGTCGTCTTTTGGCGCTTTTAATCTGTTTGCCGCTATTGCAGATAATATGTTGCCAGCCGCGCTTGGGTTAGCTTCAATTATTGCCGCCATGTCAGCCATGCCATTAGCTTTTAAATATTCAATTGTCTTATTAACATTTCCAGCTTTTAATCTTTGCTCGCCCCTCGCCCTAATGGCATCACCACCTCTTAGCTCAGGTAAAATCAATGCGTCTAAACTTGCCGCAAAATTTTCCATTCCTGATAAACCAGTAACATCTGACGTTCTAGTCATGCGATCCATTATGCCAGCTAAACCAGTTTTTGGCTGTGGCTGTGCCTGCATTTGACCTTGATTTGAATTAACGGCTGGAACAACTGCATTATTTTGCACTGGGTACATTGTATTCATGCCAATAGATTGTGGCGTACCTTGTGGAAATCCAATGCCTGTATTGGCTTGCACTGGGTACATCTTTTCCAATTCTAATTCTTGCAGTGTCTTATTTGGAAATCCGATCATCTGTTTCTTGCCCCCATTACATTAGCTCCGAGCTGTAAGTAGTTGAAAAGGCCAGGATTCATGCTGTTTGTTGTGGTAGATTGATTAGGTGTTGAGCCTAACGCCGCCAATGGCGCAGATAGTGCTTGCATTGGTGAGCCAGTGTACCCTGCATATTGAGCCTTAGCCGCATCAATAAGTGCCTGTTGCATTCCCTGTTGTAGAATACCTTGTTGCGCTTGCTGATTTTGGATTGCTTGACCAGTGCCAAATGCCTGCTGACCTAATGCACCCATTTGATTTGCCGCTTGCAATCTCGCCTGATTAGCTCCAGATAACGCATTCTGGTTTGCCACTTGAGCAGACATTGCATTGGTTGCGCCGTACTGATTTGCCTGATTTAATGCCGCCATGTTTGATAAAGCCATCTGGTTAGATGCGCCTGAGCCAAATTGAGCCGCTTGGTTTTGCGCCCCCATGTTAGCCGCCGCCGCTTGATTTGCGGCTGTTGCACCAAATTGACCAGCTTGATTTAATGCGTTTTGATTTGCAATATTTGACTGCTGACCAAATCCAGCAGTAGTTGTGCCAGCCGCTAGATTTGCATTCTGGTTAGCTAATGCCGCTTGTTGGGCTGTTCCTATGTCCTGCATAGCCATCTGCTGTGCTTGCGTGTATCCAGCTTGTCTAAGGCCAGATGCAGTTCTTGCCGCCTGATCAGCGAATGCACGATTTGTTTCAGCTTCAGCAATGCCCTGACGAGATCCGCCAAATGCATTCGCAGATGTTGCTTGAGCGCCTAATTGGTTTTGAGCCATTAATCTTGATCGCTCAATGTCTTGCAGTGACTGATCTACAACTTGGCTCTCGTATGGATTTGTGTATGCGCCTAGATTAGTATTTGCTAATTGACCAGCTTGCACGTTTTGAGCTGTAACTGTCGGAGATTGCCCGATGGTGGACGCCCCATAATTTGCGCTGGTCATTGCGCTTGGATTGTATCCAGTAGCAGTCGCACTTGCCGCATTATATGAAGTTGGCCTTATAGCTGTTGGCGCAAAATTCATTGCCTGCTGTGTGCCTTGCATCGCCTGCTGTAATCCGCCAGCCGCCGCTTGATTTACGTTAAAACCGCCCTGCGGTTTGATTTGTCCACCACCAGCCATGTTAAGCCTCTTTTCTTTTATAATTTGTCATCTTATTCATTCCAGCCTGTCGTTGACGCCGCTTTACCAGCCGCCTTAGTAAACTGCGCCCTATTTGTATCGACCTGTTTCTGCTGATCTCTATCATTTTTTCGCTTTTGCTCTTCTTGTGCCTTTTGTGCCTGCTTGAGACGTTTCGCCATTTGTGCTGTCTGCATATCAACCCCAGTTTCTGGGCTTATACCAGATATTAATGCCGCCCCAGCGTTTGCAAAAACAGATGGTATTCCTGTCAAATTGGACATTTGACCACTCATCAACGATCCACCATATGAACCACCAACATTGTCTGGGCGAGCTACTCTATTTCCGCTTGCGTCTTCATATGTCCCTTGTAAAAAATAACCATTTGAAGGATTTGCAAAAGTTGTAGGTACAATATTGGAAATATTTCTAAGGCCATCCATCATGCCCATATTAGCAGAGCCTCTAAAATTCATAGCTAAATCTTCTTGAGCCATTCGCTGTTCGGCAGTCATGTTATTCATTTGTTCAGCAGTCATGTTATTACCAATCGTATCACGTTGATAATTATAATTTGGCGCTATTGTGTTTGATAAAGAGTTGATTTCATCTGGGCTTAAATTAGAGCTATATGCAATCATATTTGCCCTTTGTTCATCAATTTGACGTTGTTGATCTCTTTCTTTTCTGTTGTTCTGAGCAAATAATTCAGCTTCCGTTAAATCTGGTTGCAACATATTCCCAAGATCTCCATTTATTGGTGCGCTTGGCATACGGAATATTGGCGGCGCTAAATTTGGATCATACCCTTCTTTATATTGTGACTGTGGATTACCAGTAATATTAATGCCGCCAAGATCGCCACTCATTGGAGCTGGGTAATATGAGCTGTTAGCTCCATAGTCTGTGGTATTAGCTCTGAAGCTAGGGTTTTGACCTTGCATTTCTAAACTAACGCCACTTCCAATTCCAGCATTATATGGATCATTGTATGAAAATCCAGCATTAGGGTTTACAAAAAAACTATCAATTGCCGCTTTTTGGTTTGGTCTAAAATAACCTAATGTATCCACTGCATCTTGGAACATTGGAGCTGATGAATAACCTGTCACACCATTTGCGTAAGTTTGTGGCGCACCCATGTTGCCCATAATATCAGTACCGCTTGTCGGTGTAGCCATGCCAAATGCATTTGCAGTATCAGCCGTATTCTGAAAAGACGCCTGTTGCATCGGATTGAATGCCGCAACATCTGCGCCGTAGTATGGTGTATAACCAACTTGGGATATTAAATCTGCTTTTGCTAAATTAGCTTTTGCCGCATTTTCAATATATTCTGGTACTGTTACCTCTGATGTGGTTGAACCACCTTTGCCGCCTGACATTATGTTAACTCCTTAATATACGACGAATGAAGCTGATCCCAGCCATGATCCGATAGTGGTTTTTTCCATCCAGCGCGACCTGTCATCGTCAATGCTGAACACCCTTGAGCCTTTGCCCAATTAATTACGTCAGTGTGCATGTCCATTATCTGATCCAACTCGCCGCCGCCAAGGAAAATATTTAAATGCTTCAAATTAGGATATAACACAATTTCTGACACTATGCACCCCCTTGGTGTAGGCCAAAGTTGCATTGTGCCTGACTTAATACCTTCTACTACATGAATAAAATCGTGAGTGCCGCCAGAATACTCTAATGCGGCTTCGATCCATTCCCTGCAATTTTCGATTAATTCATCAATTACCATGAACCACCTGTCAATGTTACGCGCTTCCAAATGTGAGCTGACCCATCGTGAGCCGCAGTGCATACATAAATATATGATGCATCCCAAGATATTAATCCAGCCTTATCGCCAGCTACACCCACACTAGATGCAGGGATTGCATTCTTTAATATAATTTCACGAAAAGCACCCGATCTACTTATAATTGGGTATAGGTTTACCCTGTCCCACATAAGAGTAGCGTCATCAGATGCGTTTTCTTCGCCGTTCTGTTGAACCAATGCGGATCGAGTTTGTGATAAGTGCTGAACAAGCCTTCTACCCCATGTGCGCCAATCATTGCCAATAACGTCTGGAGCTTTTTGTGGCTGTTCGCTCATCTCGCCCCACCAGCCGTAACATTAAGTCTATTTATACCAACACGCCAATCACCTAATGAATTTGCGTCTATTCTTAATTTAACTTGCCTGCCTGTAAACCGCAGAGATGTTGGATTAGACATTGAAAATGCGCCATAGGAGCGTTCAGTTCCATTTGGATAGAACCTTGTTTTAAATGTGACTGTCACGTCGCCTTGCGTCTTTTCATCTGGGATCATTTCAGTGACAGACATTACGCTCTCGCCAGTGCCTAGCGCAATTGATCCGCTTTCAGCAAATGGTGTAAGTGAGCCATAATCAAAGCCAACTTCATGCTCGTATAACTTGTTGTTTTCTGCACTTGCCCATATTGGTTGTCGGTATGTACCCATATCATAACCAGCAGTTCTGCCTAGTTCGCCAATATACCAAGTATTCTCAACATAATTATAAACGCAATATCTGTCATTTTCTACAGATGATCCAGATGGATAAAACCAGAATATCTCGCCGTATGTGCTGTTTGTCACTGCAAAAGTTTTTGATATTTGTGCGCGGTTTATATCGGAGAATACATAGTCTGATATTTCGCTTTCGATTTGTTGCACTGCGCCGCCTGCGTATGCATAGAATGAGTGATTACCCATCCAGAACGCACCTTTATCAACTGATGCTATGGCTTTGTTTGCTATTAATCCGCAACTAGCTCCAACACGCTCGATGCCATAAACATATGGCGCTCCAATGTAATTGGCTACATGGGCGTCCATGCTTGTTAATATTAAAGTTTGGCCTTGCACACGTATGCCAGCCATAATTCTGCCGCTTGTGTTTAGCTCTAAATCACCAGCTTCATTTGTTGCGGCTGGCGTCCATGTGGAGCTATCTTCCCTATCACACCATTGCACCTTACGCTGATTGCCACCAGCTCCTAATGCAAACAAAAATCTTTCTTCAGTTACAACGATACTTTCATTGTTTGTTGGTGCATTCGCCAATACTGCGGCTGGCGTAGAATTATTTATTTGCCACTCATAAATTTTTCCATCGTCCTCATTGCAGGCGACAAGGTATTCACCCCATGTATCTAATGACCACGTTGTTGCAGGCTGTATTCGCGCTGTATCTGGGCGAGCTACGCCGTAGGCATATTGACCAAAATAACTGCCCCCATATCCTGTAAATGCCTCGGCGTCCTCACGTCCAGCAGTCAATCCAACTGGCGTTATGTCGTGGCGAACACCCTGAGATGTCCAAGTATAAAGTTTGTTATATGTGCCGCCAGCAATGTAACGATCTTGGTCATTTGCAATCCAAGTAATTAAACCACGAATTTTAGCATTAGCCGCCGTATCTGATCTAGTACGCCAGCCACCCATCGGACGCATTGTGCCGTCAACCCAGCGAATTAAATTGGCGTCACGCCAGCGCCCAGATGCTTGTAATTCAGTACCATTTCGGTAAATGCCAGCAGGGATGTCTAATGGTATTAGTGGCATATAAACCTCTTAGCCTAAGTTGTTGCGACTATAACACATTTTTACCCATGTTAACAATATATGTTACATTACATTAAGTTTCTTCATTTTCTTTAAATTTAGAAATAATTGGAGCGTGAATTTCTTCGAGTAATTCTCGTATAACTGCTTTTCGTGCAAATTCTTTTTGTTGTATTTCAAATGTAGCAATTTGGATTTTATTTGATAAATCTCGAATATGTGCAGTTAGTGATTTTTGAATATCAGTAAACTCATTAACATTATATTTAATGCTATCAATTGTTATTGTGTTTTCTTTTTGGTCTTCCATTGCATTTTCTCCTATTTGCTTCTCTTATGCCAAAATAATGATTTATACCTATCATAAAATTTAGTGCTTAATATATTGTTTGTTTTAATCAATTGATTATGATTTTGCAATTGTACTTTCATTTTATATTTTTTTCTTTTGAAAGGTATTATGTGTATAATTGGCGTGCCTCTAGGTATTACAAATTCTCCAATTTCTTTTCCTGTCCATACAAAAGGAAAATTTATGTTATTATAGTAAGTGTCACTGTCTACCACAGCCTCTATTAATGCAATTTCATTAGACCAATTATTAGAAGGATTTTTTATTTGTATGGAATATCCCTTAGAAGTTTTTATAATCCAAGGGTTTATTAATTTTTGCAAAACTTGTCCAAATTTAAATTTCTTTAAATCACATAAATCACCTACTTGATCCCATGCGTGACCATCCATTAAAATACCTTCATCGCCATTCAAGTCAAACTCAGACATAGTAAAGCAAATACCTAAATCTTTTTTTTCTTTGTAAGAAACTAACGTGTGGTTTATATCTTCTGGCATTGTTCCAAGTAAATCTTCTGGGTGCAATGAACCGCTAGTATAAACAACTTCGCCTTTTGCATTTTTAAAATCATACGCTTTATACACTTTTATCTGCAAATCAGCCCATAAAGGTATAATAAAACCCTGAGTAACTGCATCTAAAACTGGAATGCACCTTTTTACTGTACCAGCCTCTACAAGTTCTTTTTTTTCGACTGTAGGTTTTATTTTTTTAAACCATTCTGGCATTGCTTTATTTGCAAAAACAGGATGTGGTAAGCTATCGTATAATTCTAAACGTGTATCAAAAGTTATCAGTGGGTCTTTTCTTAAAACCCACTGATAAATTTTATTTATAAACATTAATTTACCTCAAATTAAATTTAAATCCTTATCAAACATTGATAACCTAATTGGCCTAGATGCGCTAGGTGTTGTCGGGTAATCCAACCAAGATGTTCTCCAAGCTGTTAATTCGCTCAATTCAGCAGATGATAAACTGTCATACCAAATAGAGTTCATTTTATCTAGTGTATGAAAAAATTCTTCTCGCCTATCGTTTCGCCTTTCTTCATCTTGTGTTAATACTGTTCCAGTATATTCTGGCTCAACGTAAGTTGTTGGAGTATTACCAGCATCTAACCACGCTTGGCATAGATTGTTGTTAGCTTGGTTAACCTCGTCTGTTCTATCACTAAATAATGTTTCAACGTCTGTAAAACCTTCACAATTTGTCATAAAACCAATTTGGCTATGGTCTTCCATTAAATATCTTGCGCTTAATACTTCTATAATTTTTAATGTCATAATGTATGATACCTCGATGTTACGCCGCCATTTCCAGAATAAACTGCGTTTCCGCCAGCCGCTATTTGACCAACCCACCAGCCGCCTACATGACTTTGAGCGCCTGAGCCAGTAGTTTGATAACCAGAACCCATAGTGGCATAAAATTGGTTGGGATTATTCTTTGAAACTTGAGAAATACCATGTGAACCAGCACCATTTATTGTTAAATTGCCATAGCCACTGGTATTATTTCCATTTCCTCCAGTTCCAGCCTTAGAATATAACCATATCCCATTTGTTCCACCAGATACTGTAGTTGCAGTTGTGTTAGTCCATGAATTATCGCTAAATACAATAGATGCACCGCCTGATGGATCTGACCAGACTGCCGTTCCAGATGAAGAATACACAAGAATTTGACCAGATGCACCACCTGATGGGATGTGTTTATTCCCTGCACTTGTTGGGTGTGAGTAGTTGTTCGCTGAAGTTGCTATGCCGTTTAGCTTTGTATGGTCGGCTGACGTAAAATTAATCTGGGTTAAACCGCCATCACCAACTGAGTAAGTTGTGTTAGTATCCGTTGGAGTAGCCCAAGTAAATGTACCATCTCCATCTGAGCGTAAAAATTGAGAAGTTGTACCATTTCCCGTTACTTTAAGATTACCTGCATCTACAACATCATTAGCTATAGTTAAAGAGCCAGAGCCTGTAACCTCTCCAGTGTGGGTAGCATTAGACGTTGAGTTATTAGCGTCAGTTGCACCAGTGTAGCCTAAATTAGCTAAAGTAAGTGTTCTGGTAGCTACTGTAGCGTTTGCGTCAGTAACGTGACCCAGTGTATCTGTTGTAATGTTTAAATCTAAATCAGATATAATTACAGCACCTGTCAATGCGCCTGTATCAATAGACGCATCATCGCCTGCATATGTTGGGTGTGAATAATTGTTAGCGCTTGTTGCTATTCCATCTAACTTAGTGCCATCCGCCGCAACATCACGACCATCAACAGTACCGCCAACTGTAATATTTCCAGTTGCGCTTATTGTTGTCCCTGCAATAGTTGACGCAGAGTTTGCACCAATTGGCGTCCCATCAATCGATCCAGAGTTAATATCAATACCAGTGATAGGCGTCGTACCATCTAACAGATTATCGACGTTATCTAAGTTGGTATTTATTTTTGTACCCCAAGTATCCTCGGATGCTCCAACCTCTGGTTTTACCAGACTGTATGTGGTTGTTGTAGTATCTGCCATGTTAAACTCCTATAGTTGGCCTTGCGACCTAATATCATTCAGCGATGTATGTGAAAGACGCAAGTTAGGCGCTGATCGCATACTGCCACAAAAATGCTTTAATTGCAACATCATGCGGCTGTCCATATTTCTGTTACTTTTGGTACTGTCTGCCATGTTTCTGTTGCGTCTGGTAAGTCTTCCCATTTTTCAATTGCACTTGCCGAAAATGCAGATGTAATGTCTATTATTGTACTAGCTGATTTACTAATAGACCCACTTGTAACTGCAATTAATTCGCAATTTACGATACAACTACCCACTGTTGTTCTTGCTCCAATTGCAGAAACTGACAATAGTAAGGGGATAGAAGCCGCAGTGCTTTGTAATCTAACAAAACTTATTGAACCGCTTAAAGCTGTAGATATAGCAGAGCCAGATTGATGTATTTTTAACCCAGATGCAGTTGCCGTTGAGCTGGCGGAAGTTGTTGAAGAACCTAGTAATATTTTTTTAGCAGAAGGCGCAACTGTAAGATTTGCTGGTAATGTTGCGGATGTTTGCTGTATTAATTCAGCGCTTGAAATTACAGAAGAAATGGTTGCTGTTATTAAAGACGCTACTCGAACACGCTTGCCTGCTGATGCAGTAGATGAAATTGTTGAAACAGATATTGCAGAACCACGAACACGATTAAATCCAACGCCTGTTACAGTTGTCGTCGATATGTTTGAGCTGTTGTTAAACTCTACATTCGGAACAGTAGATAACGATAAATTTGTATTAACTGTAGAGCTATCATTTTGCACTCTATTTGCAGTAGTTGTAGAAGATAGGTTTGCGGATATTAAACAACTGCTTGTTCTATCTCTATCTGCATCTGCCGACGTTGATAAAATTGTAAATATAGCAGAGCCAGATTGATGTATTTTTAACCCAGAAGATGCAACACTTGATGTCGCTGATACTGTAGCAGATGCATTTTGCTCTCGTATGCATGAGGCACTAACGCTAGATGTCGCTGATACTGTAGCGGATGCAAGGCGTTTTCTTATACATGAGGCACTAACGCTA
>Ga0307488_10001892_pt1 | contig 17674 bp, 12 predicted proteins | sample SB02metaG_FD_202248 | JGI IMG/M metagenome (GOLD analysis project Ga0307488, IMG submission 202248) | Sea-ice brine microbial communities from Beaufort Sea near Barrow, Alaska, United States - SB 0.2 | ecosystem: Environmental > Aquatic > Marine > Coastal | place: USA: Alaska | collected... | reverse complement strand
CTACATCGGTTACTGCTTTTTTAAAGCCTTTAATAGATGAACCTAAGTCAGAACCTAAATTTCGTAATTTTTTCGTGCCAAATAATAAAACTACGATCACCGCAATTATTGCTAATTGCCAAACACTTATACCACCCATAAAAAACCTTATAATTAAAATGAAACCACCCTAAGCTTAAAGCAAGAAATGCTCCATCTAGTCAATAAATAACACATTTAATTTAAAAATCAACTGATTAGCGTTTTTCTTTGTTGCTGAGCTTAATCTTTAAGTTATTAACGACGATACACCCTTTGGATACAGCAACGTTATGAATCTATACTCGCGACCAAGCATACTCATTGCTCTAGAAGTACACGATAAAATATTCAAAGCATTTATCAATTGGAGTAGAACATTGAGACATGTGTTTCATCGTTATCTAGATTTACGGTGCTGAAAAACTTGCGGTGTTTAATGTGATATGAACTCTTTGGGCAATACTTAGGATTATTGCTACCTAATGGTATGGTTAAAGGTTTTCTATTGGAAACCCAAACACACATTACTATCTAATATTTTACTTAAACAGTTCAGTAGCCAAAACTCTCCATATCGGTGATAACCAGCGCCAGAATTTTGGACAAAAAAATATTAATTGGTAATAGCGGTAACGATAACTTGATTATTTTGCAGCTTTAAATCATTCACGTAATTTTGTTAAACAACTTAAATTTCATACCTCTAAAGATATACTTTGGTTATATTACAACGATCATATTGACCACTGGCTGACAGGTGGATCAGGTGTATCACTCTTTGATGATTAATAAATATTCTAAATATAAAGCTATTACAAATAGAGTCCTAGTTTTTTTTATTGGGATGTTTAAGTACATAAATTTTAATGTAACAAATTGAAATTTAATAGTATTTTTATTTATATTTTATTTTTTTATTTTTTTTATTTGAATTGGCACGAAATACGCTATACCCCCGTTGACGCAGAAAAAATATACCACGTTTTTTTATAACTAATATAACAATAATCAACATACACTAGGGGCTTCCATGAAGAAACAATTACGCAACATCACAAAATACTCTGCTTTAACAATAGCTATGCTATCAGGTACTACACAAGCGGCTAGCTTTACCAAAGACGGTTATACATTAGATGTTAAGGGCATAATCGGTGGCTATTACACTCAAACTGATTGTAAAAGAGATTCAACTTCAGCGGCATGGAGTTCATTTTCGGCTTGTTTGTATGGCATTGGCGCTAATGATGGTGAAGATGTAGCATCGGTTCAAAATGGTTATTTACCAGGTTGGATTAATTTTATTACGACACATACTACAGAAAATGGTCTTAATCTTAAAGCACACTTTGGCTTTGCACCAGGCACATCTAATCCTGGGGACTTCGGTGGACGTGCTGCAATTAATCAGGGAGTTGGTGATGTACGTAATGTCTACCTCAGCATAAATAACGAAAACGGAACATTATTATTAGGCCGTAATGCAGGACTGTTTCAATATAATGGCACGTTGTCTGATATCACGGTGCCAGGTGTTGGTACTCAAGCAGAAACAGCAGGTGCTTTTAATACGACATTTGGCGCAGTATCCACAGGCTACACTTATATGTCTTTTATGCCTCAAATCACTTATACAACGCCTAATGTGGATGGTTTACAAGCGAGCATTGGTATATTCCAACCTCTTGCTATATCGGGACCTACGGTTGGTGCTACTCCTTATACCGTAACTGATACACCTATGATACAAGGTTCAGTAAGCTACGATATTGAAGGCGGTAGCAAGCTTTGGGCTTCATTTGTAACCCAAGATGCATCGCATACTGAGTCTCAGGGTGGGAAAGAAGTGACAGCAACAGGCTTTGAGATAGGTGGAAGATTAGTGGTAGGTGATTTTACCGCGAACTTATCAGGCTTCAAAGGTGATGGTTTAGGTGACGGTGTAATGTTTGTTGGTGCACTCGATGCAGCAGGTAATGAAATTGAAACTGAAGGGTATTTAGCAAATGTAGGCTATAAATTTGGTGCAAATAAATTGTCTGCACAATATGGGGTAACTAAAAATAATGATATCGATGGCGCAGAGAATGAAAGCGTCTCTATAGTTTACCTTCGAGACGTATCAAAAAGTTTGAATTTTGTATTGGAATATACCGCTCAAACTACATCTCAAACTGGTTTTAGTGACGCAGAGGCGAATACGATCAGTACTGGCATGATTTGGTTCTTTTAAATCCCATCAATAGATTTATTAGAGTGAACGATGGTTATAAAAAGTAACTCTAAAATAGCGCTAGAACTTCGTTTCTGGGTTATGGCGCTAGATTCACATGGAGTTGGCACATTATCAACCAACATTTAATTTAAATACATTATTTTTAAGTGGTTGAAGTGCAATGAGTTAACTTTAGGTTAATTATCCTCTGGTGTAGAACACCTTAACTGCTGAATCAATTCTAAACTAAGGAATATTATGCGTCATACACTTAAGCTTATTTCAATTTTATTACTTATCATCTCGACTTCTTTATTTGCAGGTTCTTTTACATTGTCCAGTCAGGATATTGCTCAAGGAGAGTTTATGCCTAAAGCTCAAGAATTTAATGGCTTTGGTTGTTCAGGTGGAAATTTGTCTCCACATCTTAAATGGACTGATGCGCCAAAAGGAACAAAAAGTTTTGCTATTACAGCCTATGACCCTGACGCACCTACAGGCAGTGGTTGGTGGCATTGGCAAGTAGTGAACATCCCAATGACAGTGATGGAAATAGCAACTGACGCTGGAAATATAAAAACGAATATGGCACCAACAGGTAGTAAACAAATACAAAATGATTACGGCAGCCGAGGTTTCGGTGGAGCATGCCCCCCTATAGGTCATGGCATACATCATTACCGCTTTACTATACATGCACTTTCGGTAGAGAAACTTGAATTACCAGAAAATGCTTCAGGCGCATTAACGGGCTACATGATAAATACACACACTATAGAATTTAGTACGATTGAGCCTTTGTACAAACGAGACTAGCCAAACAAGAAGTTGCATCTAAAAGCTTGCTTTTCTGCTGAGTTTTACTTTGTATTATAAAACAGCCCACAAGATATTAAAAGCGCATGGAATGCGCTTAGTATAACATTTAATTTACTTGTTTGACTCCACTGATATTAAACATCAAACATGATTACCTCAAAGCGATATAAAAGCACTTAAGCAAGGTCAATAAAATGCAAAATAATGAAATCACCATAAAAAAAACCGTAACAAGTACGGTAAAAAAATCAACGAGAGGTGTCCCTGGAACTAAGCTACGTGACGCTGATAAAATAGCACATATTCCTATTAAAATAGTCAAGTCAACGCGTGAAAGCATGCTACGCAAACCGAGTTGGCTGCGAATAAAGTTACCTCGTAGCAGTGAGCGTATCGATAACATCAAGGCTAACTTGCGTAAACATAATTTACATTCGGTTTGTGAAGAGGCATCTTGTCCAAACCTATCAGAATGCTTTAATAACGGTACCGCCACTTTTATGATTTTGGGTGACATTTGTACCCGACGTTGCCCTTTTTGTGATGTTGGTCATGGTCGCCCATTACCAGTAGACAAAGGTGAACCAAAAAAATTAGCGCTAAGTCTAAAAGATATGGCACTGAAGTACGTGGTTATCACTTCGGTTGATCGTGATGATCTACGTGATGGCGGTGCCCAACAGTTTGCTGATTGCATTAAAGAGATCAAAGCAATTGCACCGGAAACTAAAATAGAAATTTTAGTTCCCGATTTCCGTGGTCGTATGGAAAAAGCTTTAGAAATACTAAATCAATACCCGCCGCATTTATTTAACCATAATATGGAAACGGCACCACGTTTGTACACCAAAGCACGTCCGGGTGCTAATTATCAATGGTCTTTAGATTTATTGAAAAATTTTGGTGAAGCAAATCCAAATATTGCCACTAAATCAGGAATAATGGTTGGATTAGGCGAAACCAACGACGAAGTACTGCAAGTTATGAGTGATTTACGTGGCCATGGCGTAACTATGCTTACTATTGGACAATACTTACAGCCAAGTAAAGATCATTTACCTGTTGAGCGTTACGTTCATCCTGACGACTTCGATATGTTCCAGCAAGAAGCTATGAAAATGGGCTTTGAACACGCCGCTTGTGGACCGTTAGTTCGATCTTCATACCATGCCGATAAGCAGGCTGTGGGTGAAGAAGTAAAATAAACAGATCAAAAAATCGAGCACACAAACTAATATATGTATTAGTTTGTGTACTAATTTCACTTAACTAACCTCAGAGCTTGACTGATAAATTTAATTATTTGTTAAGTTATTTTATTTTATTTTAATAATTGTAGAATTATAATTGTTTGTATTTGTTTTTGAATGTACTACATCCGATGCTTACATATAAACTAGATATTAGAATACCCCCCCCATTTTTGTGTTCATTTTTTTCAACATAGCTAACATTAGATTCATTTCTCTGTGGTACTAAGTGCCCCAAAGCGCCATAAACTAATAAAAATTTCAATACTTAAAATAATATTAATCGGATGTTCGATTTTAGTATTTTAACCAAATGAGAATTTTGACCCAACAGATTCTTGATGGAATTTTAAATAATTTAAATATCTAACGTATGTCTGTTTTGCGTTAGATTATTCATCGATAGATAAGTCTAGGCTAACGTCGGCATTTGTATCACAACAGACTATTTATCAGGGGAATTCAAGCTTGAAATTTGACTTCTTTTGTGGCAAAAAGTGATATTAAGCCTATTGTAAAGTTATCATATTGATATACTTTACTTACACCCACCAGCAGATTTGTAATAATATTTTTTTATCAATAAAAACTCCTATGCAAATACTCTCATAAGTTATCTATTTTAATTTGGAATTTATAACAAACTAGTAAAGAAATAATTAGCCATTCTTTTACTTTATAAAATACACTATAAGCAGGTGTTTCCTATATTTAGGTTGACAAGATTGTTAGAGCTATATAAAGTCAATTATACAAACCAATTGTTAAATTTGGTTTGGTTTTTTTATTGTTAAGTATTGAAAGTTAAAGAGTTATTGCATTTAAAAGTTGAAAAGTCAGGGTTCAAATCCCTATCTCACCGCCACATTAAGAAAAACCCGTCAATCGAAAGATTGACGGGTTTTTTGCTTTCTGAACCGTCAAAAAGACCGTCAAATACTCACGTTACTATAAAAAACTACCTTACAGAAAATTAATCAAACATGTTCTTCGAACAGAACCCCATAATTTTATTTAAGGTTACAGGTGAAGTGGATAATTACATTAGTTGTGCCACTAATAACATTAGGTTTGCTACTAATAAGTATGATCGCTATTAAACTAAACATTTCTTCATCAAGGTGCTTACCAAGTAGGTAATATGTATTCCATATTTTAATTATTCTTATTTGGCTTGTTATTGGCTTTTCTTCTAAGAGTTCTGTACCAGTTAACGGTATTGCTATTAGTCAGCACGCATCATTGCGTGAAGATGGGCATAAAATTTATCTTATGGTCAGGAAAATCTGTAAAAGTATCTCTCCCAAAGCATTTGCCTATCAAGCGAAATGTTAAAGTTGAATTACGTAAACATAAATCTACTTTATTCGATACTTTAAGGTATACGTTTGTGCGTTACTTAGAGTAATGTACACATAACAAGGTGTTTAAGATGAACAAAATACAGTTGGCTGTTTTCGTTCCTCAACATTTTAGCCAACTAAATTTGCGCCTTAACAGGGCGTTATATTTCAGAGTCACTCCATCTAAAGGCGAAGGCACTCTTTAAAATGTTGGAATTTAATTTAAAACGAGGATTATTATTATGCGATCTGTTTGTAACATTTATTTAGCTATTTTTCTATTAATCACGTGCGTATTTGCAAACGCAAAAGGTGAATCTAAAAGTCATAATGATTTGCAGAAATCTGAAGATTTGATTGATGCCTTTTATTCATTTGAAAAAGATCGACTAGAAGTAGCGTTAACATTTGCACAAGATTCGATTCCCAATGTCGTATTTTATCAAGGATGGGCTAAAGGTGGTAACTACAAAATTATGAAACGTCAGCCATGTTTAGCAAAGAAATTAGACCTTATAAGTTGCTCTATTACAGTTCAAGATGATCTTATGCTTGCTTTAGGTATTGATTTTAACGTTACGGACACCTTCGAAATTAAACTCTCGGGTTCGAAAATCATTTCAGTAGAAACAAGCTCTAATGACTTGGATGTCTTTTGGCAGGCAAGAGAATGGGTTAAGAAAAAATATCCAGAATTAATTGAAGCCCCATGTAAAGGAATTTGGAATGGTGGCCCAACACCAGGAAAATGTATACGTGCAATGGTCGAAGGTTATTCTCGTTTTGCTAAGAGCGATGATTTTCCAAAACAATAAAGTATGGCGTTGTTAAGGTGAAATATAAGAAGTCATTAAAGCAGGACAAAAAACAGTTGGTTTTGCTGCTACGTCGCTAATTTTAACCAACTATTTTTTGCCTATTAATGAGGCATTATGTGATAGAAATTGCTTATCAATCAAAATTCACTTTTAAATAATTATCTCTTACTTCTGCGTAATTTAAGTAACCATGAAGATTTATTCTTTTCAGCATCATAAAATATAGCCATAGTGAAAAAAAACATTAACAGCAATATTGTGTGCGCAGCTAGGCTTATACCGAAGTAAATTATACTTCCAATATAGATGGAAATAGAAAAACTCCACAATCCAGCTAAAATTGTCATAATATAAAATCTACTGACAGGGTCAGGTATATGTCTAATAGGATTTCTTTTAGAATCAAAGATATATTTGTAGTAATCGTATACTTTAAGTACTGATGCTTTCATAACATACTCTCTTATTTTAACTTTATCATTATCATATACGATTGAATTTAGCATTTGGATCTTAATTATATGACTAATATAGAGTTAAAAGTTATATAGTAAGTTACTCAAACGGTCGCTAAACACTTAGCTAGCGCACGTTCCTGGCAATTTTAGCCAACTATTTTACGCCGTTTAGTAATGCGTTATATTTTAAGAAGAGGATATAAGTATTATAGCAGATATATTTTTTTGGCTATTGATCGATACCGTGGTAGGTTTTTTGCTTTACTCAACGGGTTGTTTCATCTTAAAGGTATGTACTTTTGGCCAGTTCGAAATTAAGTTCAAAGATTTTGCCAGCTTTAAAGCAAACAAAGCTAAAAAAATTAATTTAATTATGCTTTTAGGATTCCTTTTTTATGTATCACTAATTTTTCTCATAGCGTATTTAAATAATTAAAATATAAATAGCTACATCCTGATCTCTCTTAAGTAAGGTTTATTAGGCCAACCATTATTTTTATTTTGTCATTGAGTTTATTTGAGCTCATTGGCTTTTCGGTATTTACCTTGATAGTCAAAAAGTCGGTCTTTAATACGCCAGTATAATTTTTGTTTTCGGGCAATAACAAAGTCAGGACACGGCAATATGTTAGCTAACTTTAATGCTTGTTCAAGGCTAGTTACTTCAAACGACTCAGTAGAGCCCAGTTGAACACTTATTTTAGCGCTAAGGCGTTTAGAAAAAATATCATTGAACGCTTTAACTTGATTTGACTTAGTGAAGTCAAAGGATTCATTGAGTTCAGTGCCTTGCTCATCATGGTAAGTGATTTTTAATTTATCAGCTCCTCTTTCACTGACCTCAGTTAAATTAAGTCCTGCGCAGCGAATAATTTTTGAACCTTTAAGTTGTAGTGCCTTTCTTAACATATCATCGGGGTCAACCAAGACTTTAGTGCACTGTAAACAGGTACGAGCAGCTATGTCATTTTCACCACCGCAGTGTGGACATTCTTTAAATACAAAACGATAGTCACATTGACGCTCTTTAGTTTGCTCTTTAATCAGTCCTTGGCATCGTCGGCCGTAGTGTTCCACTAAATCACCGTCATCATCACAAACGCCCCAGAATAAATTGGGAAATTCACAACTTGGGCAAAAAACTTGAACTGGCTGACTTTTACTATTTGGCTTTTTCTCACCGACTTCGGGATGATAGAGATCAAAATCATTGCCCGTGTAGTCAATCACCAAGCAATCTTTTTTGTTATCACTCAAACGTAGACCACGACCGATGATTTGCTGATAGAGACTAACTGATTGAGTTGGACGTAATATTGCAATCATATCGACATGGGGGGCATCAAAGCCAGTGGTTAATACTGAGACATTAACTAGGTATTTAATTTCTTTACGTTTGAATGCCTTAATTAACTTATCGCGTTCAATATTGTCGGTAGTACCGGTAATTAACGCACTCAATTGGGTGGGTAAATAACTAAAGACTTCCTTTGCATGTTCAACTGTCGCAGCAAATATCATAATACCTTGACGTTTATCACCTAACTCAATGACCTGCTCAATAATGCCTTGAGTTACCCGAGGGTTTTTGTTTAATAGATGATTAATATCCGTAGGACTATATTCGCCAGAGGCATTTGCTCGCAAATTACTAAAATCATAATGTTCTATGGTGGCATCGACTAATTTGGGTTCAGTTAAATACTGACGTTTAATCAAGTAACGAAGTGGTAGTTCATAAATACAGTGCTCAAAAGGTCGCTTTTCTTCACTTCGCACAAAACCGCGGTAATGTTTTTTATAAATCCAGCCCATACCTAAACGATAAGGGGTTGCGGTTAAACCCAATAATTTTACCTCGGGGTTAACTTGCATCAATTTTTCAATGATTTGTTGATACTGGTTAGTGTTTGCTTTTTCTTGTGTTTGCTTTTTGGACTCGCCTTTAGGTTTACTTGTAGCTTTGTCCTTAGCCAGCTCAGTGCTGGCTAGGTTAACTCTATGACATTCGTCAATAATAATTAAAGAGTAGGGTTCATTAAAGTCATCTAGGTTGCGGGCTGCCGATTGTATGCTGGCGAACGTGACTTGGTGCTGAGTCTCTTTGAGTTTTAATCCAGCAGAATAAATACCGGCGGTAACATTATAGCTTTCATATTTTTGATGATTTTGCTCGACTAATTCTTTCACATGGGTCAGCACCAATATTTTTCGCTTTGCCAAGCGAGCAAGCTCGGCAATTACCAGACTTTTCCCTGAGCCTGTCGGTAAAACAATTACCGCAGATTCGTTGGTTTTTCGAAAGTGTTTGAGCACCGAAAAAACGGCTTCTTGTTGATAATCTCTCAGTTGAAAAACTTCCACGCAGTGCTGCTGCCTTATAGGGAACGGAAAGTAGCCATAATAGCAAAATAGCGGGTAAGTTTGAAATTTAAAGCCAAGATAGCCGCATCTGGTTTTCCAAAAAGTTAAGAGATCGTGGTTTCCCCTTAGATTTAAAATAGGCTAGTTAAAATAGGCATACAAATTGGTCAGTCAGTAGTTAATAGTTTCATTTGCTAAAGCAGGTGTTAGAACAGGTAGTCGAATCGCTTTTAAGCGTTGCTCTAGTGCATAGCCAAGACCTATAAGTTCTGGCTCACTAAACGCCGGCCCCATAAATGAAATAGTAATTGGCAGACCTCTAGCCGTTAACCCTGCTGGCAATATCAAATCTGGAAATCCAGAAAGATTGGCTAAAATTACGGGGGACTCTCCACTGCCAGCAGAAACAGCACCTATTGATGGTGTTTCTATTAATGCTGCCGGTCTAGGTTGCGTAGGGTAGACAATGGCATCAAGTTTTTCTGCGTTAATCAGCCCCTCTATAGTCGCTCGAACTAGGGGGAGCGCATGATCGCGGACAGCGGTATATTTATAGTCAATAAGGTCAACACTTTTATCTTCTTGCATCATCAGTGACCAACGATATGCGTTGGGTATAGCGCCATCTCCGTTCTCTGCTGTAAGTTTCATCGCTCTTGAAATTATTTCAGTAAGCGTCTTAGGATATTCTGCAGCAGTGGTGGCTAAATACTCAGCTATTTGTGATTTAAATTCTGGATAGCGAATTGCCCGATAAAATTCACCTCGAGATTCCAACAGCCAAGTAGGAAATTCAACGTCTATGATTTTGGCACCTGCATCACGCATTGATTGTAATGCAGATTCAATGACCCAATCGACTTCGGCATCACTCCCCATAAACACTCTAGCAACACCAATACGAGCTCCTTTTAAAGCGTTAACATCTAAAAACTGCGTATAGTCTGTCTCATATTTAGTAGCGCTTTTCTGAGTAGAGTCGTCTGCTTTATCGACCCCTGTCATTACGCCTAAGGCAATAGCCACGTCAGTCACACTGCGAGCCATAGGACCTACTGTATCGAAAGATAAGGCAAGTGGCACAATACCATCACGGCTAAGTAGACCATGTGTGGTCTTAAGCCCTACTATTCCGTTGGCACTTGATGGATATCTTACAGAACCACCGGTATCTGTGCCTAATCCTACTGCGGCAAACGCAGCAGCAATAGCGGCGCCGGTGCCGCCAGATGAACCAGAAGGAGAACGAGTCAAACTATGAGGATTACCAATTGCTCCTCCTAATGAACTAAGCGCATCGCCAGATGCAAATTCACTCATATTTAACTTTGCTAAAATAATTGCCCCTGCATCCCTGAGTTTTTTAACTAAGAAAGCATCATCGGGTGGATAAGCGCTTTTTAACAGGTATGAACCGGCCGTAGTGGGCATATCTGCGGTATCAAAGTTATCTTTAATAACCACTGGAATTCCGTGCATTGGTGATCGGCGACCTTTTTGAAGTCTTTCGGCATCTAACAATCGAGCCTGCGCCATCGCATTTGGATTCAGTAGCAGCACAGCATTAATTGCTGGCCCCTTTTTGTTGTAGGCTTCAATCCTATTCAAGTACAGTTCTACTAACTTTTCTGAATTTAAAGTACCTGCATCTAAAGCGGCATTTATCTCAGTAATATTTGCTGACGTTAAGTCTGCTTGAGCGGCATGCGCATTGTTTAGGGTAAATAATAAACCAGCTACAATGACATATTTGCGAGCATCAACAACACTTAGTACAAAAGACGTCAACATACAACTGCACTCCTAGATTTATAATTGGGATAAGTAAACCAATACAATAAGGGAGATATATGATGATTGAAAGAGTTTAGATGGCTAAAATTAGAGAAACCCGAATATATACTAAGTATAGATGAGATAAAACATTATTTTTCATAAGTATAAAATAATTATACAGTATACATAATTTTATCATTTACCAGTCTATGATATATTTGAGGTAATAAAAGTTGGTTATATAAGTATATTAGCCATTGTCATAACCTTCTGGTTAAAAAATAATCCAGAGAGGTATCATGGACATTAATAAAAGAATACATTCTGAATTGATGCTTCCCCCGAGTTTTGTCGATGAAGCATTATTAAATGTACATAACTAGGTTAAGTGGTGGACAAATTTAAAAAGATCAGAAGGCTTCAGAGTCATCAGCACTGGCTAATGGTAAATGTATTCGATCTTTGTAAAATAGGAACAGCTTCTTATGCTTTTTCAAGGAAATCAATGAGGGATGATATATTAGCGCACTCTAAGAATAAGTGTTCTTTGCAACTTTATCTGAAAAACTGCTTTCCTGCTTTGAGGCTTAAAGGCTTAATATCTTCAGTGTATACTCGTTATGCAGATAACCTAGTTATATCCTCAAATACTGCTACTACCTCTTTTAAATAAAGCTGATAATATTTGCCATCTCCTTCAGGGTGATGGACTTTATATTTACTTCGATACGTTTGACTCATAACTCAGATTATAATACTCATGCCATAATTAAGACTCTTATAACCGTTCTAAAAATCCATTATTACACGGTAAAAAACCACCCCAGGGCGGTTTTTTTTTATTATAACGTCAAATAACGTTAAAGTTTAAGCTGTATAGAAATATGCTTAATATAATCAGATGTCTAGGATTTTTTTATTCTCCCTTTGCAGATTCGATAAGACGTTTGACTTGTTTGTTTGTACTTTTAATTGTCCTTTTATTACAATCCCGCATTTCTGCCACACCATAAAAAATTAATGGTGATAAATCTGAAAGCTTTTGGCATGTTGATTTTGCGGCGATTTCGATGCGTGATCTAAGTTCAAAGACACCATCCGGACTAGTGAGGTCAAGATCATTAATATTAATATGCTCTGCAATTCCAGATTCATAACTTTTAAGTTCAATTTCCTCAGCAGTACTCGACGGTTGAGTATATGTATCGTTATCAACTTTAGAATCAATATCAATTGCATCAGCATTTGAATAACTACTAATAGATAGCATAAGACCCGCCATTAGTGTGCATAAAATTTTTAATTTCATGTTAAGTCCCTTTTAATCCTTGATTATGTAAAAAATAAGAATTTATTATTTACTAAATTATTAACGCACGATTTAAGCCAACTTTAAAAAATAAAATTTTTCAATGATTTAGTTGTACTTAGCTTTGAGTGGAAATGATTTCGTAAATAAAACTGACATAGGACAGGTTAAAATTGATTAATTTATTAGGGGAAATAAATTTAAATTAGCCATGATTAGTGCTTTTACTTATCGGTGATCCTATAAAATGATTACCGTGAGCATCTAGCCTAACGTTGAACTACCGGTATACCCATTTAAAATACCGATGAGATATAGAGCTAGCGTTAATATATTAGGAGTTATTAATGTTATTAAAAATGCATATTAGAAAGTTGTAGCCCCTTTAAGGTTAAAACCCCTATTTGAGCGCCACATTGAAAACATACCAATGTTCAAGTGTTTTTTGTGTGTACCATTTATTCGACTTTTTCTCATTAACAAATAAAACCAAATAATTATAATTGCTCATAATGTCGAAAGTACAGACGTCAATAGTAAAAATATTTGCTAAAAACGACAACTTATATTCTATCCAACCTCGTCGAGGTTTTTACTCTTTCTGGTTACGCTGTTATTACCAGATAAAAAGTCACAACGGACACACCGTAATGGGCAATGGTAATAGGGGTATTGTCCAAACTTATTGCTTCCTTCCTTGCAGTAGCCATAATCTTTTAAACAATATTGCCCCATGACGGTTAAATATATTTCTGGTCTTTATTTTTTCTGTAAGTGGGGCTATTATTTTTAGTTGACGTTTATTGCATCAAGGATATAAAAGAGCGGTTAATATGTAAAAAGGAGGTTTTATTATACTTATAACCTGACTTTTATTGACAAGGTTGCTATTGTCCTTAAGAAACTCTGGCTATACTCTTTAGCCAGTTTGACTATTTAATTAGGGACATTTGATGACAGACTTAGCACGCACGACAGAGGGTAGAGGTCAGCTCTACAACACCATTTTAGACACTATCGGCAATACACCCTGCGTCAAAATCAATTCACTGGCGCCAGCCGGTGTTGATATCTATGTAAAAGCAGAGTTTTTTAATCCAGCGGGATCGGTCAAGGACCGTTTAGCGATTAGTATTATTGAGGAAGCCGAACACAGCGGTCAACTCAAACCCGGGCAGACGGTCGTTGAGGCAACTAGCGGTAACACCGGTGTGGGTCTAGCAATGGTCTGTGCGGCTAAGGGTTACCCCTTTGTGGCAACAATGCCGACCAGTGTTTCTATTGAGCGACGCAAGTTGATGCGTTTCTTTGGTGCCAAGGTTATTTTGACGCCAAAAGCGGATAAAGCGATGGGCTGTTACCTTAAAGCTATTGAACTGGCTGAGGCGAATGGCTGGTTTTTAGCCCGCCAGTTTGAAACTGAAGCCAATGCAAAGATTCATGAAAATACTACAGCACGTGAAATTTTGGCTGATTTTGCGGATAGCAATTTGGATTATTGGGTGACCGGTTATGGCACTGGTGGAACCTTTGCTGGTGTTGCTAAAGTATTGAGAGAGAAGCGTCCAGAGACAAAAATCATTCTTAGTGAACCGATTAATGCCCCGTTAATTGAAAGTGGTATGGCGCAGGAGCGTAATGCCAATGGTTCTCCATCTATCAGCCATCCGGCATTTCAACCGCACATGGTTCAGGGTTGGACGCCTGATTTTATTCCTCAGGTATTGCAAGAGTCCATTGATGCTAAACGCTTTGACGAACTGTTACCGATTGACGCAAAGGAGGGTATTGAAGCGTCGAAGATGCTCGCTCAGAAAGAGGGCATCTTCACGGGTATATCCGGCGGTTGTACCTTTGCTGTTGGACTTCAGATAGCTCAAACTGCCGCTCCTGGTACAGTTATTCTTTGTATGTTGGCAGACACCGGTGAACGCTATTTATCCTCGCCACTGTTTGAAGATGTTGCTGAGGATATGAATGACGACGAACTGGCGTTATCGGCCTCAACACCGAGCTTTCATCTGCACGAGTAATTTTCGCTAACAGCGACTCCACTGTCGCTAATACGGTTACGCTAGCTTAGCTTAGAATAGCCGATTGTTTATTTGTTCAGTGGTTGGTTTTCCCTTCTACTGGCTACTGGTTTTTGATAGATGACCTCGTGCACTTTATCAGGGCTTATTTCTGTGAAGCGCTTTGCGCGGGGGTAAGTTGGCCTTTTTTTAACCAGTTAGAACACCCTCTTGTTATCGTTATAAAGCCATGACTTAGGGTAGTTAATTTATCGAATGACTTAGCTTAAGCCAATTTGTATGAAGTGACATTATTTTCAAATAATATCATTGTTCGCCAGTAATTATCTTATGTTGGTTTAACTTTTAACATCGACTTAGTCATTTTAAGTTATACCAATTCAACTTCATAATCGGCAGTTTTGGTATCGCAGAAGCCAGTCAGATTGGGTAACAATTAGTATTGATGAGTCTCCTCATGCAAGTTCAGCATTATAAAGTATTCTTATATATGTTAGAATTTAACCATATTACTTTTTAACATTATTAGGCGTATTTCATGTCTGAACACTCAATTGTCGACATTTGTGTTGAACCTATAGAACTTTGTAAATTACTTAAAATAGCTAATATGGTTGACGGTGGTGGCGAAGCTAAAACCATGATCAGTGAGGGTAATGTTTTAGTCAATAATGAAGTTGTCGTTCAAAAGCGTAAAAAGATTCGAAACGGCGATATTATCGAATGCAACGGTAAAATTATTCAGATCGCTTATAATCCCACCAAAAAATCAGCAGAGTTCATTAATACAGTAGTTTTAGCGAGTAAAAAAGAACAAAGGAAAAAAAGAGCTAAAAGTAAAGCGCGGGTTCTTTTATCAGAAACAGTCACTGAACCATCGACTAAACGCTAAAATACCAAAGTTGTAGAAGCTGTAACGCTTTGGCTAGTTTCGCAAAGTGATAGAACTTCTTACAAGCCAATAATGAAATATTGTATCAACTACTTTTAGCTTTGCGTACTAAAAATAGAGCTTCTACGATTATGTGAACGACCGTACCAATATACTGTTAAGGCAATGTGATTGTTCAGCAATATCCACTTTAAATCACGCTTTTTTCAACGCACTCGCAGATGATTTACCTGTGTTCAACAAAGCGCTAGGATTGCTTTTTTATGTTTTTTTACTATGGACTTTAATGGTAATGATTGTATGGTGAAATAACAGCGTATAAATAGAACATAGGCTTAGAAATAAAATAACACGTCATTTTCTATAAATGACGTGTAGAAAACCACTGAGGCAAAGTATATGAGAGGAACTAACCCCGTCGAATAATTTGTCGGGGGGATGCAAAGGACTTTCTACCATTTTACCAGTGGTAAGTCGCACTGAGAGTATATTGTTCGCCTCGGCCAGGTGTTCCCGGAATCTCTTGAAAGGATTCATTCCAAAGGTTGTCTGCTGCAAGCACAATCTCTAGTCCCTTAAACTGCGCAGGCGATACCTTTAACGTAAGGTGTGTGAATAAAGCATCGTCGTCACCGCTTCGTAAGGTATTTTCTTCTTGTTTACGCCACTCATTATCAACGCGGACTTCAACCATGTCAGTAGGGCGCCAAATAACACCTAATGTGACGCGATGATCTGGGTAGTTCAATGCATAAAAGCTCGCATCTATATCAGCAGTGCCATAATCTTCAGATTTATTAAGGAAAGTATAACTGGTGATGATCTCTACGTTGTCTAAACGCTTTATGGCAAGTAGCTCCAAACCTAAAGTCTTCATGTCTACTGGGTTTGCGGTACGGGCAGAAGTTGAACTTAAGCTATAAGTCCAATCGGTTAAATCATCATCTTGTCGATAAAAAATTGCAGAATTAAAACGCCAATTGTCTTGATCTAATGCCAAGCCTAATTCAATGTTTTTAGTTGTTTCTCGCTCAAGATCATAATTACTTCTGAATAACCCACTTGAGTTACTGCCACCAATAGCCGTATAACCAGCCACTTGAGTGGCTTGAGCATAAGAAAGGTAGACCGTTTGATAACTACCATCAGCATTTATGGTGTTCAACGTTATATCACCAATCAGTGATGTCTCTGTGCTATCTCGGTTAGTATCATCAAGAGTAACACCAAGGCGATAAGTTAACTGTTGATCATTGTTTAGCTCTATTTGGTATTCAGGTAATACACTGAACTTATAATAATGACGAGAGGTGAAGTTATTTTTAAGCGTGGTTGATTCAATACCGTCGGCTATAAATTGCGCTGAATAATTAAGTGCAAAGGATGCTGTTTGAGCATGGCGACCAGAAAACGCTAGCGATTTGACCTCAGTTTCGTGAAAAGCTTGGAATATATCAGGGTTTTCACGCGAGAAAACATAATGGTCTTTGTGACGACGATAGTAAGTCGACACTTCAAATGTGCTGTCTTGTGCATAATCTTGTTTATGATTAAATATAAATAGTCGCGCTTTAAGGTCTTCAGTTTCATTGACATTAAATGGGGTGTACATATTTGGCCAACCAAAGAACTTTTCTTGAACACCAAAAAATAGGTCAGTTTGTGATGATGGCCCTACTAACTGAATACGACTAGAGGCGCGTTGAAAATGGTGGTCGCCATTTTCTATCGTACCATCACTTTCAGAGCGAGAAAGCTCACCTTCAAAACCGATAGTCCACTCTTTAAAATCATCGAGTGCTAAAGTCACACCACGGTGAATTCGCTGCATATTTAAGTTATTATTACCTGCGCCGATAGAAACGCTACCTGAGGTTTTTATCGGTGTCCAATAGCGAGAAACCGTGCCTACTGAGCTGTTAACACCAAGCAGCGCATTATCGACGCCAGTCAGCACGCTCGCATCACTTAACATTTCTTGAGCGATAGGGATTTCTGCAAAATAATGTCCGGTTTGGGGATCAAATAATGTGGCGCTGCCTATTCTAAATCCGGTATTTTCGAAAATACCGCCACGGATCGTTACATCGGCTTGAGCCTCAGCCATATTTCGAGACTGCAGATCAACGCGTGGATCATATTCTAAGTTTGAAACTAGCGAACCAAAGGTTCCTACCGGTATTTCATTCGCAGTTGCCGATCCCTCAACCGTAATTTTCTCAATGTATTTTACTTCATTGCTACTGTTGGGTTTATCGGATGCCGATGATATAGCCGATAGGCTAAGTAACAAAGTAGGCAAAGCGACTTGTACAACTCGAATCATGTTAATGCTCTCTATTTACACTGTTAGGTCTATTGAATAAACGATTATTT
>Ga0307488_10001891_pt1 | contig 17675 bp, 18 predicted proteins | sample SB02metaG_FD_202248 | JGI IMG/M metagenome (GOLD analysis project Ga0307488, IMG submission 202248) | Sea-ice brine microbial communities from Beaufort Sea near Barrow, Alaska, United States - SB 0.2 | ecosystem: Environmental > Aquatic > Marine > Coastal | place: USA: Alaska | collected... | reverse complement strand
ATTGTCACCCGCCGCGCCCAGAACGTGTCTTACCGTTTGGTCGAACAAGGTGCCGTCCGTCCATCGACTGAGGCACCACATTAAGCCATGCTCGGCCGTGGGCATGATGCTAGGGGAAGGGAACCGTTGTTCAAGTTCACGGATGATGCATTGGCTATCGCAATAGATATCCGCCCCGATCTGCATAACCGGCGTGCGACGATACCCACCAGTGAGAGCCGTCAGCATCGGTTTAGGGGGTAGGCGCGGAATATCAACGCTGCGCCAGTCAAGATCTTTGATGCCAAGGACAACCCTCACTTTCTCGGCAACGGGAGATTGCGGGTAGGCGTGAAAAATAACCTCGCTCGTTGGATCAGACATTGTGTTTCCCTTGTAGAAACGGCAGGTCAGGCCTGCGCATTTGGGTTGGTTGTTGGCGCTGAAAAATGGCCTTCAATATTGTAATAGGTTGGAAAAACCAATTCATTCATAAGTCTGCGTGCCATCCGTAGAACCTCAGTGGTGCTGAGTCTAGCCACGTAAGAGTTCCTTTTAAGAAGTCAGGTTGAAGCAACCAACACCAAATCAGGCACGTTTTTTGTTAACGTGGGTTGTGGATAACGTCGCAAGTCTGGGCATGTTCGCGGGCCAAAGCCTCGGAGCGCGCACCTTCACGATTGGTTATGGCTTCCATGATGGCACGGTGTTGCCGTTGGGCGTAACGGAGTGAGTCCAAAAAACCAGTGATAATGGCCTGTTCGCCTAGAGGTGCAGAAGGCGAGGCGAGGGGCAGTAAGATCATTCGCTCGATCTCGCGCTGGATCAGCGGACTGCGTGGGAATTCAGCCAGCAGCTGATGGAAGCGCGTGTTGTGTCTGACGTAGCTGTCGAAATCGGCGCCGTCAGGATGCGCGATCGCAATGTCGATTAGGTCCAGAACCGCGTTTGCGGCCTGAAGCAACTTAGCGTCGACACCTCGTTCGGCGGCCATACGCGCGGCAGTGCCTTCCATGACACCACGGACTTCGATTGCGTCTGAGATATCTTCACGGGTAAATGTCGCAACGCGGCAGCCGCCTGTTTCGATCCGCTCTAGCAACCCTTCGGCGATAAGGCGGTCCATGGCTTGGCGCAGAGGAGTGCGCGAAGTGCCAAGTTGCTTGGCTACGGCTACCTCTGACAAACGCTGTCCGCCAGAGAACTCACCGTTTATCACTAAGGATCGCAGACCAAACAAAGCTCGGTCAAGCTGGCTGAGATTACGGTTGCTCATATGGTGGCCCTTTCTAGTGACGCTTAACGTCAGCAGGTAATACGCCATACATGTTGTATACAATTTTTGGAGCAAGCAAGTGATTCGAGGCGCTTTTAGCGATATCCAGCCATAAATGTATACAGATACGGCTAAATAAGGACGACTAAAGGTTTTTTTTAAATTTAATTTCTGGCCCAGCAAGGCGCGTTGTTCGGGTGAATTCTATCTTCAATCAATTCGATGAACTTGTTGGCTACCCATTCTTAAACCTAATTAAATCAACAGTATACGTGAACTTTCTGCGCGCCCCGCATGTATCTTGGGGGATGATCTTTGAAAACTGTTTGCGTGATCACTATGGGGCGCGGACCGTGGGATGTGCCCAACCCCATACAAGAGACGCTTGTTTAAGACGAAACTTCTTCTAGTCTCATAAATATAGGTTCTTGAGTTGAGTAGGAAAAAATCTGATGTTTAAAGTCGCATCGGGAGGTGCGAGTTTGGACCAAAATCTGAGCCTAAAGTCCGTAAAAACCAACTCGTCAGCACTGTCTTTGACAAGCTTAGACGATTTTTATTTTCTGGGAGGAAATTATGACAAACTCTGTAAACCGCAGGAAATTCCTGCGTGGTTCGGCAGTCGCCGGTGCCGCAGTACTGGCCACACCTGCAATCGCAGACAGCCACGGTGTTAACATCAAGATGCAGGCAGCCTGGGGCGGCGGTATCTTTTTGGAAAACGCACAGTCCTTTGCAAGTCGGGTCAACGAAATGTCTGGCGGGTCTTTGACAATCGACGTTCTGTCCGTTGATTCTGTAGTGAGAACAAGCCAGATGCAAGATGCGGTCCACCGCGGTGTTCTGGATGCTGCACACTATGTGTCAGCCTACTGGTATGGCAAATCCAAATCTGCATCGCTGTTCGGCACTGGCCCTTGTTTTGGCTGGTCGAGCCAAGAAATGCTGGGCTGGATCCACGCAGGTGGCGGTCAGGAATTGTTTGACGAACTGATGGCGGAACTACAGCTGAACGTTGTGTCTTTCTTCAACTCACCGATGCCAGCGCAGCCACTCGGTTGGTTCCAAGAACAGATTACCGATGCCTCCCAGATGCAGGGCCTGAAGTATCGCACAGTTGGTCTTGCTGCTGACGTTATGTTGGAAATGGGTATGTCTGTTGTCCAGCTTCCTGGTGGTGAAATCCAGCCTGCGATGAAGTCTGGCCTGATAGACGCAGCCGAGTTCAACAACCCGACATCTGACCGCGACTTCGGTATGCAGGATGTGTCCAAGGATTACATGCTGGCGTCCTACCACCAGAGCCAAGAGTGCTTTGAGGTCACAATCAATAAGGACAAGTGGAATGCGCTGTCCCCTGAGCACCAAGCGATCGTCCGCAACGCATCTATGGCTGAAAACTCCGGCTTCTATTGGGGCAACACAAAGCGTTACTCCGATGACCTGATCAAGCTTCAGGAGCAAGATGGCGTCTCCGTGCACCGCACACCAGAACCGGTCATGCAGGCACAGCTCGAGGCATGGGATGTTGTTGCGAACCGTATCGCAGCCGAGGATCCGTTCTTCGCCAGAGTGATGGATTCCCAGAAGACCTACGCACGCGAAGTAATGGGTTATCTGAACTTGAACCAGCCGAACTACCAGATGGCATACGATCACTACTTCAGCTGATAGTAAGAAAAATTAACACTGCCCGGATGCCACTATGGTATTCGGGCAGTGTGCAGTTTAGGCCATTAAGAACGCCCAATTGATCTGATAGGGGAGCAGTAGACCGATGAAATTCGTACATGCAATTGAGGGACTTAGCCTCTGGGTCGGACGCGCCTTTGGATGGTGTATCCTGATCCTGACGCTTTCAGTGTCATACGAAGTGTTCGTACGTTACGTGCTCAATTCGCCCACGGTCTGGGCTTTTGACATGATGATCCAGATGTATGGCGCATTGTTCCTGATGTGCGGTGCCTATGCTTTGGCCCAAGACACCCATGTGCGCGCCGACGTGATCTATCGTCTCTTTCCTGTAAAGGTTCAGGCGGGTTTGGATTTCGTTTTGTATTTCATCTTCTTCTTCCCTGGCATCCTCGCACTTGCTTACTACGGCTACGAGATTGCGTCCGATAGCTGGCGCTACAAAGAGGTGAGCTTTAACAGCCCCGCCAGTATCCAGATCTACTTCTTCAAATCATTGATACCTGTAGCAGGCGGCTTGCTTGCCATCCAGGGTGTGGCCGAGCTGGTGCGTTGCGTATTGGCGATGCGCACCGGTGTATGGCCTGACCGATTGGTGGACGTGAAAGAGACCGAAGACCTGCTTACGGATGCCGACATCGATGCAACCCTTGCTGTTGCTCCGGCCCGTAAATAACCTGCCCTCAGCGCTTCTAGAAAGATAAAAAAATGACAAACCCCGAAGTCGCCCTGATGATGCTTGGGCTGTTTATTGTGCTCGTTCTGCTTGGCTTCCCGATTGCCTTTACCCTACTCGCAATGGGCGTGGCCTTTGGCTATTATGCCTATCACACTGGTGGCTCGATCGAGACGTTCAGCGATATTTTCAACAACAATATCTTCTATCTGCTAAACCAGAACACCTATTCGGTGATGGAGAACCCGATCCTCGTGGCGATCCCGCTCTTCCTTTTCATGGGATATGTCGTGGAACGCGCCAACATCGTTGATAAGCTGTTTTTCTCGCTTTATATGGCGGCGCGAAATCTTCCCGGCAGTCTTGCTATTGCAGCATTGCTGACTTGTGCAGTGTTTTCAACGGCCTCCGGTATTGTGGGCGCGGTTGTGACGCTGATGGGCTTGCTGGCTTTCCCTGCAATGGCCAATGCAAACTACGACAAAAGCTTTGCCGCCGGTGTGATCTGTGCAGGCGGTACGTTGGGAATTTTGATCCCGCCGTCGATCATGCTGATCGTTTATGCGGCCATTGCTGATTTGTCACCGTTGCGACTCTACGCGGCCGCCGTGTTCCCCGGATTGCTTTTGGCGGGTTTGTATATCGTCTATGTAATCGGAAGGGTTTGGATGAACCCAGCGCTGGCACCAAAGCCAACAATGGAAAACCCTCCTCCACCCAAAGAAATCTACCTGGATCTTCTCAAGAGCTTTGTTCCGCTGACAGTTCTTATCGCGCTGGTTCTTGGATCGATTCTCGGTGGTCTTGCAACACCAGCGGAAGCTGCGGCAATGGGTGCCTTGGGTGGCATGGTGCTGGCGGTACTTTATCGCTCAATGTCATGGGTCAAGCTGAAAGAAAGTGTCTTTCTGACAGCCAAAGCGACTGCAATGGTGTGCTGGTTGTTCGTTGGATCGTGGACGTTTGCCGCCGTCTTTTCCTACCTTGGTGGTCACGACATTATCGCAGATTGGGTCGGTGGGCTGGACATGGAACCGTGGCAATTCCTTGTTCTTGCACAGCTTATCATCTTCGTGCTTGGTTGGCCTTTGGAATGGTCAGAAATCCTGATCATCTTTGTGCCGATCTTCTTGCCACTTCTCGAAGTGTTCGGCGTGAACCCGTACTTCTTTGCAATGTTGATCGCCCTGAACCTGCAAACGTCTTTCCTGACCCCCCCCATGGCTATGTCGGCCTATTATCTAAAAGGGGTGCTAAAAAACCAGATCGAGTTGATGGAGATTTTCAAAGGCATTATGCCCTACCTTGGGATTGTCATTCTGACCATGTGTTTGATGTACGCGTTCCCTGGCATTGCGCTCTGGTTCCCTGACTACCTCTTTGGACCCTACATTCCATGATCAAAGACAGCTACATGCTGACAGCAACCGAGGCGCTGGGCACCATCGCCTCGGGACGTCTCAGCTCGGTTGAGCTTGTTACCTCCTGCCTTGCACGGATTAATGAAACGGACGGCGCGATCAAGGCTTGGGCGTTTTTGGATCCCAATGCCGCCTTGGCGCAAGCCGCTGAATGCGATCGTCTCCGCAAGGCTGGTCTGCCAACGGGGGCGCTCCACGGCATTCCCGTTGGTCTGAAAGACATTATCGACACTGCCAAAATGCCGACACAGCGTGGGACGCCAATTTTCGAAGGCCGCCAAACTGCCCATGTGGCGCGGATTGTCGAACATCTGCGCGAGGCAGGAGCGGTTATCATGGGCAAGACTGTGACCACCGAACTGGCCTTTGTCCACGCCAATGAAACGCGCAACCCACTTAATCTTGACCACAGTCCTGGCGGGTCATCCAGCGGATCTGCTGCGGCGGTGGCAGCCCAACACGTGCCATTGGCGATTGGGACGCAGACCAACGGATCAGTAATCCGGCCTGCGTCGTTCTGCGGCACATTCGGGTTCAAGCCGACCCGCGGTGTCATCTCGCGCAGTGGCATTTTGCAGACGTCTGTGTCATTGGATCAGGTAGGCTGTTTTGGTCGCTCGCTGGCAGATGTGGCGCTTTTGACGGACGTGATCGGCGGGTACGACCAACACGATACCGCTAGTTTCGCGCGCCCGCGTCCTAATATGTCAGCAGGAGCTGCGGCGGACGCGCCTGTTACGCCGAACCTTGCTTGGTTCAATCTGCCGTTCAACGACCGCTTGTCAGGGGATGCACGCGACGGCATGGAGGCTGTCCTAGGAATTCTTGGCCCACAGGTCGAACGGATGGAGGCGGCCGACAGCCTTTCTGAACTGGTAGCCGTCCAAGCCTGCATTCATGAATATGAAATCGCCCAGCATCAGGCTGAGGTGTTTGAGACTAATTGGGACCAGATCAGCGAGAGGTTGAAACTGGTAATCACCCGCGCGCGCAAGATTTCTAAGACACACTATGAAGATGCCATGGCCGTCAAAGTCTCTGCTGAGGCTTTTTTCGCCAACTTCTTGATGGATTACGATGCAATCATCGCGCCATCTGCCGCGGGTGAAGCGCCAAAGTTTGGCAACGGAACGGGTGATCCGATTTTTTGCACGCTATGGACCTTAGCTGGATTGCCATGTGTCAGCCTGCCCCTGCTGGTTGGTGAAACGGGGTTGCCGATTGGGGTTCAATTGATTGGCCCTGCAGAAAAAGACTACCGCCTGCTTCGCACGGCGCGTTGGTTGCAAACATATCTTGCACAAGAAGCTGAGTAGAAAAGGATAAATCATGTCTTATACGGTTAAACTGATTACTGGGCTGATTGGTACGGCGCTCCTGTGTCTCTTCATTGGAGGGCTGTCGCAAAGTATCTCTTCCGGCTTTGCGGGTCTTGTCGGTGGCGCACCATTTATGATCATCGCAATTGTAGTTTGCGGCATGGCAGTGTATGATTTCTGGGACGAGTGTGTGCGCAAGAAATGAGCAAGCCGCGCCTTTGGATCACCCGCCTCCTGTCTGATGCTACCCTTAAACGCGCAGCCCGCGATTATGACGTCGTGATCAATCACGATGACCTCCCTGGCACCGCCGAAGGACTGATCGCCGCCAGCGCTGATTTTGACGCTTTTCTACCCTGCCACTCCGAACATTTCAGCGCGGATGTTGTGGCGCAGTTTTCGGAACGTTTGAAAATTATTGCGAACCATTCGGTCGGCGTGGACCACTGCGATCTACGCGCCCTAAAGGCGCGAGGGATTGCAGTGACGAACACGCCCGATGTGCTGTCGGACGCCACTGCCGAATTGGCGATGCTGCTGATGCTGGGGGCGGCACGCCATGCGGTTGCTGGCGATCGGATCGTTCGCACGGGCGCGTGGGACAGTTGGTCGCCTGCATTCATGGTCGGCAAGCAAGTCACTGGTGCGCGTTTGGGTATTATCGGTATGGGGCGTGTTGGCCGTGCCTTTGCTGCCAAAGCACGTGGTTTTGACATGGATGTACACTACTACAATCGCAAGGAACTGTCTGCTGACCTTGCCCAAGGGGCAACTTATCATTCAACCATCGACAGTCTTTTGGGTGTCGCAGATTTCCTGTCGTTACATTGCCCAGCATCGCCAGAGACGACAAACCTGATGAATGCTGATCGGTTCGCGTTGTTGCCCGAGGGGGCAGTGATTGTGAACACCGCACGTGGTGCGTTGATCGACGAGGAGGCATTGATGGCAGCCCTTGATTCAGGGCACGTTGCCGCCGCAGGTCTGGATTGTTTCAAGGTCGAGCCGGGTGGAAATCCTGCGATGTCGACCTATGACTCCGTATTTATGTTGCCCCACATCGGTAGCGCGACACGAACCACACGCGACGCGATGGGTTTCCGCGCACTCGATAATCTGGACGCCTTCTTTGCGGGGATTAAACCACAGGACATGCTCTAACAATGATGGATAAATCGATGAAAAAAATTGCGTTTTTGGGCCTTGGGGTCATGGGCTACCCGATGGCCGGACATTTGGCGAAGGCAGGTCATCCTGTGGTGGTATACAATCGGACAACGTCCAAAGCACAGGCTTGGGCCAAAGAGTATGGAGGTACTTTCGGGAACACACCGGCTGAAGCCGCGAAAGGTGCCGAAATCGTCATGGCTTGCGTCGGCAATGACGACGACCTTCGCGCCGTGTGTCTTGGGCCTGACGGGGCGTTCACGGCCATGTCCGAGGGCACTACCTTTGTAGATCATACAACCGTGTCAGCAGCTGTAACTGCGGAACTTTACGCTGCAGCAAAAGCCAAAGGTATCGCGTTTGTGGATGCGCCTGTGTCCGGCGGCCAAGCAGGTGCAGAAAACGGAGCGCTATCAATCATGTGCGGTGGAGATCAGGCTGATTATGATTGGGCCGAACCGGTTATGTCTGTTTACGCCAAACTGTGCCGTCGTATTGGCGAAAGTGGCGCTGGTCAGATGACTAAGATGTGCAACCAAATTGCGATTGCGGGTCTTGTTCAAGGACTTTCGGAAGCGCTGCATTTTGCATCCAAGGCCGGCCTCGATGGGCAGGCTGTGGTTGAGGTCATCAGCCAAGGCGCTGCCGGATCATGGCAAATGTCGAACCGCTATGAGACCATGCTGGATGATCATTTCGAACATGGGTTTGCAGTGGACTGGATGCGCAAAGACCTTGGTATCTGTCTTTCTACAGCCAATGAAAACGGTGCTTCTTTGCCTGTTACCGCGCTTGTCGATCAATTTTACAAGGACGTGCAAAATATGGGTGGCGGGCGGTGGGACACGTCAGCTTTATTCAAACGGCTTCAAGAGACCTAGTATCAACTTTGCGTAGGTGACTATGACGATCCAGCACACTACTTCTGTCTGTATTATTGGGTCGGGGCCTGCGGGTTTGCTTTTGTCGCAATTGCTGGCCAAATTGGGAATAGACAACATCGTAATCGGTCGCAAAGATCGAGCTACATTGAAGCGCGTGTGCGGCTGGCATATTGGAGAAAGAAACTGTTTCTGCATTGTCCGAAGCCTGTGTTTCGGATTGACTTTTGCGCGAAGGGATCGAGCATCACGGGCTGGTTTTGGCATTTGAATGAAAACAATAGTTCCGATCTTTTATTTTTGTTAGGAGGCGATCGCGCAAACACCATGATCGCGAGGCTGACTGACGGGGGGGCACATCGACATTTACCTGCAAGACTCCAAAGAAACGGTGTTTTTTGATGTCTGATAACCCTTGCATCTTATGTTGTGCGATTACCGGATCGCTGCCCACCAAGGCTGACAATCCCGCTGTGCCCATCACTGTGAGTGAACAGATTGAAAGCAGCCATGCTGCTGTCGAAGCAGGGGCGAGCATCATTCACGCCCATGTTCGTAACGATGACGGAACTCCCTCGTCGGACCCAAAAAGATTTAAAGCCCTCAAAGAAGGATTGGAAAAACACTGCCCTGGTGTTGTGGTTCAATTTTCGACAGGTGGGAGATCGGGAGCAGGAAAAACGCGAGGCGGTATGTTGCCGCTGTGCCCAGATATGGCGTCGCTATCGGTGGGGTCCAACAACTTTCCGACCCGCGTCTATGAGAATTCACCCGATCTAATCACATGGTTGATAGCTGAGATTGTGCAATACGGGATCACGCCTGAGGTCGAAGCATTCGACCTCAGTCATATCTTGCAAGCCATTAGGCTGCACGACATTGGCGTTCTTCCAGGGCAGCTTTATGTGCAGTTTGTAATGGGTGTAAAAAATGCGATGCCCGCAGATAAGCCCGTGTTCGACTTCTACGTTCAAACCATGAAGGATCGCGCGCCCCAGGCACAATGGTGCGCCGCAGGCGTCGGTCCTGATCAGTTGGTCGTCAATGAATGGGCGATCGCTGCTGGTGGGCATACACGGGCAGGGCTTGAGGACAACGTGCGACTAGATCGCAATACGCTTGCCCCATCTAACGCCGCCCTCATCAGGCGGGCTGCGGATTTATGTTCCAAATACGAGCGCCCAGTAGCGACCATTGCCCAAACGCGCGCGATACTTGGCCTTCGGACGGTGGCGCCATGAGCGGGCTTTTGGCACATGCTTGGTTTGGCGGATTGTTCGCTGACCCCGACTGCGCAGATATCTTATCGCCTGCCGCAGAGCTGGCGCGTTATCGCAAGATTGAGGCCGCGTGGTCCATGGCGCAAGCTGACATCGGTACTGCCGATCCAGCTATCTGTGAGCAAGCAGCCAAGCACATCATGACTTGCCAAATCGAAGACGCCATCTTGCGCGCAGGTGTCGTGCAAGATGGCGTTCCAATTCCAGCCTTTGTCAGGGCCCTCAAGTCAAATGCCCCCAACCCGATCAAAGACGTGCTGCACAGTGGGCTTACGTCCCAAGACGTTATGGATACGGCATTAATTCTTTCGCTTGGGCCGGTCTTTGATTTGTTCCGCATGCGGCTGGAGGCACTAAGGGGCGGTCTCACCAGATTGGCTGAACAAAACGAGAGCAGGTCATTGATGGGATACACGCGTATGCAGGCCGCCCTGCCAATCACTGTTGATGTGCGTATTGCGACTTGGTTGCGCCCCCTCGGCGATTACATCACAAAGCTTGATCAGATTGCGGGCCAAATGAAAGTTCTGCAATGGGGCGGTCCTGTGGGGCTTCGCTATCACGAAAGAGCAGGTGATTTGGGGCCAGCTTTTGCCGCGCGACTTGGTGTTCGCGATCCGGGCCACGCGTGGCATACCACCCGCGCGGACATCGCAGAACTTGGATCTTTTATTGCGCGCTTAACCGGGACACTCGGTAAAATGGGGCAGGACGTGGCCATGATGGCCCCGCGTGGTCCGGATGACATTGCGCTAAATTCTGGTGGTTCGTCGTCCGCGATGCCGCACAAACAAAACCCAATCTTGGCAGAACTGCTAGTTACGATTGCGCAGTACGCTGCTCAGCAGGCAACCATCCTCAATGTGGCTATGTGCATGAACCGGAGCGATCAGGCACTGCATGGGTGCTAAAGTTCATGTCGCTGCCGGATTTGCTGCAATTGTGCGGCTGCGCACTTGTCAAAGCTCAATTACTAGTGAACCAGATAGCTAGTTTGGGATCCAACCCAGTATGATTTTAGCGGTTTTTTGTTCGAATTTTCCGCAGTAATCGTGGTGAGTGCCACATGGTTATTTTTGGTTTCTGTGTGGTACTACTGGATCGGAGAAAGCCCGTCGGCAGGAAGTGATCGACCTGGCGTGTCCTGCGCCAGACATTTTTTGCGATGTTCTGGACGGCCAATTGGTCTTGTCACGGTTTAGTTCCGGTCTCTCTCGAGCAATGTTTGCTATGAAGGAGAAATGGAATGGCAACGAGATACACTGGACCTGTCGCGTTTTGATGCCGCTCCTTTGATAGCATTTACTGCAAAAAAGAAGACAGACTATGGGACTGAAACGGACGGACGAATTTCGCAGGGATGCGGTGCGTATCGCGCTAACTAGCGGGCTGGCGCGCATGCAAGTGGCTGATGATCTGGCTGTTGGGATGTCGATTGAGAATGCCGGTGAAATACTGCACCACGTAGCGGTTGGATTATCCGGCTGCAGATAGGTTGATTGGCCTGTCCTGCTAGGCTCTCCGTTTTGACGGGGGGCGGGATTGAAGCACGTGGAATTATATGGACGCGTACGTTACGCCGTTCTTGTTGATGGCATGAGCCGTCGGGAAATCAGAGCTATGACTAAATCTGGTGTTTGAGGGATTTGAAGGTTGGCGGCGTATCTGGTTGATTTGTTGTTGTGAGACATCAGCCCAACCAAAGGAGATACACCACCATGGAAACGACTAACATTGTTGATTTTGCGCGTCGAGACGGGATGACTGACGCGCTGACGGATTTGTTAAGAACGGGAGCCCAGCAATTGATCACGACAGCAGTCGAGGCAGAGCTTGCCAGTTATCTGGCGCAATTTGCCGACTTGCGCACTGAGACAGGTCACTCAGCTGTGGTACGCAATGGGCATCATCCTGAGCGCCCATTCCAAACTGGCATTGGCCCTGTGAGCGTGCGCATTCCAAAGGTACAATCCAAGGACGGCCAGCCCGTGACATTCCGCTAGGCCCTGGTGCCACCCTATGTGCGTAGAACCAAGACGTTGGAAGCTGCCTTGCCATGGCTTTACCTCAAAGGCATTTCCAGCGGTGAGATGGCCCCAGCCCTCAAGGTTCTCCTGAGCCCTGAGGCCAAGGGATTGCCAGCAAATACGGTCTCGCGCCTCAAGCGTGATTGGGCCAAGGAATACGACGGCTGGAGAGAAGCGGAACTGGACGACGAACCAATTGTCTACATCTGGGCGGACGGCGTTCATAGCGGCCTTCGGGGCGAAGATGACAAGCTCTGCGCCCTTGTGATTGTTGGCGTCACAGCCCGTGGCAAGAAGCGGTTTTTGGCCATTGAGGACGGGGCGCGCGAGTCCACCCAGAGCTGGCGAGAAGTTCTGCTCAGTCTCAAAATCCGGGGAATGAATGCCCCAAAATTGGCGATTGGCCCCTCTCATTGATACGTCGTATCGACTGCCGGACAGTGGACGGTGCCATGGGGTTCTGGGCCGCCATGGATGAAGTCTACCCCACGGCCCGGCAGCAGCGGTGCTGGCAACACAAAACGATGAACGTGCTCAACTGCCTGCCCAAGCTATCACAGCCAAAGGCCAAAGCGGCGATCCACAACATCTGGCAGGCTGAGACCAAAGATGAAGTGGAAAAGGCGTTCGATTTGTTCATCAAAATCTACGAACCCAAATATCCCAAGGCGGCGCGGTGCCTGCAAAAAGACCGGACCGAACTCATGGCATTCTTCGACTTCCCCGCCCAACATTGGCAGAGTATCCGCACCAGCAACCCAATTAAATCGGCGTTCGCCACGATCCGCCACCGGACCAAGCGTTCAAAAGGCAGCCTATCACGTGATGGCATGCTGCATATGATGTTTAAATTGGGCCAATGCGCCGAGCAAAACTGGAGAAAACTACGCGGTTTTGATTACCTGGCCAAAGTCATCACCAGCGTCACATTCAAAGACAAAATCGAAGCCACAAACCCAGACCAGATCGCCGCATGACCCAAAAACCTCAAAAACCAGATTTGACATTAACTCGGGAAATCACACTCAAAGCCTAACCTACCGATGCTCTCACTCTAGCGAGATCAGTAGGGATTTCGTGCAGAGCGATCAGATGACAATGACTGTTGAGAACGTTCAACCAGTAACTCTATCGCGTCTGCAAGGTGTTCCTCTTGGATGTTGTAGTCACCCCGCGCAACGCGGATCCGGTGCGCCTCAATCATGACGTTTGCATGGCGACAGCCCTCAGGAGGCTCAAAGCGATATGACGCCAGTTCGATAAGAAGGCCCAACGGATCTTCAAAATAGATCGAGTCCATAAAGCCGCGATCCTTGGGTCCGGAATGTTTAATCCCGCGCGCGTCAAGGCGCTTTTCAACCTGACGGAAAGTAGCCTGACTGACGTTGAATGCCAAGTGATGCACGGCACCCTGTTCGGTCGAGGTGCGGGTCGCGTCAGGCTTACGATCTTCGTTCGTGAAGATCGTGATCAGACGCCCGTCGCCAGGATCAAAATAGATGTGACCCTCCTTCGGATTATCAAGATTGGGTTGGTCAAAGATGAACGGCATGCCCAAAAGCCCCTCCCAGAAATCGATTGAGGTTTGCCGGTCTGCGCCCATGATCGTGATATGGTGGACGCCTTGAGTTTGTATCTTCTTCATCGATTTGACTTCTGTCATATATTTATCCTCCGTTTACCGCTCGTTAGATGGCGTCAGACCAGTCAACAAGCTTCGATTTATAGTCTGACCTTGATTGGCCTCCCCTGTGCTTGACACAGTTAAACACACTCACTCAACACAGTCTTCGACCACAGTGTTTTAGGTTGTGGCCAAGAATGATGTTTTATCGGTCAGTTGCTTTACAGGCATGGTCTTGGAATTAAGACTGACTGTTTCGTTTGTTGCTGCCTGCTTCAAGCCGGGTCTTGGTATGTGGGCGTTACCGACCTTGGCGCAGGACGCTGCAAGGATGCCAAGGTCTTTCGGCCTGTGAATGTCTGCCTTTTTTAATCTGAGAGATCACCGGCGCAGGTGCGGCGAATTCACACTTTCCACCCTTCATGTATAAATGTGCATGGCGCAGCATATGTCACTATCTGCCCTTTGCGGACCATCGTTCCCACCGCAGCGAATGTCTTCTTCGAGCCCAATTCACCAAAATTATGCAACGCCGCGAATGACCGCTTTTACAAATGAGGCAAAAACCGTCAACAAATGCTTGGTTGGTTTAAGAAATGATGGGACATTGCCGGTGCTATATTTATAAAAACCGTCAACGGCTGCTCTCCAGAGCAATTCGCTACGCCTTTGTTAAAAGTTAACCATGATGCGGAGAGTATTATGACGCAAGATCCCTACGCTGCGCTTGGACTGTCCAAAAAGGCCACGGCTGACGAGATTAAAAAGGCTTACCGCAAGATTGCGCGGGCAAACCATCCTGATTTGAACCCGGATGACCTGGCTGCCGAAGCACGGTTTAAGGATGCTGGCCGGGCTCATGATTTGCTCAAAGACCCCGAGCAGCGCCGCAGGTTCGATGCCGGAGAGATTGACGCCACTGGCGGTGAGCAAGCCCCACGCGGCTACTACCGAGACGAGGCGCGAAGGCCGAAAAACCCATACACTCAAAACCGGGCCGCATCAGGCAGTGATCCGTTTGGACAAGGTTTCGACGCGGATGATTTTTTCGCCAATTTCGTCCGCAGCCGCGGACAGGGGCAAGGTGATAATTTCGGCCGTGCAGCACCCCGCGATAGGCCGGGTCAAGACGCGCAATACCGCCTTACCGTGCCGTTTCTGGATGCCGCAAGAGGCACGAAGACACAGATCACAATGCCGGATGGGAAATCACTGAATGTATCTATCCCCGAGGGGGCGCGTGACGGACAGACACTGCGATTGCGGGGTAAAGGTGAACCAGGTTTTGGCGCAGGTCCACCCGGTGACGCGTTTATCGTTCTTGACGTATCGACGAACCCTGACTTTCAACGCGATGGCGACGATATTGTGGTTTCCTTATCCATCTCCATTGACGAGGCAATCCTTGGTGGCAAGGTTCCAGTAGACACTGTGACAGGTGCTGTGAACGTGAAGGTGCCTGCCGGTGCAAGTTCTGGACAGGTACTGCGGCTCAAGGGCCGTGGAGTTAAAGGACGCTCTGGCAAAGGAGATCAGCGGATTACACTGCGTATTGTGAGCCCACCGAAAATCGACGATGAACTAAAGAACTTCATGGAAAGCTGGCGGGTAAATCATGCCTATGATCCCCGTGCTAGAAAGGAGACATCATGACTAATGCCTACGCACCGGAGCAGGTAATCGAAGAAGTCACGTCCCTAACGGCTGAACGCTTAAGTTATTTCGAGCGGTTGCGGATCGTAACGCCGGTACGCACACCGCAAGGCTTGCGGTATCACACGTTGGATGTGCGCAGGATTACACTTCTGTGTGAGTTGACGGATGAGTTTGAGGTGAACGAGGATGCTCTGGTCATCATTATGTCACTGCTTGATCAGCTGCATGGTACGCATAGCAAGCTGGAGCAGGTGGTAAAGGCAATAAGTGCAGAACCTTCGGAGACGAAGATAAGACTATCGCAGCGATTGCACGAGGCGGATAAGGCCGAGTGATCTGCTTCAGAAACGCCAAATGCGGGTGAGACGTTTTTGGCATTCCCCCGAATGAATGGTTCCTATTCAACGGCGTCGCCAAAAATTGTAATCGCGCACCCTAAAACTGCCAATGTCGCAAAGAGGAGACACTTACCTTTTTTGCCTCCAGTGCGGGCTGACAGCGCCGTGATGGTAGCCTGAATTCCATAGTAAGCGGCGAAGGCCTGTGAGGCATAACTGATGATTTCAAATATGTGGCAGTCAAAGTTAGCAACAGATCAACCCCGACAAGGACAGCATATGCAGGGCGGCCGGACGAAACGCTGGGCTTTTCAGCGGGTGACCTTTTGTTTGTCTGCCGAATCCAATTCCTAATGCAGTCATTGATGCGATCGCAGCGAAAGCTCACTTTTCCCCGCATTGCAGATCTCTATGCAAAGCGCAGCCAAAATCATGTGTGGATGGCTCCTGGATAGCAAGACATTTTTGATCATATTTGTGCATAGGTCAGAAGCAGTCATGTGTCCGGCCTGTTTGCGCTGTTTTGACCGCTGGCTCCTACTCTTGGGACACTGCTACGCAATACCCTGCCGGGCAGTGGATGGGTTCCGCAAACCAAGTCCCTTACAGCTTAGCGGGCAATTGCCCCCGGGGCTTTCGACGGGGTGTCTTGGTTTTGGCGGCAGACTTATGCACCATCATTTCGCGGGTCTTGCTAACTCATTGTTCTTTTTCCTTTTAGGCTGTGTGCGGTGTATAAGGTTGGTTACGGGTTAAAACGGCCCAGACAATCCTTGCTGTTTTATTGGCCATAGCGACAGTCGCCAAGCGCGCGGGTTTTCGTTCCAGTAGCGATATCATCCATTTACTTGCGCGCTCTGGGTGCGACTTGGTCTGTTGGACGAGCGATATCATGCCAACAACGAGCAATGATCGTAAGTATTGATCACCCGTTTTTGTAATGCGACCAAGCTTCTCTTTGCCGCCGCTGGATTTGTTCGCAGGCGTCAGACCGAGCCATGCTGCAAACTCGTGGCCATTGCTGAACTGATGACCATCCCCAATGCTGGCGATGATTGCCGAGGCGGTCACAGCGCCGACGCCTGGTATGGTGCGTAACAAACGGACCCGCGCATCTTCCTTGGCGACCTGCTTGAGCCGATCTTCATACCATCGGATTCGAGTGTGAAGCGCCATGAGATGCTCACACAGATTATGGATCACCTCATAGGCAATATCGGGCAAGTCCAGCACGTCGCCGGTCAAGATATCCTCTGCAAAGCCGATGACCCGTGCGAGGCTCTTCGCGATGTAAACGCCGAACTCAGCGATCATACCGCGCAAACCATTGATCAGTTGCGTGCGTTGGCGGACTAGCAGACTTCGGGCGCGATGGAGCGACAACAAGATTTGTTGTTCAACGGTTTTGATGGCGACAAATCGCATCGTAGGACGTGTCACCGCTTCACAAATAGCTTCGGCATCAATGGCGTCGGACTTCCCGCGTTTGACGTATGGTTTGACATAGATTGGTGGAATTAGCCGGACTTCATGGCCAAACGCCGTTAACTCGCGCACCCACTGATGCGCACTGCTACAGGCATCCATGCCAATGAGGCAGGGATCAAGCTTGGAGAAGAACCGCAGCAACTGTGCTCGTCTCAAGGGACGGTTGAAGGCGACCTCTTCGTCTTCATTAATTCTGTGAACCTGGAAAACGTTTTTGGCTAGATCAAGGCCGATTGTGGTAACTTCCATGGGGTGGCTCCTCTATATGCAGATTTCGACACTTGCAGTATAGCGCATCGCGACGCTGGTTGGAGCAGGAGCCATCCACCCCATCAGCTCGGTTCTCAGGCCGACGTTCCAGCCAAAAAAATGCTTCGCTCTACACGAATGGCCGCAATTATGGGCCGCCCCGCAGCAATATTAAGAGGCAGTGAAAGGCTGCGCTGGGCCGTGAGCGACTTCTGGCATCAAGGGTGGAAAGTGTGCATTCGCTGCACCAGCGAGAGCGCCGCCTCAGTTTAACGAATGAAGACATTAAAGGGGGCAGATGCGCCGAATCTCGTGCTGCGACCGCCACCAAGGGCGGCTATGCGCATAAATCGCCATTTGCAAAGTCGGGATCAGCAACTTGGCCGGATGGCGCGACTGGCCGAGACCAGACTTTGCCATCCCGGACCAGCGCCGCTTCACCAGACCAGCCGTTCTTGCACGCCGCAGCATTTCCGTCACGACAATGACTGGGTCGCGGACAATCAGGCCTAATGCAGTTGTGAAACTGCTCATCATGAAGTTAAAGCTTATACTCTGGGAGTGGACATCGAGCACACTCATTGACCTTGCTGCGATCGCAG
>Ga0307488_10001890_pt1 | contig 17680 bp, 16 predicted proteins | sample SB02metaG_FD_202248 | JGI IMG/M metagenome (GOLD analysis project Ga0307488, IMG submission 202248) | Sea-ice brine microbial communities from Beaufort Sea near Barrow, Alaska, United States - SB 0.2 | ecosystem: Environmental > Aquatic > Marine > Coastal | place: USA: Alaska | collected... | reverse complement strand
AGAAACAACCGAACAATCAACCAAGAGAGAACCGTGGGTACCGGCTCAGGGCAACTTGCGCACATCTCTGACCAATGCGGGCAACCTGGCTGGCGATGTCAACAACTTCAAACCGCAGTATTCTGGCACGTACAACGATAGCCTCGATCGGATGGAGGGGCTTGCCAACGGCCAAAGCTCTGCCAATCAGTATCTTCAGCCTGTTGTGCAGGGCAGCACGGAAAACCACGGCATCGGCCAAGATTACCTGCGCAACGTCGCGGGCGGCGATCCATCGAGCAATCCGTATTTTGAAGACATGCTTAAACGTCAGCAAGATAGTACATCGAACGCTGTGAAGAGCCTATTTTCAGGGTCAGGAAGACTGGCGCGTCCAGACCAGTATGGCAACAATGCTAATGCAAGTCTCGTGAAGGTGATGACGGATAGGATGGGGGAACAAGAGTTAAACGCGCGATATCAAAATTTCAGCGCTCAGCAAGGCCGGCAAGACAACGCCGCAAGCAGCCTGTTCGGCCAGGGCTTCCAAGGCGCACAGCTTGCGCCGAACCTCGATCAATCAAACTACCAACAGGCCGGCATGCTGCAGAACGTCGGCACGCAACGAAATGCTCAACTTGACGCAGAAAACACAGCAGGACTGCGTGCAAACGATTGGCTAACTAGGCAGAGCTTGCCTATCGCGGGCGCGGGCGGGACGAGTGAAAGTACATCTGTTCAGAGTTCCAAACCGAGCACGATGAGTCAAGTGATAGGCGGTGCAACCGCTGCGGCCGGTATCATGTCGGGCAACCCCATGATGGCAATGAATGGCTTTGGCTCAATGAGCGGTGGCGGCGGCGGCGGGTTGTTGGCGGGCGGCATAGCGCCTGGATCTTCTGGAGTGCCTTGGTAATGGGTTAAAGGCACTCCAAAACTATGAGAGATCGAGGGTTCTAGCAATGCAGCCACTAATACCTGATCGCTGGAAATACATAATCGCGCACGATCGTGGCGGCAATTTTGATGGCACAGGAAAGCGCGCGTATCACACTGAAGTTGGGCCAAGAGGGCAGGTTTGGGCGCGTGACCCGAACCAGCAAGCGCCGCACGCATACAACGCCAACCGGGAAGCGTTCGGCGTATCGGCTACGGGTCAAGTCGGTCAAATGCCAGGGCAGCAACAGCTAACGTCGCTTAAAAAATACTATGAAGGATCGCAGGCGCAAGATCGGGAACGGTTCGGCAAGGGCCGCGAATGGATCGGACACGGGCACGCATACGAGCGATCTAAAGGACAGCGCAACCAAGCGTCTAAAGATGGCCGCAGCACCAATGAGGCAGCATGGTTGGGCGCGGTAACGAGTAACGGATCGGGAACGCCTGGAAACCCTGTCCAGCCATGGCACAACGCCAGCGGTATGGAAGGGATGATAGACGGCGGAGAGCTAAGCGCGGCGAACTGGACAGGGGCCAAAGGTGCCGCTGCAAACCCGCCGCTAGCATCTCCGCCTAGGACGTTAGTCGCATCACACACAGCCGGGGCCGCTGGAATACCAAGCGTGTCGGGACCAACACCAATTCAGGAACATCCGCAGATGGAGCGCAAACGGCAAGGCGGTTTTGGTAATTTCGCGAACCAACTCCTCAATCCTATGACCATGGCAGGTCTCTCAATTCTGTCAGACGGAAACGTCGGCAAAGGATTCAGCCAACTGCAAAATGCTCGGCAACAGCAGTCGCTCATGGATTTTCGGAACCAAGAGGCGGAGCGGGCGCAAGGGAATCAGCAGTCGCTCATGGATTTTCGGAACCAAGAGGCGGCGCGGGCGCAAGGGAATCAAGACCGAAGCTTTAGCGCGACGGCAAGCCATCGCAAAGCGATGCGAGCCTTTCAAGAGCAGCAAGCCAAGAATAGGCAGGGTAATTCGGATCGAAGTTTTGGACTGCAAGAGCGCCGGTTTGGCCAGCAAACAGCAGTGAACAGATCGGCAATGGAAGGTGTAGCAAATAAGCGATTTGGTGGCGTTGCTCAGATGATTCAATCTGAGCAAGACCCAGCCAAAAAGGTTGCGATGTGGCAGCAGATGCTTGCGGCTCATCCCGGCATTGCTCAGAGAATTCCAGAAGAGATGCGAGGCGATCCGGTGCAGGGCTCGCAATACGCTATAGCGTTGGCGCGCGGTTATCAAGATCCGAGCTTGCATCGGATCAATAATGCGAAAATCATTAGTCTTGAGGCTAATGCTAAAGCCGCGCTAGCAAAAGCAAATCCGCAAAAGAACCTTGCGAGCAACATCGTTGGTGGTCTCAATCGATTGTCGAGTGTTCCATCAGAGTATAGCCGGGGCGAGTTTGAAAACGCGGTTGGAACGCTGCAAGGAAATGAGCAAGGCGGGATGTTGACCGGCATAACTAGAGGTGCCGCGTCGTTGTGGTCGGGGATTGCGGGCGGCGCATCACCAACGCAAATCAGGTCGAGAATTGCAGGGGATACCGAGGCTTTGGCTGCTGCAATTAAACCGCTAATTCGTGGGCCGGGTGAAGGCGTTTGGACGGATTCTGACCAAGCCAGGCTTGTTTCAGTCGTCGGCGATCTTGCGACAGCGAACACTCCGGAAGATTACAATCAGCGTTTAAGAGATGTTCGCGAGCGCGTGCAAGCTAACTTCGGTATGCAATTGCCAGAAATCACATTCCCAGGAAAGAAACAGAATAAAAACAAGAAACTGCGAAAGCTGACGCCACAACAAGCAATGAGGCTTCCCCCTGGAACGTTATTCTTGACGACAGACGGGCGCACGGCGCGTGTTCCGCGGAGGGCGAAATAAATGGCTAAAGATCCTTATGCAGCATTTGATTTCACGGGTGGTGATCAACCAATAGATCCATATGCAGCATTTGATTTCACGGACGATGAACCAGATGAATTAATGGACGGCGCGGAGCAACTCGTTCGAGGCATCAACCGAGGCTTGCACGCTATCCCGGCGTTGCCCGGTGAAATTATAAGCGGCGCGGCTAGCCTTATGGGCTTCCCTGAAACAGCGGAAGCGTTCAGGCTAAACAATCCCGTTAGTCGGTTTATGACATCACCAGACAGACAGCCGCAGACAAGATTGGGTCGATTTGCGAACGCTTCCGGTCAGGCTATTGGTGCGTCGGCAATCCCAATGGGGACGCTGATGTCTCAAGCGCCACGGCTGGCTGCGCGTGTTCCGCAAACAACAGGCCAGGCGATCAAACAGCGTATTGCCGCGCCGATAGCAGCGCGACCTCGTGCGGCAATCGGAATCGAGGCGGGCTCGGCAACTACGTCCGGCATTGGGACGCAATCAGCAAAAGAAAGTGGCTATGGTCCTGGAATACAGACATTAGCGGGCATTGCGGGCGGGATTGCGCCGGCTGCTATTGGTGCGACCGTATCAGGCGGCGTGAATCAGGTTCGGCGCGCGATGGCAAACCAAGGGGCAAACGGTGCATATGGAAAAGCCGCCAATTCTTTGCCAACATCTGTTGATGAGTTTGCTGGTGGTATTGCTGCCGGCAATCGAGCGGCATCACCAAATCGAGAAATAGCGTTCCGCGTTTTGGGGGAGGAAATGGTTGCAGCGAACGGCAACGTGCAAGCTGCTCAAGCGGCAGCTATTCCTCGAATCGTTGCTGAGGCGGCGGCGGCGGGTCGCGCTGTTTCACCATCAACTGCGGGAGGTTATCTAACGATGCTGCGAAGCATGCATAGAGACAGCCCTTTGATGCTTGGCGAGCAATCTAGCGTAGCTGGCGCTGAAAATGCTCTTAGAGGTCCGGGCGGTGGTATGCGAAGGCCGCAGAATGTTGACGTGGAAGCGCTCAACAGAACGCAAGAAACAGGCATTCAAGGTCAATTTGATTATCTGGCGTCATCTGGGAACTCGCCGTCTGCTGTGGATACGCGCAGAGCTTTGGCAATTCGTGGTGAAGGTCTCGCACAGACTGCGCGATCAGCGCTTGAGGATGTTGGCCCAAGAGCCCCAGGATCGCAAGCGCCGGCAAGCATTGTTGATGCTGACAACATGATCGAGCAAGCTCGCCAGGCGGGAAGTCTCGCCTATCGAGCAGCATATGCGGGACCGATAGATAACCGGCTCATGCTGCAAACATTTCCACGCATTTTGCAACGTGCAGAACGTAACGCGCGCGGGCGCGCGGGTGACAAGGCTGCAGCCTTGAACACTGCAATTAATCAGTTTTATACGGACACGCCGAATGGGCCTGTTGCCATGATGACGTTGCAGCAATTGCAGGATGCGCGCGGGACGCTACGCGGTCAAATCCAAGGATATAGGCAAGCAGGCCGGGATGATTTGGTGCAGGCCGTGCAACCACTCTATAGGCAAGTGACACGACTTATGGAGGCAATGTCTCCTCAGTGGGCGCAAGCCAATCGACAATGGGCCGACATGAGTTTCGACGTTATGGGCAGAGAGCTTGGCGACGCATTTGCGCAACGGGCAGGGCCAAGATTCCGCACGCAGCTGCAAGAATTCAACAATTTACACCCAGAGGCGCAAGACATTGTGCGGATTCATTTTTTGCAATCTCTATATGACAAACTCGACAATCTCGGTGATGCACATACAGTCTCAAAGCTGTTCACATCAGATCACCAAAGGACGGCCATTCGATCTTTGTTTGGAGTAAATGCGAGCAATGACATCACGCGCATCATGCGGAACGTAAAGACGGCAGAGAAATCATTCGCAATGAACTCAAGGACACACATTCGCGGCCAAGTTAAAGAAGAAATGGAAGGCGATCAAGGAGTAGAAGCTGCGCGGCAAATGGCAAGCCTTGGCGGAATTAAAAATTGGCTAGCAAAGCAGGCGCATAGTTTATTAGTTGAGCGTCGAAACAAGCCACTGGCAGACATCATTACAACGCCGATGCGAGACACTCCAAACGTCGCCATGCAAGTTGAATTGATGAGGGCGCAACAACGGCGCATGCGCGCCTTTGCTCAGCCACGAATTGGTTCGCAAGGGTTGATTGGCACGTCAGGAAGCATAACGGGTAATGTAACAGCGCAGCCCTATCATGAGTGGTTAAAATCTCAGTGACCAATGATCTAGATGGAATTTACAATGGATAAATTCAACGCGCAACTCGCTGGTTTGCGCCAAGCGATGGTTGATCTTGACGGCGACGGTGTGCCGGATGCTCCGCAGAATGCCATGATGACAGATCGGCCGAATAAACGTCAAATTCGACAACGAGCTGCGCTATTTGAATCAATGGACCCGATGACGGCATCACAAATTGAGTCATCTAGGCGGGCCGTTGCAGACGCACTATTTCAACAGCAGGCGCCAGCCGTTGCACAAGGCGCGTTTGAGTTGACGGGCTTGCCGACGATGGCGCGCGGTGTCTCGGATGCGGATCAAGGTATTCGGACGGGCAACGTAGCACAAGGCGCGGCTGGTGTGGGTCAAGTCGCGCTTGGCGCATTGCCATTCGGATCAGGTCAAGTTCTGGCAAAAGGTATTCCGTTTGCGTCTCGGTATGCCGACAAAGCAGCAAATATGTCGGGGTTGACTGGGCTTATAGCTCAACGGGCACCAGTAGCCGCCGGCTTAATCGGTGGCGTTGAGGCAACCAAAGCTTTGACGGATGCGGGGCAAGCGTATGCGGCGGATAATATGCAACCGCCGCCCCCAATGGGCGTAGGTGCTGAAGCGGTCCAGCAATTCTTGAAAGACCAAGGCTATCCAATCGAAGTTGACGGCGCTTTTGGTGGGAAATCCCGAGCTGCATACGATGATTACTCAAAAAGATATGGGGCGTTTGTCGAGCAGGAAAATTCACCACTTCGAGGCCAGGAGCGCGAAGCCGAAGCAGCCCTAAGGAGGGCGAACGCGCTGAAGATTGAAGAAGAGTTGCGCCAATCTATCTATGATCGAGACGTTGCAGAGCGCAGTCGTCGCGCTGGCGTTCTTGAATCTGCGGAGGGTCGACATGATAATCGCGCGCAAACGATGGGTCAGAAGCTAACTGGATTCGGTCAACAGATGGTTGGTCCGGCAATTATGGGCGCGTCGGCTCTATTAGGAGCAAAAGGGATTGCTGGCGCTCCAAGTCGAAACCGTTCTGTCGGCGCTTTAAATGCGCGCGCAAGCAAGATGATTGGATCTCGGGCAGGATTGACAGATGCCGAACGGAAGGCATTTGTGTCGGCATATGATAAGACGGTCCGCGGCAAACCTCTGACCGAAGCAATCGGAACCGCGTCGGCATATGGTGCTCTTGGTACTGAAATGTATCTAGCCGGCGAGTATTTGGGCGAGGCTCGCCAAGAGTATCAAGCGGCGTTAGATGCATTTGAGAAGGGTCAGAAATCATCAGACGGCGGCAAAGAAAAGGAACTAGCGGACCGCGTAGCTAAGGCTAAGGCGGCGGTTGATAAATGGGAAGGCTTGCAGGGCGCGGGGCTTCACGGCGCGGGATATCTGACAGCGGGGAAGTTTGGCTCTAAAGTTGTCGGAAATGCAAAGCCATCCCCTGACGCTCTATTCGCTCGGAATATGTTTAAGAACGAATTGAAGCTTAAGGGCAAACCAAATCTCAAGACGTTGCCGACTGGCGCTTCTGGTTCTCCAGGTTCTCCAGGTGCTGCAAAACCGCAAAGACCTCCAGCTCAGAAATCAACTGATCAAACAAAGCCTTCCGGTCAGGAGGCAGACATTCCGAAAGATCTAAAAGGGCGTCCAAGTCCCAATCAGGAGCCAGCCCAAGGTGGTCGGGGTAAAGGAACTCAATCTCCGTCATTTTCATCTCAATCCAAAAAATCCATCCGCGATGCTTTATCGAAGAATGACGGCAAATTGACGGCAAAGCAAGCTCAGGAACTTGCGCCGAATGTTAGCGCTGAAAAGGTTAACAAATATCTAGCCGAGCAGGCAAAGTATTTTGCGATCGTTGGCAAAGACAAATATCGCTTAATTGCGCCAGGTTTGGCGTCTGCTGCTGGCGCAACGCTTATCCCGTTTGATGAATATTGATTACGCGCGAACTCTCAACCATCTTGAGCCAACTCTGAAAGGCCATCTCAGCAGATGACTAGCATACACACATGGTCAAAGACCGCTTCAGAAAACGACGACGCAGACAGCGGCATCAATTGGGTTGAGGGGCAAGACCCGGATACCGTCAACAACTCATCACGGGCGATGATGGGCCGCGTCGCTGAGTGGCGTAATGACATCTCTATAGCGCGCGCCACAACAGGCGCGGCTGACGTGTATGAAGTCACCATTGATTCATCACCGGCTGCGCTGGTTGATGGTCTGTTGTTGCTGATTAAACCCCATCAAACCAACGTGGGCAGCTCAACGCTTAAGGTGAATTCATTCGGCGCAAAGCCGCTGCGAGCCAAAACAACAACGAATCTCTCTGCTGGCGATGTGCAAATAAATGTTCCAGCGTTTGTGTGTTACAATCTGGCCGCTGATGAATTTCTGCTGCTGAATTCCGGCGTGTTTGCTAACGCTCTGTTTCCGAGCTTGGTCAGCACATATGCGCTTAACTCTCTTCTGCCCGTCGGGGCAGTGCTTCCATATCCTCATGATACCGTGCCAGCTGGCTGGCTTGAGGCTAACGGGCAAAGTTTGGCAACGGCGTCCTATCCAGAGCTGTTTGCAAAGTATGCGTACAAATACGGCGGGTCAGGCGCGAACTTTAACATTCCAGACTATCGCGGCGAATTTTTGCGAGGCTACGATAACGCCGCTGGCAAAGATCCTGATGCGGCAAGCCGAACCAATCGCGGAGATGGCACGACAGGCGATGCAGTCGGCACAAAGCAGGGCCAGAATACAGGCGTGCACGGGCATACTGCGTCAAGCTCAACAAGTGTCAGCGTTGCGAGTGGCGGGGCACATACTCACCAGCAGACCAACAATGGTTATGATCAGGATTACGGCGTTAGCGCCATTCCGAATACATCTGGCACGCCGTCTGGCGCCGGCTCCACAGCGTCGTCAGCGTCAACCCAAAGCGGCGGTACGCACACGCACTCTGCATCAGCTTCGACAACGACGACAGTTAACAATTCGACTGGCTCGGAATCGCGCGGACGCAACGTTAGTGTGATGTTTATTATTTTCGCCAAGCCGGCTGCGGCATTGGCGGAAATGCAGGGACTGACCGGCCTTCCGTATGTTTTTGATGATGGCGTCACAGCGGTTGACCCTGGGTCTGGGAAATTATCCTGGAATAATGTAAGTGCTGGATCTGCTACTGAGCTTTACGTTAATGAAACGGGGCCGAATTCAGAGCCGTTCGGCCCGATTTTATCGGCGTGGGATGATCTAGGGAGCACAACCAGAGGATACCTTTACATTACGAAGGTGGGCACGCCTACAACGTTCACTTATTTTGCGATAGAGAGTGTTGAGACGGATAACGGCACTTGGAAGCAATGGACAATTGCAGCGGTTGGCTCCAATGGAACATTTGCTGAGGGAGACAATCTAAATGTAATTTTTACGCCAGTTGGCACGGGCGCAACGGGGGCTATCGGACCAACTGGTGCAGCAGGTGTTTCGGGCGGGCTCTATTATGCATTCGACTCTAGTACGACAACGAACGCTGATCCTGGGACAGGAGACGTCAGATTAAATGACGCTGCATTTGTAGATGTAACGGAAATTGCGATTTCCTACTCGGGTGCAGACACGGGGGCCCCGGACTTCAAGACGCTTATTAAGACATGGGACGATTCCACAACGCTCACAAATCGCGGCCAAATACTTCTTAAAAAATCTAGCGCGGTTGAGAATTTTGCAGCGTATCGGGTCACCGCCGCGATTACGGATGGCATAACATATGGTCGCCTTACGGTTGTCCATGACGATTCGTCCGGGTCATTTTCGGATACAGACGATATCCGAGTCGAATTTACCAGGACGGGAGATGCCGGCGCAACGGGCACCGGGTCCGGTGATTTGCTTGCCGGCAACAATCTAAGTGACGTTGGCAGTGCTGCGGCGGCGCTATCAAACCTTGGCGCCGCCGCAGCAAGCCATGTTCATCCAGCATCGGACATCACGAGCGGAACGCTTGCTCATGAACGGGGCGGGCTGGAACTGGACGTTAGCGGTTTTTCTGGCCTAGTGCATATCGCAGGCGGAGTAACATCTGCAGTCTCGAACGCTAGCGAAGCCGAAATGCAGACAGGAACAGAGTCCGCATTGCGAGGCATGTCCCCGTTGCGGGTGGCTCAGGCTGTTAGCGCGGCTGCTCCGGCGGCTGCTCCGAGTGCAGGGCAGGGCCGTTTGACTTTGACCAGTGGCACCCCGGTTCTAACGTCAGACGTGGCGGCGGCTGGCACCGTTTATTATGCACCGTATCTTGGTCTTCACATCCCAATATATAACGGGACCGCGATGATAATGACCAGCACGGGGGGTGAGCTTTCGAACGTGCTAGCGGATAGCTCAACAGGTAAAGCCGGCCCTGCTGCGACGACAGCCAATAATAATTATGATCTATTCGTCTGGGATGACAGCGGAACAATTAGGCTAACACGCGGGCCGGTGTGGTCTGGTGACGCCTCCCGATCTGCTGGAACGGCATTAGTTAGAACGAGTGGATTTTATCTAAACAGTGTCGACATCACAAATGGCCCTGCGGCTAGTCGTGGTACTTATGTGGGAACAGTTCGCACGACAGGCGGCGCGACAACGATTGACTACAAGTTTGGTTCGGTTGCTGCGGGCGGTGGCACGGCGGAAATCTCAGTGTGGAATATGTTCAACCGCGTCTTGGTGCGCGGCGTTATTGGAAACTCAAATGCGAGTTGGACAATAACCTCAACAACACCGATTTCCGCCGATTCAACAAGCTACCGAGTGTCTGTGCTGTCTGGTCTTAATGAAGACAGTAGAGGCGCGTCCTATACCTCGGCTATATTTCCACAGGCAACAGCGCCCTCCGCTGAAAATGGCCGTTGCGGCCTTGGCATCAACAGCACCACGGTATCAAGCGGGATAACCGGCGTGGTAGGTCGAGATAGTCGCGTCTACTTATCCGCGACCGGAATGGTGACTGATGTTGTTGGGGTTGGCTGGAGATATTTTCAAGCTTTGAATTGGACGCAACTCGGGACGGGCGTTGTTTTTTACGGCGATCAGAGCGCGGCTCAACAACGTTGCGGCATCACTTACGAGGTAAGAGCATGAATACCATGAGAGCGAGCAACGTATATCCGCTGATCGTGGCCGTTGCGCCAATTGACGGCGTAGGCATCGGACAAATCGATGACAAATCAACATGGAGAATTGATTTCAAAGAAGAGGCGACAGAAGAACAGCGCGCGGCAGCACAAGCCATTATTGATTCTTACGATATCAACGCCATTACGTCAGAAGACGTTAATATGGAACGTGATCACCGTATAAATAACGGCTTTGTTTACGATGGAAATGAGTTTCAAACTGATGCGTCCTCTCGTGAAAACATTATCGGTGCGCAGGGCTTATCTCTTGGCGCGATAATCGCCGACCCACAAGGGGCTGCGGGGTTGCGGTGGGCCGATCCTGATGTTGATTTTAGTTGGACTGATGCAGTGAATAATGAGATTCTTATGACTGCCTCTGAGTGCCAAGCGTTCTGCCAGGCAGCAATGCAGTACAAAACAGAAATTATAAAAAGTGCCCGCGTAATCAAGGACACAAGTCCAACACCTGGAGATTACGCGGATGACAAGTATTGGCCTAGTCGAACGCTCGATTAAACGTACTGAGGCAATTGTCGGCTCATTGGCCGCGCGTGCTAAAGACGGCGTAAACGGCATTGATGCGGAACATAACCTATTACCTTCCGAGCCTACGACGATTGTAAAGACTGAGATCGTTGAAAAACTCCCTGATGAGTACATCGAGCGCCTCCAATTCATCGCGCGCGGCATGGATGCTTTGCGCTCGCGTCTGGAGTTGTTGGAAGATCAAGGGACTATCACTCCGTCTGATGCGAATGATCTTGTGCGGAGCTTTGGTTCGCGGCTTGACGTGACGATTGAGGAAAAGCTTGCGGATGCGATTGGTGACATCAGATCCCGCCTGTCTGTAGTTGAACAGCGGGACAGCCCACAGGTTGCCAAGCAGCTTACAAAACTCGCGGAAGCGGTACATGCGGTTAGTGACCTTGTTTCGTCGGTTGAGGAAACCGTAGAGCAGAAAAGCTCCCAGCTTGAACGTAAATACGCAGAGATTTCGTCTCATATCAACGGAGTCGAGGACAGAGTCGGAAAGCTCGCGTTATTTGGTGATCTTCTGGCGACAGAGGTTAGAAAGATTGGGATGGCATGAAACAGGATATGCATCTGTCCTATCAGATCGCCGCTGATAATCTCCACGGCGAATTTTCGAGGGCATCATCTCCATCGCGGATCAGCGATAGGGGCATGAAGCTCATCAAGTCGTTTGAGGGCTATCACACTAGGCAATCCGATGGATCGTGTGTGGCCTATCTTGATCGCCTCGCAAGGCCGATGATCTGGACGATCGGGTATGGTTTGACGGAGGGTGTATATGAAGGCATGCGTCTATCTGAAAGCGATGCAGAAACCGCGCTGCGCCGTGAAATGGCAAAGCATGAGCGGGCCATCGTTAAGCTTGTGACTGTGCCACTTAGTCAGCCGCAGTTCGATGCGCTGGTGTCATTCTCTTACAATGTTGGTTCTGGTGCTTTGGGACGATCGACGCTTCTCAGAAAGCTCAACGCCGGCAACTACAAGGGCGCTCAGGGAAGTTTTGCAGCATGGCGCATGGCAGGTGGGAAAGTCTATCGCGGGCTGGTGCGGCGGCGAGCAGCCGAGGCGGCCTTGTTCGGCGCAGATCCGATCATACTCAATCCCGATGTCATCGAAGATCAGCCGGTTCCATCGATGCCGCAAATTGTTGAAGAAGTGGACACAGCAAGCGTCAAGAAAGCGCTCGCCGGATCTCGCAAAGATCGAACAGCCAAGGCTGCGCAGAATACAACGCTCGTTGGCGGGGCTGCATGGGGATCGTGGGAAGCCGCTAAGCTTTACATGGGCGAGGCATCGACAGGCGCGGGGATGGTCAAGGGTTTGATGGCAGAGTTTGGCTGGGTGGCAGCTCTCGGTCTCGGGCTGCTGGTCTATACCGTCGTCGGCTATTTCAGAGAGATGATGTGCGACGACGTGAAAACCGGAAAATACCAGCCGACAGAGGAGCCGGAATGATGGGAATACTGCTTACTGGCTGGACTGTTTTCAAGGCGTCCTTGTATGCACGAATTGCCCTTGTTGCAGTGGTTACGTTCGGAGCTTGGCAGGCTGACCGCGCCTGGCAACGGGCGATAGGTGAAACAGTAGGAGTAAAGAAAGCCGAGAACACAATCAGGAAAGCCAATGATCAAGCTGTTACCAAAAGCGGCCGCGCTCGCCGCAAGTCTACTTCTCCCAGCGTGCGCGGCAAGCGTGACCCAAGTTCCTTTGACGGTTAGCGGTGCTGAAAAGGCATTTAGAACCGTGCCGGTCTACACTAAGGCCCCGTGCTGGATGCAAAGAAAATGGAGCGGGCACAATTCAGCTTATGAGACGCTACGCCAGAAAAAAGAGGTGGTCTACAAGCCGCCGTGCGACGTGGATAAGCCGAAAGGTAAAAAAACCAAAAGCAAGGCCGCGTGATGAGGTCGCCATCGCTAGAGGCTGTAATATATGGATACCTTTACGATTGGTCGGGAGATCGGCGAAGTAAAGGGCCGCCTAACGAGCATAGAAGGTCGGATGACGCGATTCGAACTCAGGCTCAAGCAGTGGCAGAAGTTGGCTCGGCGCTTCATCTTGGTGGCTCTCTTGTGGTCAATTGCGGCGATGGGGATAGTAAACAGGGACGAGGCATCAAACATAGCGGCCGCAGTAATAAAAAAAGCAGTTATTTCCGCGCTGACAGGTATTTGAGCGCGGGCTGTTGGGTTGGTTGGTGGGCTCTGACAACTGCCGTAGTGATATTGGCTGGCCTAACCGCCGTGAAGATATTCTCATAAGGGGCCTTTTGATTAGCGCCACAGCCATGCCGTCAAACGGAAGCAAAGGGCCCACAAGAACAATGTATTCACGAACCCGTGATGGGAAATCGAAACAAAATAAATAAACCAAATTCTCGTAGAGAAGACTATTTAAATTGAATATTTATTCTCCTGCACACGACAAACCGCGCAGGAGGTCACTAATGGACAAGATCAACGGACAGGCCGAAACGGCTAAGCTGCCCATCGAGCCGCGATCCATCGGCATCAATGATTTTTGTGCAGCAATTGGGGTTTCGCGATCCTTCGCGTACGGCCTGATCAACCGCAACGAAATCAAAACAATCCATCTTGGCCGTCGTCGCTTAATCCCGATGACGGAAGTCGATCGCTTAATATCTGAGGCGATCGCTAAGGCCGCGAATTCCAGCAAGTAGCCAGTAGCAGCGTAAAACGCGAACGGACCACCCCTGACAGGGCGGTCCGCTCAAATAGCATTGTCCAAACAGCAAATCAGGACCATCAATAAATGCCACATCACCATGTAGAAGTCAAGCTTTGCCCCGATCCGGGGCCACGTTCTCAAGTGGTAATTCGCGCCCTAGCTGCGCAACTGACACTCCTTTGAAGAACTCGACGCAATCAACTTCGTCGAGTCGGCAATGGTTGCCAATGTGTAGGCTGCATTGCTGTGTAACCATGAGGGTGTTCGTCTCTGAACACCCAATCACCAGAAAATTGCTCCCCGTCCCATAACCCAACTTGGCATTCCGGAAACTCTTCCGGCCTCTCGCAGAAAAACCCTAAAAGAACATAAGACCCGTTGCGAGGCGGAAAATCATCGAATTTCAGAGAGATGATGCCCGACGACGTGAAAACCGGAAAAGATGAAACGCCGTCTTCAGTGTCTTTCAAGTCTAACCAATCCATCGGCCTATCCGCTCTGCTGTGCTGTTCGCGGTAAAGCTCAATCTTCTGTTTAGCCGATGTCAGAGCTTCCTCAAGACTTTCCGCGCGCGCTTCCAGGAAAGCCAATTGAAACCACTCCGGCGGCTGTTCTTGATCAGGCATGACGCCTTCCTAGTCCTTTGGCGCTTGATCGATTTCATTGTCTCGATACAAGCGCATCATAGTTGCGGATGCCGGATTGCAGCCCTGGAAATAATTCTCGACAATGACCCGGCACAGATCGCGCAGCCGTTCGATTTCAGCGTGCGCCTCGATTAACCTCTGTTTGTCGGACATCACGGCTCTTTAGAAGAATGCCCAAAATACCGCGCCGCAAATCACAGCTACGATCACTCCAACAACGACCAGTCCAATCGTCAACTCGCGGGCGGCCAGCTCAACCAAACCTTGCGTTCTAAAATCCATCTCGTTCTCCTTATTCCGTGGCCAAATCGCTTTCTTTCAACCGCCTGCTAGGATCGACTGAATAGCCCACTTTTACGCGTTCTTCGTCAACGCGCATGACGTATACGTGTCCTGGTTTGGGCATTATTCACCGTCCGGGTTGGCTTCGATGTATTCAAGAACCTTGCGGAAGTTCTTGAGGGTAGCGCCTTCTGATCGAATATTTGCGACGGCTCTGGGATTGGCACAGGCGAGCAGGCCAAGCCTGCTTTCCTTCATGCCGGTTTTTTTCAACCACTCGTCTATTTGATGCTTTCCTTCGTCCACAAGATTATCCTTCATCGTCACTCCCACATGTGATGCGGGCATATCCTATTGACAATTTTTTAACAAATACTTTGCGCAAACGCAAGATATATTTTGTGAAATATTTTATAATTTATTGTTGACCAATATGAAAAATCGTGTATATTGACCATATCAGCAACAGGCTGATCCCGGCGCCTCGCGGAACTCAGGGGCGGAGAGACAGATGACAACCCACCCTAATCGCGCAGTTAAGATGCACCACTTCGCAGTCAGCGCCGACGCAGAGACTGGCGAATGGGCTCCCGAAACGGCGGAATACCTCGGTCAAGTCGTGCGATCCGAATTCCTTGCATGGACGGACACCGACGCAGAGCACTACGACCAAGCGGATGGCGAGACGTTCTTGCCGAAAGCCATGTCCGCTGCCGGAGTTGAGACGACATCGAATGTCGCAGTCACCGTCCGCTGGCAGTAATCAACCTTGGCAGGGCTCCGGTCCTGCCGTTTTTCTAGCGGAGGCCCCAATGGCAGACCCCAGACCGATCGCCTGCCCTTACGAAACGCTTGGCGTTGCTGACGACTACATTCAGCCGGATGAGCTCGCTGAGTGCGATGGATGCGGAATGATGCTGCCAGACGTGACCACGGTTTTTAGCCCGACAATGGGCGACACATCGGCATGTGCTGCATGTCGCGGCGAAATAGAGGCCCTGTAAAATGCAAATTCAAGCACACGGATTAAATTTCAACATTGAACAGCACGGGCTCACGTCCCACAGAGACGATTTTGAGCGCGGCGCGTATGCGGCTGAAGAGCACCTTCAAAGCATGCACGAGTACGACATCCGTAACGCACACGCCGCATGCTTAAAATGGATCGACGATGAATGCGACGGCGATCGCCCAGAGCTGTTTGATCGATTGGAAGTTATCGCCCACGATGCCGCCACGGATGGATGGGCGAGCAGCGATAGTGTGGGTGTCATGATTTCCGCCTGCAAATAAGTACATGAAAGGCCGCACAGCTTGAAATACCTATCGATATGCTCCGGCATTGAGGCCGCTTCTGTCGCCTGGCATCCGCTTGGCTGGCAAGCTGCTGGCTATGCCGAGATCGATAAGTTTCCAAGCGCTGCGCTTGCTCATCACTATCCAGAGGTTCCCAACTACGGTGACTTTACAACCATTGAGGCCAGCGATGTCGGACCAATTGACCTTCTTGTCGGAGGAACGCCCTGTCAGTCATTCAGCGTCGCCGGACTGCGCGGTGGATTGGATGACGGTCGTGGCAACCTCTCCCTTGAGTTTCTTAGGCTTGCTGACCGAACACGGCCCAAGTGGCTGGTATGGGAGAACGTCCCCGGCGTCTTGTCATCAAACGGAGGACGGGACTTTGGAGCCATTCTTGGGGGCATGGTCGAACTCGGGTATGGGTTCGCCTACCGAGTGCTTGACGCTCAGTTCTGCCGAGTGGACGGCTACTCTGGTGCCGTCCCGCAACGTCGACGCCGTGTGTTCGTTGTCGGATATCTTGGAGACTGGCGACGTGCAGCAGCGGTATTATTTGAGCGCGAAAGCATGTCGGGGAATTCTGCGCCGCGCCGTGAAACGGGGCATACAGTTGCCCCAACGATTAGCGCGCGCCCTACAGGCGGTGGCGGACTTGGAACAGACTTCGACTGTGACGGTGGACTGATTGCCCAAACGAGTCACGTATTGGCCATTCAAGAACGAGCAATTGCGGAAAATACCAATGCAGGACCAGGTGGCTCCGGCGTTCGCGATGATGGTGCTAGCTATACGCTCGAAGCCCGAACGACAACACAAGCCGTCGCTTTCGCCGAGAACAGCCGCGCTGAGCTCACGCTATGCAACGGCGACGGGCAGATTGCCAACTCTCTAAAGGTCGGCGGTGGCAAGGCAGGACAATCTTATCCTGCAATAGCAGAGCAATGGGCTGTTCGCCGCCTAACACCGATGGAATGTGAGCGATTGCAGGGATTTCCTGACGGCTACACCCAGTTTCCTTACCGCGGCAAAGCCGCCGCAGATGGACCAAGATACAAGGCGCTCGGCAACAGCATGGCCGTCAATGTCATGCGTTGGATAGGCCAGCGAATTGACCTCTCTTGTTAAGGAGCGTTTTGGTTTCCATCCGCTACGCTAAGTCATTGATGTCTAACGGCCTCAAAATCCAGAGTTTCCAGGCAAGTCGTTGATTTGTCGCAACAAAGACCGGCCTTCGAAGCCGGGGGTTAGGGGTTCGAATCCCTTCGCGGGCACCAATAAAACTCAATTAAATCAATTATTTAGTGGCTAGGCTGGAAAAACACAATCAAACGGTTGTCACTTCGGTTTCCACTTTTGACCGGCTTTCGTTCTAAAATCTTCCAGCTTTGCAATCGCGCTTTGAGCCATTTTATTGGTCCGCGCCATGTAGGTTTCAAGAATGCGCGCCACTTCGTCGACAGAGTGGCCGCTGATCGTTGCAATCTCGGGCACCGTGCATCCTGATTCCGCTAGGCGGGTGATGGCAGTGCCGCGCAGATCGTGGAATGTCAGCCCCTTGACGCCGCTTGCCAATGCAACCTTTCGCCATTCGGTGCGGAAACCGTCGGTGGTCCATGATCGGCCGCGCTTGCCTGTCAGGATCGTCACAGCGCGTCGCTCAGTCCGATTCAGTTCGGCCCGCAATAGATCAGTGCAGGGAACCAAAACGGGCACGTCGCCCTTTCTTTGGCGCAGCGCAACGGATTGGCCATCAAACGCAGTCCAGGTGAGCCGTATAAGGTCGCCTTGCCGCTGTGCTGTATCGAGTGCCAGGCGCAACGCCAAGGCCATCTCAGGGCTCGCGTGCCTCAGGAATGCTTCTATATCTTCATCCTGCCAGATCTTTTCTGACCGACTGCCATTGTAGGCTTGCCCTAGCTTGGTAGCGTGGTTGTTTTCGATCATGCCATCATTGTGAGCAAAACTCAGAACGCGGCGAAGGAAGGCTAAAGCATAG
>Ga0307488_10001889_pt1 | contig 17686 bp, 15 predicted proteins | sample SB02metaG_FD_202248 | JGI IMG/M metagenome (GOLD analysis project Ga0307488, IMG submission 202248) | Sea-ice brine microbial communities from Beaufort Sea near Barrow, Alaska, United States - SB 0.2 | ecosystem: Environmental > Aquatic > Marine > Coastal | place: USA: Alaska | collected... | reverse complement strand
TACTACATCCATTGACCCTACTACCATGTCCCCTCCTAATAATTTTATGAACAAATTGGTGAAACGTATGGGTAATTATTATTCACCTACTTCAGCACCATCATCTAGACCTACGTCTCCTTTTACAGCTACATCAATGTCAAATACATGTAGTTTTAATAAATAATAGCATACTTAGTAAAAATAATAAAATTAGTAGGACAACATTAGTAAAAAACATTAAGAAAAATCAATATATACCCTAATTAGTGAGAAATGTTTTCATTTTCAATATGGTTAGAGGAAGCATATAATCTATATTTAGTTCAGTCACATGCATAATATTTTCCACAAATTGTAAGAATTCGGAAGATAATAGTTCTTTTTTATAACGAATAATATAATTCAGATAATTTTTGATTATATTTTTTTTTTCAACATTATATTCGTTGCTTACAATTGTAATGAATTCAATATTATATTTCAGGGGTCGTTCTTTCATATTCGTGGTTATATTGTCCCATAAATCAGTCTGAATAATCTTTTTATTGTGAATAATTTGTTCATTTGACTGCATATAATTAATCATACTTCGAATATCGGAATTAAATAATTTTTGAATAAGCTGAATTGTATCCGTATTATAATTTAAATTTTCTTTTTCATTAATAATATTCAAAAAATGTATAATTTCATTTTCAGGTAATTGATTAAAACGGAGTCGAACAAATTCATTTTGAAGCGCTTCATCAATCCGACTAATATAGTTACAAATTAGACAAAATCGCACATTGGATTTGTAATCTTGTAATAAATAACGCAATGCTATTTGCGCATTTTTTGTCATGTAATCTACTTCGTCTAAAATGACAAATTTCATACCATCATTGAATAGACTTTTCGAATTTACAAAGCTATTTATTTGATTACGAATAATATCGATACCTCTTTCATCGGAAGCATTCAAATGAATCATTAGATTTTTACGATTACCTTTATCCTGATACGATTTGATTAAATTAATGATACTGGTTGTCTTCCCTGTTCCAGGAGGTCCATAAAACAATAAATTGGGAAAATGTTCCATTTTGATAATATTCTCAAGTATTTTTTTGTTGAGTGGGTCCAATACAATGTCTTCAAAAGTATTTGGTCTATATTTTTCTACCCATGGAGTAAAACTATTCATTATGTATATGTAACACTTACCATTTAAATAAAATTGATTAATATTAATATAAGAAAAAATGGGTAATCACAATTCCAATATGAGCGATTTTAGTTCTCAACAAGAACAACAATATGTACAGGGCTCACTACATGTATGTATTGGTCCGATGTATGCTGGTAAAACAACCAAACTAATCGAAACATACGAAGATATGTTATCTGAAGACAAAAAAACGATTGTATTGACCCATTCTTCGGAAATTAGGTATTCGATAGAAAAATTAAGCACACATGACGAGAAACATATTTCTTGTTTTAAATATGATTCGATTGATGCTTTTATTCGTGAAAAGAAGGAGGATATTGAGTCGGTTGATTCGGTTCTAATAGACGAGGCTCAATTCTTTCCTGATTTGTTCGACAAAGTATTATATATGGTCAATAAGATGAACAAGCATGTATATGTATTTGGACTAGATGGTGATTTTCAAAGAAACAAGTTTGGACAAGTGTTAGACTTGATTCCTCAATGTGATACTGTTGAGAAATTACACTCTACTTGTAATATGTGTAATGATCCTGCTATATTTAGTCATAGAATAGATGAGTCAGATGAACAAGTGCTTGTAGGTAGTCAGGAGGTCTATCAACCACTATGTCGCAAATGTTACAATTCCAAACAAAACGAATAGAACATTCGTTAAACATATTAAAAAACCATTTAAATTAATATAGATAATAACTATAAAATGAGTTCAAATACAAAAAAAGAGTCCAGTAAAATATCAAATTCTTCAGTTCATCTAGATGATAATCAATTGACGAATGATATAGAAAACACAGCAATAATTGATACAGAAAACACAGCAATAGTTGATACAGTTGAGCCAATAGTAGTGGAAAAGAAAAAACGTGGTAGAAAAAAAAAAGCGAATATAGTACTTGAGGTTGGTCAAGTAGTTGCTGAAGAAATCGTCAAACCTCCACCCAAGAAAAGAGGAAGAAAACCCAAGGGTGGTAAAATTATCCAACAATCAGTTATATTGGATGATAAAGTAAATAATGAGGCAAATGTTATTTTACATTTAAAGTGTTTGTTAAATGATATTAACAATAATGAAGTTACTGCTAATTATCCGAATAAATATACATACAATCCTAGTGTAGAGAATATTCAAAGTTTTCATTTTGATAATAATTCAAAAACGAATAATTTTTTGATAGATGAAACGAATGATAATAATACCGATGTGGATTCGTTTACAAATATAACCAGTACAAATATAACCAGTACAAATATAACCAGTACAAATTATTCTATAAATGATATTGAAAAACCATATGATACCAATATTGATGACAATTCAATAATGGACACGAAGTGTCATGATACAACCGATAATTCTACAAAGAATGAAATATGGGAAAAGTTGAATATATTAAAAGTGAATTTACACAACAACAATATATATGACAAACGTTCCGCCTGTTTTTGGTGTACGTATGATTTCGACAATCCACCTATTTTTATACCAAAAAATGAATTTAAAGATTCATATCAAGTATATGGGTGCTTTTGTAGTCCTGAATGTTCAGTTGCACATTTAATGAACGAGAAGATTGATTCTTCTATTAAATTTGAACGATATCAATTATTAAATCACATATATGGCAAAATATACAATTATAGTAAGAATATCAAACCGGCTCCTGATCCACATTATATATTAGATAAATTTTACGGTACTCTCTCTATAAAAGAGTACAGAGATTTATTTAAAACGGACCAATTGTTAATTGTTGTAGATAAACCATTAACTCATGTTTTTCCAGAATTATATGAAGACAATTCTGATTTTATATTAAATCAGCGAACCATTCCTAGTAATTCTACGTTTAAATTAAAACGGAAAGGTGCAAATGTCAAAAAAAATTCTGTACATAATTCATTGACGACTAGTCAAGTATAAAATAAATAAATAACAATTATTCATATAATTATTATTTATGTTTCATTATAAAAACTCTATACAATTATATTTTTTCCTTTTCTATTTTTTCAATCTTCGCATTATTTGCGATTTTTTGAGCTTCTATGCGATGTTCGTTCATTTTTTTTATATACTCAACACGTTCTTGTTCTATTCTATAACTTTTAGCACCAGTATCCATCAGATTGCGTATTTCACCATATATAAGTTGATTGACCGAGCTTGAAATTTCTTTCTTGGTTTCTTTAATTTCGAAATAATCATTCAATACTTTCATGTAATTATATTGTTCTTTTTCCAACATTTCTCTCGCCTCGTCTGTTGTAAGTTCTGTTTGTCTACATACAACTTGTATAAGTTCTCTTTTCAATTGTTCGGTTCTAGCCTCTTTCATTTGTATCATTCTTTCCTTCTGTTCTTGTATTGCTAAATGTTGATTATTAGAGACATCTATATGCGTATTGTTGTTAGATGTATCATTTATACTGGTCGTTATAGATGTAGTGATATCATTACCTACTTTACTCATTGTATATATCCCTTAAATCTTTTTTAAACCATATTAAACGTATGACTATTATATATTTAATGGAATATATTCAGAACAAGCCTGATAATTTAAATATGCATATTGATGAATTTCATACGTCTATTAAAGCCACATTTGAGAAATCGATTAGTAAAATATACAATGAAGAAATAAGTGTATATAAAGATGTAGTTGAGACGCTTGTTAAATTACCCTTTATTCAAGGAATTATCAACGAAAATAAAATGTTAAAAGCTAGAATTACTGAACTTGAATATAGCAATAATGGAGTTAAATTAGAGATAAATGATAAGCCTATTTGTAAAAATACATTAGATATTGAAAAAATACCATTTGATATAATGAAAAAATACAATTTGATGACTGATTCAGAAGACGAAGATGAAGCCGAAGATGAAGACGAAGACGATGCTGAAGACGATGATGAAGACGATGATGAAGACGATGATGAAGACGATGATGAAGACGATGATGAAGACGATGATGAGAAGTCAGTAGAAGTAGAAGAGGAGCAGACAGTAGAGGTAGAAGAGGAGCAGACAGTAGAGGTAGTAGAGGAGGAAGAGGAGCAGTCAGTAGAGGATGAAGAGGAGCAGTCAGTAGAGGAGGAAGAGGAGGAAGAGGAGGAAGAGGTAGAGGATGAGCAGTCAGTAGAGAAGGAAGATGAGGAGCAGTCAGTAGAGAAGGAGGAGGAAGATGAGGAGCAGTCAGTAGAGGAGGAGGAGGAAGATGAGGAGCAGTCAGTAGAGGAGGAAGAGGAGGAAGAGGAGGAAGAGGAGGAAGAGGAGGAAGAGGAGGAAGAGGAGCAGTCAGTAGAGGTAGAAGAGGAAGAGGAAGAGGAAATTCCAACATTTCCAACCAATTCAACTGAAACACCGTCAGCAGACCAAGACCAAGAGGAAGAGACTAGCGAGGTGTTTGAGATCGAAATCGACGACAAAACATATTACTGTGATGGCGAGGAAAATGGAAATATATACGAAGACGATCATGGTGAAGTAGGAGAAATCGTCGGTGAAATTAAAGACGGTGAGGCGACATTTTTCGAATAATTTTATGCTGTTATAATATAAATGATTGATAATCTATGTCCGCCTGCAATATTATATTTAGGGTTTTCATTAACGCAAATAATAATAGATACATTCAAAGGAGATTATAATACTGCGTTTTTTAAAACAATTGTCATGTTTGTATTCACAATGCTGTTGAACATAATGTGTAAAAGAGGATTAGGTGTTATTTCGTGGATAATTGTATTCATTCCTTTCATATTAATGACTTATATAACAGCCGTTCTGCTTTTTGTATTTGGTTTATCTCCATCTAGTCAAGAAACCAACTACAATGTAAAATATCCATCCGATTATCCTGATGAATTATTGGTACAGCGAAACCCACACGAAGATACTCATTTAGAGTAGAGATAAATAAACTATATGTAAATCATTTAAAACTATAAGTTTTTAAATGATTATAGATGTTGAATATAATATTTGATGCAATGAATATAATAGGAAATGTATTGTATTTATTATATGATATGTTAGTATTAGGTGGAATTATGATACTATTTCCATTCGAGGATAGAAGTGTTAAAATGCTTTTACATAAATCATCAATTCGTTCGTGTAATACATTTTGTAAAAACGTTAGTTTTGATATCAGTTGGAAAATGTGCGAAATAGTTACACTCGCCCAAACTTCATACAGGAAAACTATATTACCCAAATTTCACAGTATCACCGACAATTACTTTCGAAATAGAAATACGGTGTTATTAATAAAAAACGGAGAAGAAATTGCTCAGTTTAAAACATGGGAAATGTTTGAAGAGGAAAAAGAAAAAGTGGATTTTGATTTGATATTATATACAAAATATGATGAAATAGAACCAAAAAAGAATTATACATTGATTCGAGACAAATGTTTTTCTAATCCTGATAGTTTATTGAATAATAAATGTGACGTAAGTTTTATTGTATTTCAGTTGACTACTGATGGAAATAAATATGATATTCAATTGAAAGAACCTCATAATTTTTTTGTCAAAGACAATGTATTAAAATACACGTTTTTTAAGTGGTATATGAAAAAGGTATATGATGTGGTTTTATCCGAAGAATTCAATGTAAATTATATGACAAATGACATGTCACTAGCTAATTTACATAACCCATTTTTTATAAAATTTAATGAAGATGGTGTCACCTCATTTTCGTCTGGAAAACCAAAAGTAGTATCAATAGAAAAACATGAGGTTTTGGATGAAAAGGAGACATCATCTAATGGGGGCACAGAATCAGATACCATCGAAGATCCCCAGTCGTCGTCAGACACAGACACCGATACCATTGAAGATCCTCAGCAGTCGGCAGACACAGACATACTGATTTCTGAGCGATTAAAACATCATCTAGAATAATGATATAGAATAATAATATAAAATAATATAAAAAAAAATTGACAAGGTATAGTATAATGGAGGAACCCCATAGTTTGGTTAATTCATCCATGCAGCAACAACAGCAACAACCTTTAGTTGAGCAAGAGAAAATTACAGAAAAACACGATCTATCTGATGAATGGTGTTTTTGGGCTCATTTACCACATGATACTGACTGGTCATTAAATAGTTACAAAAATATTTACAATCTAAAGACCGCTGAAGATACTATTGCTTTGAATGAAGCATTACCTTCTGGTTTAGTAAATAATTGTATGTTGTTTGTAATGCGTAAAGGAATTACACCACTATGGGAGGATCCGAAAAATAGGGGGGGTGGGTGCTTTTCATATAAAGTAAGTAACAAAATTGTATATGAATGTTGGAAAAGTCTAACGTATAGTTTAGTAGGAGAAAGTTTATCAGACAATAAAAAATTACAACAAGATATCAATGGTATCACAATTTCCCCAAAAAAAAACTTTTGTATTATTAAAATATGGATTGCAACCTGTAATTTTCAAAATGCTTCACTTATTAATTGTAGTAGTGGAATAGATGCTCATGGATGTCTCTTTAAAAAACATGCGCCTGAATATTAATATCCAGTAGTTGATGAATAATATACCACATCATATATGATTCTAAAAATAAAATAATTATTTTTTAATTATTTTATTTAGTAAATATTATTAATTGAATAAAATTAGGCATTATTCTTAGATGGAAGAGGACTCAAGCATAGTTTAATTGTACCTAGACTAGCAACATAGTACTTGACGACTAGAGGCAAATCATTTTCCAAATACATTTCAATTTGACTACATAGATTTGTACATTTGATGAAATAACCGAGATTCTTTAGGGAAAATTCGCCTTGAATGATTTTACTCGCATCTTGTTTTTCAATAAATTCCATTCCACCACTTGATTCTTCACGTTTCACTTCTGCCGTAGCAAATTGTCCCTCACATCTAAAAATGAGCTCATTTCCAACCGATTTAATTTCAAGTCTCTCTGAAATACAGGACAAATCGCGAATAATCTTTTGGAAATCGGAAGAAGGAAGATTAATAACGGAAGAAAAATGAACATTGGGTTCTTCAAATTCATCCGAATCAGGCTCTATCAATCTTAATTTTTGGGTTTTACATTGTTTAATATCACCATTCTCAAATTTTAATCCCAAAAAGGAAACAATTCCGTCGTGATAATCATTATTTTCAATGTAAATAGTCAGTGTGTCATCATTGTCAATCGAATTAATGAGCTTGAACAAATGAAACATATTTACACCGACGACTATTTTGTCCTTCTTACATTCATAGTGTTCGAAATTCTCAGCAGCCAAGAACAAATGAGCCAACATTGTATGCGATTTATCCATATTAATAATACGAATCCCATCTTTCTTAAAAGTAATATTCGTTTCCAATAAAATATCCTTGAGTGCAGTCATCAATGTTCGAAATGGGGCAATTTGCACCGTTTTAATTGTTAAAACATTATTTTCACTATTCATACTTATATTTAATTTTTATGTAAAAATCTTTAAATAGTTATGCGTTTATATTTAATTTTCTGCGCTGTTTATGATAAATATATTTATATTTAGATGTGTGAAAAATTACTCAATAAAATAATGCGAATAATTATATTGTAGTCATAATGTATATACATACCAATATGAAGGTAAAAAATGGATTTAAATATAAAAAAAATGGATGGACATATATATATATTAAGGGGGAGCCTTATGAAAGAGGGCTCGCTCATGGAACATTATTAAAAGAGGAAATCAAAAAATGTCTTACTACCATGGAATGGAATCTATACGATTCACATGGATTAAAAATGGATTTTTTCAAGGAAATCAGCAATTTCTTTTTCAAAAAGACAATCGAGGAAAATTTCCCAGAATTTTTCAAAGAATTAAGGGGGATTGCAAAAGGAGCCAAAGTAGATTTAGAGGAATTAATCTTATGGAATAATATTGCTTCTCTCGATTACGCTTTGCCCAAATTATCTCTCTATTTAGACGAAATGCCTCATTTGAAAGAAAAATACGGTCATTTGTTGGAGACTCTCCCATCAGGTGGTCAAATGGAAGGAGGATCCACATTGTTGAATAAAACGAAAGGTTCAAAAGACAAATGTTCCGCTTTTATGGCTCTTGGTGATTACACAAGTGATGGGAAAATTTGCTGTGCCCATAATTCTTTTGATAATTTCATCGATGGTCAAAGCTTCAATATTGTGTTTTATATTAAACCCAATAAAGGACATCGTATGTTGTTTCAAGGAGCACCTGGATACATTTCTAGTCAGACTGATTTTTTCATCAATAGCAAAGGATTTATCGGCACCGAAACAACCATGGGTGGATTCAATGCTTATAAACATGGTGATCCAATTATCTGTAGAATACGAAACTGTATGCAATATGCCAATACTTTAGACGATTATGTCGCTTTTTTAAAAAAGGAGAATTCTGGCGATTATGCCAATTCGTGGTTAATTGGTGATACAAAACACAATGAAATTATGCGCATAGAATTAGGTCTTGAATATGTAAATGTAGAGAGAAAAAAGAATGGTTATTTCATTGGATTTAATGCACCCTATGACGCACGTATTCGAAATTTGGAATGTGTGAATAGTGGATTTGACGATATTCGAAGACATCAGGGTGCTAGAAAAGTACGTCTTGAAGAATTAATGGATAAAAATAAGGGGAAAATAAATATTCAAATAGCGCAATCCATAATAGCTGACCATTATGATGTCTATTTAAAGAAGATAAATCTCTGTTCTAGGACAGTATGTTCGCATTATGAATTGGATGACAGAGCATTTATGAGTCAAGGTGACAGACCATTGCCTTATCAGCCTAGAGGAGCAGTTGATGGATGTGTAGCAGATACCGAATCCTGTAAGAAAATGGCATTTTATGGCCGTTGGGGTTCATCATGTGGTACTCCATTTGTAGTGAAGGACTTTATAGAAAAAAATATGCAATGGAAACGATATGCTCCTTATTTGGTCGATAGACCATCTCAACCATGGACGTATTTTATAGCAACTGATAAAACCCCCAATACTAAAACAACAAAGCGAATAAAAAGAAAAACAAAAATAAAAAAAAATAAGACGAAACGTAGAAAATCAGTTCGCTCAAAAAAGTAAAATCAGATGAATAATACCTAAAAACAATTTATAGTATTACATAAATAATGACTGATTATAATGTCAATGTCAATAATAAACCCAATGATTATGTATGTAATATCCATAAAATATACGATATTGCTGATATTTATCCATTAAGTCCATGTCGCGCGCATTGTGTAGAGTGTAAAAAGAAAACTATACATGGTTATACAAATCCAAATCACGCATCCAATCCATTTGGTTATTGTTATCTTTATCCAATGATTTGTATTTCATGTTCTATTACACGTAAAAAATGTATGTGGTGTAAATAATTATATATAGAATATTATTCTCATTATGCTTACAATTAAGAGTAAAGCATTATGGAAACCACTTAAAATGATTCCGCTTTATATAATAAACATGAGTGACAAATTGACGCAAATAGTAAGTGATTTATATACCAAATATGAAACCAATCCAGTTATTTTGACCAAATTGGTACAGAATATAGAAAATATGCCGATTATGCTAGAAACAACTAACAATACGATTATTGAGCGCGCCGAAAGAAAAAGCAAATTAGAAAGCGAATCAGAAACATTTATATACAAATTTTTACATAATCACAAGTATTATTACCATTCAACTAGTGAATTGTTTTTTGAATATAATGACGACAAATACGTATTGGTGAAAGAGGACGATGTTCAACATATGATTTTGACTAGCATTAGCGCAAACAAGACTTTGATGGATTGGAAACATAGGTTGAAAATAACTATATTGAAAAAAATCAAGGAACGTGATATTTTTTCATGTATTCCAGAATCAGAAACGATTCAATCTGTTATTAATCGTTTATCTCCATCTATATGCGATTCAAGAGAAAAAGCCAAATATTTCTTGACTATTATAGGTGATATTCTATTAAAGAAATGTAATCTAATTTATTTTACTAGTCCAAAAATCAAACCGTTCTTGAAAGAATTAAACAATCTATCATGTATGTTATTTGGTTCGCCAAATTTATTGAATATTTTTAAATTCAAATATTACGAGCATAATTTCAACGAATGTCGTATTGTGGATATACACGACGCGAGCAATTTAGATAGTTGGAACATCTATTTCAAACAGAGAAGTGCTCTTGATCTGTTTTGTGTAGCTGCTCATTATTCGTCAAGATATGATAGTGCGGATAATTTTTTACAAGAGCACTGTAAAGACGAAGATGTCAATAAATATGCTCAGTATCTTAAAAACAATAACGAGAAACAAATAATCAATCATTTTTGTGAGAAAAACATTGAGTCAAGCGAGGACTGTTCTATTTCTTGGAAGAATATGCAATATTTATGGAAACAATTTATTGAGACGGAAAAATTACCCAATGTCTTTTTTACGTCCGTATTAAAGACGAGATTAATAGATAAATTAAAATACGACGGACAATCAGATGTATTTATGGATTGTACAAGCAAATTATTACCGACGGTTAGTAAATTTATTCAGTTTTGGACGGACCATATTGTTATAAATACATTACACGATGATGCTAGTAGTGATCACTATAATGAAGAATTGGAAATAGATGAGCTATGCTCTTTATTTACACATCATATGAAGCATACTATGACTGAAAAAAATATGCTGGATTTAATAAAGCATTATTATCCGGATACCTATATCGAAGACGACAAATACTTGGTCCATACCAGGTGTAATATGTGGGATAAAAAACAAGATATTATTCAATCTTTGAAAAAATATAAGAACGTTCATCCGGACCATAAGATACTATCAGATATAGATGAAATTCCAATCAATGAATTATATCAGTTTTATTGCAAAGGAAAGAATAAATTTATTACTAGTAAGAGATACTTTGAAAGATTCATTAAAGAAGAATATGAATTGTATATTGTGGATGATAGTTTTATTAAAGTTCAATCTTTTGATAATATGTAAATTTTCAATGGTATAAAAAAGCCCACCTAATCTAGTATAGTTTATCAATATATTAAAGTGATATAGATATAATATTATTAATATAATTAATAATATTATGACAGATAGTAATGATAGTTCAACCGGTATGCTAGATAGTTTAAAAATGAGTATTTTATTAAATATGAAAACAGGTGATCCTATGTATGATATGATTATTTCGTTTATACTGACGTCAATTATAGCAGTTTTATTTACTCAGTTTCAAAATATATTTGAAATATTTAATTATCGAAAAATATGTAATAATATTAAAACATCATTTTCTACAAAAATTACAATTGAAGGAAAACGCACGTTTATAAATAGTCATTGGGCTGCGAAATGTAATAACGTATGGAGTAAGCGGTTTGATGCTATATGGGATCATATTAACAATCACTCAGGGTATGAAGGTATTAGTTGTTTGAAGGAAATGATGGGTTCAGGTAATTTTGGTGATGACTATTTTGAATCTACTAATATTGAAAAAAAACTGGCGGATGATATTTATGTGGTAGATCAAGGATATGTTTCGTTTCCTCTAGATAATATGAAAACAATATACGCGACTGTTAATTTTTCTAACAATAATACTGATTCAGAAAAAATGATCGAAATGGTTGGGAAATTAGAAACAATTACAATTGAAATTTATAGTTTTTCTAAGTCAATAAAAGAGTTGAAAGAATATGTAGATGAATTAACTCTTATGTATATGAAAAAGATTGAGGATAAACGTCATAATGAAATATTTATTTATACTCTTCAAAATATGAAGACTGAAGATGATGGTGGTAAATATCAATGGATAGAGCGACCGTTTAAATCGAATAGAACATTTGACAATTTATATTTCGACGGAAAACACGAATTAATTGACAAGATCGATTTTTTTGTTAATAATAAAGAATGGTACGAAAAAGAAGGTCATCCATATACACTTGGTATAGGTTTATCTGGTCTTCCTGGTACTGGAAAAACATCCATTATTAAAAGCATTGCCAATAAATTAGGTCGTCATTTGATTCAGATCCCTTTGAATAAAATAAAATGTGAGGATGATTTCTATAAATATTATTTTGAATCGACCTACAATCATCATAACGATACGAATTCTATTGAATTCGATAAGAAGATTATAGTGTTGGAAGACCTTGATTGTATGAGTGATTTAGTGTTAGATCGAAGTAAAAAAAACATAGAACCGATTGACACTCACGCTATAGATGGAATAGCTAATAGTACTGATATGCTTGAAACACTTGTAAATGCTGTTAATGTAGCTAACAACAATGATCTTGACAAAACGTTAGGACAAACATCAAAAAACCCCACTTGTAAAAATCTATTCACAAAAGAGAATAAATTGACATTGTCGTTTATTTTGAACATATTAGACGGACTAGATGAAAACTATGGAAGAATTTTAATTATAACCAGTAATTTTTACGAAAATATTGACAAGGCACTTGTTCGCCCAGGTAGAATAGATTTAAGGGTAGATATGAAAAACACGAGTATTCAAACGATTAAAGATATGTACTTACATTATTATGGAACCAAAATTCCTCGTCAATATAATAATATCTTAAAAGATGACGTTATTAGTCCTGCAGAAATCGTGAATATGTATAGAACGACTAATTCATCTAAAGAATTTATTGAGACCATGGTTCTAAAATTCCAAAGTTCCTAAATGTATAAAATTCTATAAAAATGTATAAGAAATATTGTATAAATAAGTAAGAAAAATTTACTTATTTATTTAGATAATTGGATAGTTAGTTTATTAAATGATTATATAATCTACCTTTTACGAGAACCCTTTCTCTTACGTGTTCCGCGCTTTCTTCCTTTTTTGGTAACAGTACCGAAAACACCACTACCTTTGGGTTGAAGGTGACCCTTAAGGTGCTTTTGTGTTTTAGCAAGCTCACTCTTCTTTCTAGAAACAAGACGACCATTAGCCATCTTAATATCTGACTTCTTTAATCCACCAGGTGTTTGGTGAGCAGTACCGTGCCATACTTGGGCACGCGATCCCTCTAATATATCGTATTTTTGATTTCCAATGTGGTATTTGCCATCAGGCTTTCTATCGTGTCTCTTAACCATTATAAAAACTAGAGAGAAAAAAAAATTTCTAAAGTATTATAACGCAAGACATTCGTACATTTAAAAGGTATTTTTTGGTGATTGTCCGTAACCATTTGGCCCACCACTACGTTGTCCATATTGATTAACATTTACATTTTCACGCACCCAATTCGCGTTTCTCATACGTGATTGAACATTAATTAAATCAGTTACTCTTTGTGCTATAGTAGCACGATGATTTATCACAACCCCATTAGAAAATCCTATCGTCTTGGTTATATTACAACCTGTCAATCTCGAACCACAGCGCGATTTTCTTATAATTGGTTCAGGCTCAGGTTCAGGCTCAGGCTCAGGCTCAGGTTCAGGCTCAGGTTCAGGTTCAGGTTCAGGTTCAGGTTCAGGTTCAGGTTCAGGTTCAGGCTCAGGCTCAGGTTCCGGTTCAGGCTCAGGCTCAGGCAATTGTTCAAAAAAAGTATAAGGAGGTGTTTCTAAAGCATTTAAATCACCACCAGATTGATATGTTTCCAAAAACGCATGAGCATCAAAAAACATGCTATACAAGTTTGTTTCTTCAGAGACAATCCACACACGAATATCTTTATTAAAATTAACAGCATCATAAAACATATTGGCCATATTTGTTACGTTCTGTGTGTCCCATTTTGTTATGTCATCATTGAAATCTATTTTATCATAAAACAACATACTCATATCATCTATTTCACTCGTATCCCAATCACTGATGTGTCCAAAGTATGGATTAGACGATGGATTCGTAAATATAGATCCACTCGAATCAATGATCCATTTATCTACAACTGTATATATATTGGTAATTGATTCATAATCATTCGTCAATTCTGTTTTTGTTTTGGTCATTCTACTAATATAATATTATATATAATCTATATTATTATCTTTGACTTGGTAACCTACGACATTCTTAAATAAAATCAATAAAAATTGAAAGGATTTAATGATAAAAATATATCATACAATATACACGAATCATGGCGGAACAATCTACTCTTTCTAAATATCAAAAATTAACAGATAAGGAACATATCCTTAAAAAACCGGATACCTATATTGGCTCTATTGAGAATACGGAACATGAAGGATACATCTTTGAGAATGACAAGGTTATATCTAAAGAGTTTCAATATATTCCAGGTCTATATAAATTATTCGATGAAGGTATTGTTAATTGTCGCGATCATGTAATCAGGCAAGCGCAAGCAGTCAAAGACAATGTTATAAATGCTTTACCAGTATGTAATATCGATATTTCCATTGATCCAGACGGAACAATTCATATGTATAACGATGGCAATGGTATTGATGTAGCGGAACATCCTGAATATAAAATTTGGATTCCTGAGATGATTTTCGGTCATCTCAGAACATCTACTAATTATGATGAAAAAAAGAAAGAAAAGATTGTCGGTGGAAAGAATGGTTTTGGTTTCAAGTTGGTATTAATTTGGTCGACGTGGGGAAGAGTCGAAACAGTAGATCATGTAAGAGGATTAAAATATGTACAGGAATTCAAGAATAATTTAAATGAGATTGGCAAGCCATCTATTACAAAATGCAAAAATAAACCTTATACCAAGGTGTCCTTCAGACCTGATTATCAGCGTCTAGGCATTGAAGGATTGTCAGAAGATATATTAGCACTCTTTAAGAAGCGCGTCTATGATGTATCAGCAGTCACGGATAAATCAATCAAGGTGAAATACAATGGTCATATTGTACCATGTAAGAATTTTGAACAATATATTGACTTGTATATTGGTTCCAAGGTAGATACCAAACGTATTTACGAGTGCGCCAATGAGCGATGGGAATATGCTATTTGTTTGGCACCAAAGGATGAATTCCAACAAATCAGTTTTGTAAATGGTATTTATACGTCAAATGGTGGCAAGCACGTGGAATATATTATGAATCAAATTATTCGCAAGTTGTGCGCTTATATCAAAACAAAGAAGAAGGTAGATGTGAAACCCAATACTATCAAAGAACAGTTACTGCTATTCTTGCGTTGTGACATTGAAAATCCATCATTCAATAGTCAAACCAAGGACGAATTGGGAACAGCAGTTGGTTCATTTGGTTCTTCATGTACAGTGAGTGATGGATTTATTGAAAAGATTGCCAAGATGGGTGTCATGAATGCGGCTTGTGCTCTGACTCAGGTCAAGGAAGACAAGGTTGCTAAGAAAACAGATGGTTCTAAGAGCAAGAGTATTCGCGGTATTCCAAAGCTCATTGACGCCAATTATGCTGGCACTACAAAGTCCGGACAATGTACTCTCATCTTATGTGAGGGTGATTCAGCAAAAGCAGGAATTGTATCTGGTCTATCAAAAGACGATAGGAATACAATTGGTGTTTATCCAATGAAGGGGAAGATTTTCAACACGAGAGGAGAAACATTGAAGCGTATTGGTGAGAATAAAGAAATTGTTGAATTGAAACAAATATTGGGGCTAGAATCCGGTAAAAAATATACCAAGGATTTGGTAGAAAAGACGCTTCGTTATAATTCGGTACTATTTATGACTGATCAGGATTTGGATGGTTCGCATATCAAGGGTCTAGGATTGAATTTGTTTCAAGATCAATGGAATACCTTATCGACGTTGGAGAATTTCATTGGTTTCATGAATACACCCATTCTAAAGGCAAAAAAGGGAGGAAAAGAATTATTGTTTTATAATGATGGTGAATATAATAAATGGAAAGAGGAGAATGATGTGAAAGGATGGAATGTCAAATATTACAAGGGTTTGGGTACAAGTACAAGCAAAGAATTCAAGGAATATTTTGCGAATAAAAAGATTGTCTATTTTACACACGAAGGAGTGATAAGTGACAATGTAGTCGATATGGTTTTCAACAAGAAGCGTTCCGATGAGCGAAAGGATTGGCTGACCAATTATGACAGAAATAGTTATCTAGATACTAACAATGAAAAGGTTAGTTATACCGATTTTGTAAATAAAGAGCTCATTCACTTTTCAAAATATGATTGCGAACGTTCTATTCCGAATATGATGGATGGATTGAAAATCAGTTTGAGGAAAATTCTGTATAGCGCTTTTAAAAAGAACTTGACGAATGAACTCAAGGTAGCCCAGTTTAGTGGTTATGTATCTGAGCAATCCGGTTATCATCATGGTGAAGCAAGTTTGAATGCCGCAATTGTAGGCATGGCCCAAGATTATGTTGGAAGTAATAATATCAACTTGCTTTTGCCGAATGGTCAATTTGGCACGAGACTCCAAGGTGGAAAAGATTCAGCAAGTGAAAGATATATCTTTACACAATTGAATCAAATAACTCGGTATATTTATAGAAAAGAAGATGATGCTGTTCTAGAATATTTGGAAGATGATGGATTTCCAGTAGAACCGTTGTTTTATGTTCCTATTATTCCTATGATTTTAGTGAATGGTGGCAAGGGTATTGGTACAGGTTTTAGTACAGATATATTGTCTTATTCTCCAGCGAAGTTGATTGATTATTTACAGGCGAAACTGAACAATGTATCGCTAGGACTCGAAGATGTAAAGTTCGAGCCTTCTTATCGTGGATTTACAGGAAGTTGTCAAGCGCTAGACGAAAAAAGATATATTGTAAAGGGAAAATATACCAAACTGAGTGATAAGAAAGTGAGAGTAACCGAATTGCCAATTGGTCATTGGACAGACGATTTCAAACAACATATTGAGAATCTGATGGAGGCAGATAAGAACAAGAAGAACAAGGCAATTGTAAAGGATTACAATGATATGAGTACAGATACAACCGTCGATATTGAAATTACTATGAATGAGCCTATAGATGAAACTGTACAAGGAGATAATTTATACAATAATTTTGAGAAGGTGATGAAGTTGTATGTTTCTCAAAACACGAATAATATGCATCTATTTACAGACGAAGAAAAGCTCACTAAATTTAATACTGAAACGGAGATTATTGAAAGGTACTTTCCAGTCAGATTGAAGTATTACCAAAAGAGAAAGGATTATATGATTGCTGCCTTGGAAAAGGAATTACGATTGCTTTCCAATAAGACGAGATATATTCAATCGAATCTACAAGGTGAAATCGACTTGAGAAATATGAAAAAGAGTGATATATTGAATATGATGAGCGAGCTAAAGTATGATACCATGGACGAGGATACTGACTACAAATATCTTCTTAAGATGCCAATGGATAGTGTAAGTGAAGAAAATGTAGTGCGTCTTCTTAAAGATAAGACTGGTAAGGAGACTGAATTATCTATCA
>Ga0307488_10001888_pt1 | contig 17691 bp, 18 predicted proteins | sample SB02metaG_FD_202248 | JGI IMG/M metagenome (GOLD analysis project Ga0307488, IMG submission 202248) | Sea-ice brine microbial communities from Beaufort Sea near Barrow, Alaska, United States - SB 0.2 | ecosystem: Environmental > Aquatic > Marine > Coastal | place: USA: Alaska | collected... | reverse complement strand
ATTGTTTCTGAAATAAATTTTTCTGAGTTATATGATGGTGTTATTATTGAAACAAGTTCTTTCATATACTATTAGTTTTTATTTAATTGATAAATATTTATCGAGGTTAGTAGTTAAAAGCATATTATTTTTGATTTTAAAGAATCCTCATATATTTATTTATTTTTTACAGAAGTCATAAAAGGTTTTTCTACATAAAGATAAAAAATTGATGAAATAAAGATTACAAGAATAATTGAAAGTGTATTGACTATTATATAATTTTCAATTTGAAGAAATTTTAAGGAATTATGAGAAAAATGAATTATGGCGTAATGCAACAAATAAATTGAATAACACATCCCTCCAATTATGACAAATATGTTTTTACAGAATAATTTATTGAAGATCTTTGATTTAAATATTGAGATAAAAAGTAAAAAAATTCCAATATCTAGTAATACAATTAAATCTAATATTTTTGCAGCATATATTAATGCAAATGATATGAGAAATATTACGTCAAAAATAAATGCTTTTTTAAAATATTGATTTTTATAAACATACAAATATGATATATAAATTCCAACAATGAAAAGATGTGCATATCGCAATATTGACTTATTAAGACGTGGACCTAAAAGATCTACAGAATCTACAGAAGAATGTAAATAGATAGAAATTGCAAATATTAATGATGCTAATATATATATATATACTTTTTTAATCTTACTGAATGCTAAAAATATGAATGGAATAAACATATAAAATTGAATTTCTGTTTCTAGACTCCAAGTAACGGGATTAATTGTGCTCCATTCTGCATATATAAATTTATGGACATAAAATAATGAAGCTATAAAATTATCAATAGAATCAGAAAAAACTAATCTTGTACTAACTAAAGAAATAATATAGATTATTAATAAACTTACGATAAATGGAGGCTCAATTCTTTTGAACCTTTTTATAAAATAATTCTTTGTAAGAATATTGTAATTATGTGACTGTATTTTAATAAAAAACGGTAGACTAATTACAAATCCACTAATAGCGAAAAACAATTCAACACCCCAAATACCATGTTTTAAAAAAGAAAATTCTAGTTCATTAAAAAATACGGTCTCGAAATTTCTAAAAAAAGAGGTATTCATGTGGAGCATTAAAACAGGTAAAATAGCGAAAAATCGCAAAGCGTCAACTTCTCTAATATAATTACCAGATGAAGGATTTCTTAAGAACTTAGTTAAAAACATATTTTTATTTTTTGTATTAAATATAAATTATGTTTTTCACAATCTTTACTAAACGATACCTTCAGTGGTATTATATTTTTCATATTTTCTATTTATATTTTTGTTATTTAAATTCTATAAAGTCTTACTTAATAAGCTTAATATTATAAGCTTGTTGTTTTAAAAAAATATACTATTTTAATTTTAAAAATGATTTTATTTTAAAATACTAGCCAATCCTTGTTTTGTGGAAAAAGGGGGTTTTACTATCAAGTTTGATTAAAGTGTCAGAATTATCTGTAACTAAATTCCCATATAATTTAGTGTACATATTTGGTTTTATAGCCATTAAAATTAAGCCTAAAAAAGGTAATTTAAAATTTATATGTTATGAGTTGAATGATGTTGTTGTTATTGAAACTTTATTTATCATTCTTATTGATATAACTTATTATTTTAGTGGCTTTATCATCAATTAAATCAATTGACAATATTTGCGCCATGTGCTTCTTCTTTTCATTTATAGCTTTAAAATTTAAATTATTTACATAATCTAAAATCTCTATATCTTTTGATGCATTAAGGACAAACCCGATTTCTAAATCTAAAACTTTCTGTCCCAAAAAAGTATTTTCACTAACCACAATCGGAGTGTGAAAAAATATTGATTCATATAATTTATTTGGTTCCGCATAACGAACATTTACAAAATTATTATCATAACAAGATAATGAAACATCAACTTGCTCATAAATTGACGCTAAATCCTCAGGGTTTTTAAAACTCCCTAAATTATAGATGTTATCATGTTTAATTACCAAATTATTAATCATTTTTTTGTATTCTGGAGTACCATCTCCAAAGAACATAACCTTATGGTTAGGAAAGTTCTCACCTATAACTCTTGCAAATCTCATTATTGTATTAGGAAATCTAAAAAATCCAATATATCCAAAAGTGATTTTACTTTTCGAATTATTTTCTATTTCAGGTCTAATTGTATCTTTAAAAAAACCATGAAGTTTATTAGGCTGAATTATTGTTTTTTTATTTTTCTTATTTTTGTATAAGAATTTTATAAACCCTTCAGATAACACTACTGTTAATAAAGAAAACTGTATTAGTAATTTATCTATAATCTTAAAAAGATTAATGATAATTTTTGAAGAAAAATAACCATAGACTAAATCTCTTATTTCATAAACGTATTTTTTTCTATTTAAGAAACATAAAAGGGCGAAATCAAAAGAGAAAACATAATAAATGACATTCTTAGAGTGTTTTTTAAATATTTTTCTGAAAATAAAATTTGCTCTTATTACTTTTGAAAAATATGATTTTCCATTGTCAACGAGACCTAAATCGATTATTTTTATCCCTTTCAATTTATTAATTTCTTTACCAAACCCCCTATCAAAACCATATATTTCAACAACAAAACCTTTTTCTATAAAGCTTTCAACTCTTTTCAAAACACCGGAATGCTTTCTGTTGGTTAATAAGAAAACTATCTTTTTATTGACTTTTTCCATTACATATTTTTTATTTCTTTGATAGTTATTGGCTTAACTTACTTAAGGTAATTTTACTGCCTAAATAATTGTAATAGTCATTTGTAAAAAAACCCCACCCAGAAGTAAAAGTCATTTCTCCAAACACAGGCTCATTATTAATCACATAGAAATCAATCCTAACTTGACTAAATGGTTCAGATAATTTTCTACTTACATCGAGCATTTCTTGAAGACATGGTGGTTTCGGTATATCTTTTTTAGAAAAAGTATAATAATCACTTGAAACTAAATTTTTAGAAAAAATTTGCCAATTTAAGTCATACATTGTCATCTTAACTCCTCCATAATAATCTCTATCATAAGAAACCCAAATAGCTTCAGGCTCTCCATTAATACAATAAACTTTATAATCAATCAGAGAAATAGGAGATAATAAATTATCTTCTTCATTATTTAATAATAATTCTTCAGCAATAAAACATGGTTTAATATTTAAATAGTGTAATTGAGCAGATCGATAACCATAAGTTATAGATGACCATCTATTCAATTGTTTCTTTACTGATTTAAGATTCATTTTTGATTTATCTTTAACTATCAATACAGTTCCACAACCATTATTTGACTTTAAAATAAAGCTGACAGGTAATTCATCAAAATTAATATCTTTTACATAATCCCATTTTCCATATAATTCAGGTAATAAACTCTCATATCCACATTCTTTAATATAATCGCGAACAAGATATTTATCAGTATATTTTGTCCAAAGATTAGTATTAGCATTAAACTGTAACCAATAAGTCTTTTCTATTAAATCTTTAGGGTTGTTCCAATTGATCTTCTTCTTAAAAAAAGGATAATATACTCGATTTGCTTCAGATTTAGGATTTTTTAATACATCTTTCTTATGTTTTTTGAACGCTAAATATCGATAATAATAAAACTTATTTAAATAAGATTTAATTAATTTACTCATGCTTTATTTTTTTTATTGAATTGATGATTTTATTTTTGGAACTATATTTTAAATTCATATATATATACATTGCAATTCCAGGTTTAATAAAAATCTCATCCCCTACAGTCAATGACGGAATGACAAAAATAGCAAATGTAATTATTAATAATTCTCGATGCTGAAAAGAATGATTTTTTCTAATCTTAAATATTGATAAAAACAACCATAAACCAAAAAACAATCCAAATGGCACACCCAATTGCATTGCTAATTGAATAAAGCCATTATGAGGGGAACCAATTGGAGCTTCCAAAAAACTTGTAGCTTTTACCATAGGGTAATAATCACCACCTATACCATAGCCTAATATCGGTTTTTCTTCGATTAATTTTAATCCAGTCAACCAAGAAATAGACCTATTTGTTATTTGCTCTGTATCAGAATCTGAGAATTTAGCCAAAGTACGACTACGAATACCATATTTTTCTTTAACAAAATTATTAATATTTCCAAGATTAAAAAAGAGAACTAAAAATACTGATGCGATTAAAATTGCTCTAGTAAACTTAAAAAACAAGGGTTTATTTGATATGAAAAATTTAATAATGATAAATGAGAAAAGGGTAATTATCGCACCTCTTGAACCAATTAATAATATCATAATCATTTCGCCTAAGAAAATAAGTAAAATTATTTTTCTTTTAGAGACTAGATAATATGATAAATGCAGAATTGCAGGTATAAGACTAAGATATGAAAAACCCATACTATAAATCATCTCTTGTTCTTTTGACATAAAAATTACAGTTTTTAAAAAAACAATAAATAAAATAACAGATAAAATATAAGAGTATTTAATTAAAACATCATATAATGTTTTATAATTTAATATAGAATAAGCAGTAATACCCAAAGGAATCCAAAAAGCAAAAGTCCATAAGATATAAGAACTCATTAGCCATTCGATTTGTTCACCTCTAGATGAAACGGAAATAAGGCTAAATAAATATAAAGGAATAAAAGTCCCATAAGACAATATTAAAATATTTTTACTCTTTTTATAAACAATAGGAAAAACTCTAATAATAAAATGAATAATATAAATTACTCCAAAGAAATACGAAATTAATGAATTTTGAATTGATGAAAATTCAAAGATTAATTTTATTGAACCATTGAGTATTTGAATAAAAAAGAAAAGAAAAATTGAAAAGGACAATACCTTATCTTTTCTATATATGGCATTTTTAATCATGTGATGACTATTTTTTTTGAGCCGCACTGGAAGCACGCTTAGTAGAGTATTAAGTTAAATTTCTCTGTTAGTTCTAATTTCATTTAGATAGATGATTTATAATTAATTTTTAATTATCTTTCTGTTTAATAACTTCAATAAATACACAAAAAAATCTGTGATTCTTCTGAAGAGAGATATCTTATAATTATAATATACAACTGTATTGGCACTTTTTGATATTAAATAATCATATTTAACGAAACATATATCTGTTTTATATGAAGATTCATATAGTTCGTATCCTTTATTTTTAGCGGCTTCTAATAATTCTTCGTCAAATAATAATGTATTTATTAACTCACCTAAGTCATATTCAGTATTATTATCAGAATATGCAAATGTTGTAGTATGAATTCCAAAGATTCCTGGAGTTTTGTTTGTTAATGGGTTTACAACCAATGTAGCACATTTTTGAGATATTGAATTGATTGATGCAGTTCCCATACCAACAAAAACATCCGACAAATTGAATAAATCTCTACCTAACACTTTTATAGTGCCAGTAAATATGATCTTTAAATTTGATAGTTGTAATTTTGGAGGTAAATAATTATTTTCAAGGTCTACTTTGACATCCCCAAAGATTGTTCCCCCTCCAATTATTAAGTTTATATTTTTTTCTGGTTGTTGTTTAGCAGTTTTTATAACAGCTTCAATTAAGTATTTTACATAACTTTTTTCTAACCTACTTACTGTAAGAATCGTTTTTGATTTTTCTAATAACTCAAATTCTTTAATAGAGGGGATAGTATCTTCCTTAATTTCATCATTGTCGAATGAAACATTTACAAAATGATTTTGTTTTTCATTGTAGTGTTTACCCAATATTTTTTCTAATGACTTACGAGAACAACCATATAATTCCCCTCTCTTATACTTAAATAAAAAGAAATTATTACCAGGATATAGAAGATAATTGTTGATTATTGATTCATTAAAAAGATATATAACATGTTTGTAATTATTTCTTTTTGCTACTAATTCACCCCAAATTGAAGATTGTAAAGAATTAGTTTCTAGTAGTGCATTTTCATGATTAGAGAGAAAAAGAGATATTATTGTCACTAATTCATTTATTGTTTTTATGGAATATTTGAATATTGGTTGATCTAACTTAGGTAGATATAAAATGGGGAAATCTTTAAACTCCTTTTCAAGAATAAAATCCCCTCTATGTCTAGACACAATTATTTTAACATTAAATCCTTTTGACTTAAGAAACCTAGCTCTTCGTAAAACCAGTAATTGAGCACCACCTATATTAGAGACACTTTCTGTTAAGAAATAATAATTTTTATATTTATTTAAGCTTTCCATTATTTATATTGTACAAAATTATTCATTATATTTTCTAATTTTAAATAAACAAATTATTTCTTAGTTCTAACTTTTAACAACAATTGTTTTATTTCCTTTAATTCCTCCGCTTTAAAAACATAACTCATAAAGAGGTAAGTTATAGAACCAACAAGAACTCCCAGTATAATTTTAAGATATAAATTATCTAAAAAATAAACTGATATATATACTGAAAAAGCCATAACAAATGTAGATATTATAACGGGCACCATATCTTTTAATTGATTTAAAGCTCCATATCCAAATAACTTTCCAGGCATATATGCATTAATAAAAAAGGAAGTAATAGATGTACAAACATGTCCTATTACCATTGCTTTTATTCCTAATGGAATTGTAATTACAAGAGTTAAAATTATTATAGGTAATTTAGATAGGTCGACTTTTAAAAACAAGTCTGATCTTCCAATTGCATTCAAAATATTCATATTAACAAAACTTATTGGTTTTACTATTCTAGCAAAACACATTAATTGAAGAAGCCCAATTATTGGAATCCATTTATCTGTTAGCACCAATTTCACTAAAGGATCTGCAAGTAAAGCGAATAATGTCATCACCGGAAAAATAAAAAATGCCGTCATTCCTATTACACGCTTATAAACAGACACCATTCTTGTTTCATTATCTTGAATTGAAGCCAGTAGAGGATAAGTAACCTGTTGTAAAACACTTCCGACAGTTCCTGATGCTATTTCCGCAAAACTTTTTGCCCTAGTGTAATAGCCTAACTCTGTACTCGAATATGCTTTCCCTATTACAATATTATATATATTCGTAAGTAATTTAGAATAGACACTTGCTAATAATAGTTTAGAACCGAAACCAAATAACTCCTTAAAAGATTTTTTTGAAAAAGCAATAGACGGTTTCCAATTACCAAGAAGCCAAAACATTATCACAGAAGTTAATGAACTAACCATAACTTGAATTACTAAAGACCAAACTCCAAAACCAATATATGCACAATAAACAGCTATAAGACCTCCTAAAAAAACAGACACCAAATTAACCTTTGCTATGGTTTTAAAATCTATTACAATCGTTAACTTTGAACGTTGAACAATTGCTAAAGAATTTATGATAATATTAAGAGAAAGTACTCTAGTTAAAAGAACCAATTGGGGTGTTTCATAAAAAACAGCAATAAATGGTGCTGCAAAATATAACACAAAATAAAAAAACACACTAACTAGAAAATTAAATATAAATACTGTAGAAAAATCTAAACTTGTTGCATTTTTTTTTTGAATAAGCCCAGACCCCATACCACTATCTACAAAACTTAGAGAAATCGCTAAAAAAATTGAAAGCATTCCTATTAAGCCAAAATCTTCTGGCATTAGAAGACGGGCTAAGACTATTCCAATTAATAACTGCCCCCCTTGAATTGCAAATTTATCAACGACGCTCCAAAGAACACCATTTAAAGCTACTTTTTTTAAAGACTTCTTAACCATATAAATATCTTACAATTAATATAAAATTAAATCAATTGAGTTCTTATCTAAACCTATATTTATAAAAGAATGTGTAATTGTTGTGAACAATAAAAACTAAATACTAGGCTCTAAACCTGACAAAAAATAAGAATGTAAAAATAATAAAACTAACTCCAAGCTGACCCAATTGAACAGAATATCGCCCAAAATAAACCAAAACACATCACATTTATTATAGAATTAAAATAACATATTTTTGTAGAACATTATCTCTATTCTATAAATCTATTTTTCACCTAAAATACTTTTACAAATGAATTAAGTATTTTTAAGTTTTTTAAGTATTTTTTGTAATAAAAAATCATCAATAACAATTGGCTCTAATGATGGTTGTTCAGGCCAATTAATGTCAATAAAATTTTGATTCTCAAAAAACTTATCATTAGAATATCTAGGTAAGATATGGAAATGAACCTGATTGTCCTGCATCATTAATGCTAAATAATTTATCTTATCAGGTTTAAAAGTGGCATTTAATATTTTTTCAATTTCTTTGAAAGCTAATGTTAGCTCAGCACCTTCTTGTTCCGTTATATTTGAAAGTTTTTCACATTCTCTATTTAATGTTATTACACAAGCTCCTAATGTAGGTTGATGTGGTCTTAAACTTATTATCCAAGCCCCTACACGTTTTATCTCAAGTTGAATTAACTTGAATTTCACTATAAAATCTTCTTCTAAATTTATCATTTCATTGTTTTTTTTATAACTTCATTATCACCTCTTTTAAAAGGGTACTTGAAATATGTTTGGTATAAGGAAGATAAATAACTTTTATTCCAAATGCATTTAATTCATTTTCCAAAACTTGACCTTTCGGAGTATTTCTCCAGTCGTCACCTTTTATCATTAGATTAAATTTGTTTTTTTCAAAAGCTGCAACATTGCTTAAATTATCTTTTGCCACGGCTAAATCAACAAACTTAATATTCTCTACAATTTGTATCCTTTCTTCAAATGGTATTACAGGACATTTACCTTTCATGGTTTTTGTAATATCATCTGTAGTAACACCTACTATCAAATAATCACAATGTTTTTTGGCATTTTTTAAAATATTTAAGTGTCCTACATGAAATAAATCAAAAACACCGGTTGTATAACCAATAATACTCTTCTTTTTCATAATTTAGATATTAGGATTAAAAATAACAGATTCTAGATAATTAACAATATTTTCAGATGCTGTAATATTGTTTGGCGGTTTAATAATTGAGTTATAGATTTTAATTCTATCACTATATCTTGTATCCATTCCATTTAAAATAACATTATTAATAAACTTATCAACATCTTCAAAGCTTTTACCATGATATAGGCTTTTAAAAGCAAGTTTTCCGACCTCATTAAATTTATCCACTATATTGTCATTTTCAAATAAAAACATTACAGGTTTTCCGGTATACAGATATTCAATTACAAATGAACTGCTATCATGAATCATTCCATCAGATGTTTTAAATAAATCAACATACTCACCTTCTTGTAGTTGTCCATTATCTATCTCTGACCATTTAGAATAATATCTGTCTGTTTTTGTTTTACCCCAAACTTCGTCTTTGCTTAGTTTAGCACGCAGTACTGGATGTGGCTTAAAGGCTATTTGAATTAAATTATTATATTTTTTAGTAATTTCAATCATAAAATCTGCATATTCCAAAAAATTAGAATAGTCAAGTGTAGCCCCCTGTCCTTTTATTGTATGATGAGGTGCCCATATGATTCTTTTTATTTTATTATCTTTTATTTTCCAAACGTCTTTTGGTTTATAATTTTCTTGAAGAAACTTATCCATCCCTGGAAAACCAGTTACTATAGTGTTATAGCTTTTATTTCTGGCATATTGTTTAGATAATTTCTTATGGATTTCTGTTTCTAAAAAGAATTTCCATACAAAATTTTGCATTGTACTGTTAAAATGCGATTGATATAAATATGAATTTTTAAATCCATAAGGAACGTAACATGTAAGACAATTTTGATAATTAGTGATACTATATTCTGGCCTAGTTAAATTACCCGGATTTGTAAAAAAAACTAAATCTGGTCGATATATCTTTTTTAAGTCAAGCCACTTTCCTTTACTCTCGTCTAAAGTTTTGACAACATTATAACCTTTAGATTTAAATGAGTCATATGTTCTGTGAATTTCTCGCAACATAATTTCTTTACTAAATGCTGTATAAGGACATACAAAAACTACTGGCTCAAACCTATTACTGTTAATCATTAATTTATATACCTCTTCATATTTCCAAACTGATTCATGAATAAGTAAAAAAGCAACTTTAATTTTATCTTTTTTTTGAACTAATGCCAATGCACTACTATGATTACTCTGAACATTTCTAAACTTAATAATAAACCTTAGTTTTCTATATTGTTCTAATAACGTTTGAATTATCTTAGATTTGTATAATATTTTCAAACAATTATATAAAAATTGTGGTAATTTTTTTTTAAGCGTTGGAACAATTTTGTAACCCATTTTTACTTTTTTTTGATTGCAATCATAAACAAAAAGTTTATACTTTTTTATTAGAATCCTTCTTTTTTTTTAAATTCAAGTGAATTTGTTCTAATATTTCTGATATTTAAGCTATAATTTTATCGTAGTTTTCTAAAACAACTAACCACAGTGATTAAAAACAATTAACGGTCTCAATAACCTCATTAAGCTCCTCAATTTCGACAACTGAGCTAAGAGGTATACTTAAAATTTCTTCTGAAATTTTTTCTGTTAATGGATATGATAAACTTTTGAAATTACTATAAGCTTCTTGTTTATGAATTGGTATTGGGTAATGGATTAAATTGTCTATACCTTGTTTATCAAGAACTAATTTTAATGCTTCTCTTTTATTTGTTTTAATAACAAATAAATGCCAAACATGCTCATTATCATCTTTAGGCATATTTGGTAATGTTATATTCAAGTTTTGAATTTCTTTCAAATATAACTTCGCTACCGTTCTTCTTGCTTCATTTTCTTTATCTAAATATTTTAGTTTAACAGACAAGAAAGCAGCTTGAATTTCATCCATTCTAGAGTTTAATCCTTTAAATTGATGGTGATACTTTTTATTCGAACCATAATTAGCAATTGTTCTAATTGTGTTAGCCAATTCGTTATTATTTGTAGTTACAGCTCCTGCATCACCAAGTGCTCCTAAATTTTTTCCTGGATAAAAACTAAATGCAGCTACATCTCCAAGGGCACCGGTTTTTATTCCTTTACAAGATGCACCAATTGCTTGCGCATTATCTTCAATAATTTTTAAATTAAAACGACTTGCTATTTCTTCTAGTTTTTTTGACCAACAAACTCTGCCATATAAATGAACAACCATTATAGCTTTTGTTCTATCTGTAATTTTCTCTTCAATTTTATCAAAGTCTAAATTGAAGGTTTCAATATCTGGCTCAACAAAAACTGGCTTTAAACCATTATCAGTAATTGCCAAAACTGAAGCAATAAATGTATTTGCAGGCACAATAATTTCATCACCCACAGACATTACCCCCATCTCTACGTAAGCTTTTAAAATTAACCTTAAGCCATCTAAACCATTAGCAACACCAATACTATTGGATACGTCAATATATGAACACAATTCACTTTCAAAGTTTTTAACTTCATTCCCTAAAATATACCAACCTGAATTAATAACTCTCTCTGCAGCTACTTTTAATTCAGCTGTATATTGTGAATTAATTTTACCGATATCTAGAAATTTAACCATATTATTTTATTATTTTATTATCACTCCATTTATATTGCGTGCCACTCTTATTAGATATCAAATTTTTATCTAATATATCTCCTAAGTCTGTAATATAACCTCTGTGTTTTGCGGGGTTTCCAAACCATAACTCATTTTTACCGACAGGTTTAGTTACTACAGAACCTGCCCCAATCATAGAAAATTCTTCTATAACATTACCAGCAATTATAGTCGAATTTGCACCAATTGAAGCACCTTTTTTTATAATAGTTTTATTAAATTCTTCTGGATATATTTTTGACCTAGGGATCAGATCGTTTGTAAAAGTTACATTAGGCCCAATAAAAACATTATTTTCAATTCTTAAACCATCCCATATCTGAACTCCACTTTTAACTGTAACATTGTTACCTATAACAACATCGTTTTCTATTAACACATGAGAATTAATATTACAATTATCACCTATTTCAGCATTAGGAAGAACAATAACAAATTGCCAAATTGATGTATCTTTTCCTATTTTTTTTGTTTGTACTTCAGCTAAAGAGTGTATCATCTTTTTTTATTTAAAAACACTTCATAATCTCTAATGTAATCTTTTTCTGAATATTTTTCAGAAGCTAAAACCAAGCAAATAGAACTTGAGGAAAAATTATCTAATTCACGCCATAAACCAGGTACAATATGCAGGGCTTTATTTGGGTTATTAAGAGAAATTCTTCTTTTATTAACACCATCATATATAATTACATCAAAACTACCACTGGCAGCAATAATATATTGTTCTAAATCATAGTGAGCATGACCACCTCTTTCTTCTCCACTTGGTACATCATATAAATAGTAAATTCTTTTAACATCAAAAGGAATATTCTTACTATTTTCTACTACTGTAATGTTTCCTGATTGATTATGTACTTTACCAACCTCAACAACTGAACAATTAAAAACTTTATTGCTAGATAGTTTCATTTAGTATTTTTTTTAAATTCGTTAAAATCTCTTATATAGTCTGTCTCATCATATCCTATTGAAGAAACTATTAACGCTAATGAATTTGTTGAAAAATTCTCTAACTTCCTCCAATTTAAATTAGGTACAAATAAACCATCATAAGATCTATTTAAATTATACCTGCTCTCTTGATTACCATCATTTAAAACTACATCAAAACTACCAGACAAAGCAATTATAAACTCATTAGACGCTTTAAAAGCATGTCCTCCTCTTGTTTCTCCTCCTGGTACATCATAAATCCAATAAGTTCTTTTAATTATAAAAGGGATTTGGTTTTCATTTTCAAAAAAGCTTAAATTACCTCTCTTATCTAATACTTTAGGTAAACTAATAAGTCTAGCTTTATTCATTATTTTATAATTGAGCTATCTTTTTAATATATTTACCATAACCACTTTTCCCATATTTCTCAGAAGACTTTAAAGCTTGTTCTTTATTAATAAACCCATGTAAGTATGCTATTTCTTCTATACAAGCTATTTTTTTATCTGTTCTTTTTTCCATTACACGAACAAACTCCGTTGCACCGTCCATAGAATCTACAGTTCCTGTATCTAACCAAGCCATACCTCTTGTCATTAAACCTACTTCTAATTCTTTATTCTCTAAGTATATTTGATTTAAAGTTGTTATCTCTTTTTCGCCTCTTTCTGATGGTTTTACTTTTTTAGCGTATTCAACCACTTTATTATCATAAAAATAAAGACCTGGAACTGCATAAGAAGATTTTGCCTTTTCTGGTTTCTCTTCAATACTAACTACTTTATTATTTTCATCAAATTCGACTACTCCATAACGTTCTGGATCATTAACAGGATAAGCAAAAACAGCTGCTCCTTCTACATCAACCTTACTTCTTAATAAGGTTCCAAAACCATTCCCATAGAAAATATTATCACCTAGAATAAGTGCTACTTTATCATCGCCAATAAAATCCTCACCTATAATAAATGCTTCTGCAAGTCCATTTGGTTCTGGTTGAATTGCATATTCAAACCTACAACCTACTTGCGATCCATCTCCCAACAATTTTATAAATGCTTCTTGATCATGTGGTGTTGTTATAATTAATATTTCTCGAATTCCTGCTAACATTAAAACCGATAGAGGGTAATAAATCATCGGTTTATCATAAATAGGTAATAATTGCTTACTAACTGCTATGGTAATTGGGTATAATCTAGTACCTGATCCTCCTGCTAAAATAATTCCTTTCATAATTAATTATATTGTTTTTGATAATAAGTAGTATAGTCACCATTTATAATATTATCCATCCACACGTTATTCTCTAAATACCAATCAATAGTTTTAGAAAGGCCTTCTTCAAAAGTTACAGATGGTTTCCATCCTAATTCTTTATTTATTTTTGTTGCATCAATTGCATAACGTAAATCATGTCCCGGTCTGTCTTTTACATAAGTGATTAACTTTTCACTTTCACCTTTTTCCCTACCTAATTTTAAATCCATTTGTGAACATAATAATTTTATCAAATCTATGTTCTGCCATTCATTAAACCCTCCAATATTATAAGTCTGCTTATTTCCCCCTTTATGAAAAACTAAATCGATCGCTATTGCGTGATCTATAACATACAGCCAATCTCGAGTGTATTTTCCATCACCATAAACAGGCAGGCCTTTATTATTAATAATATTATTAATAAATAATGGTATTAATTTTTCAGGAAATTGGTTTGCTCCATAATTATTTGAACAATTACTCATAACAAATGGCATTCCGTATGTTTCGCCGTATGCTCTAACAAAATGATCTGAACTAGCTTTACTTGCAGAATAAGGAGAATTTGGATCATAAGATGTTTGTTCTGTAAACAAACCTTCTTCACCTAGTGTTCCATAAACTTCATCTGTACTTATATGATAAAAAAGTTTATCTTGAAAATTATCTTTCCAAGCATTCTTAAAAGCATTTAAAAGTACCATTGTTCCTAAAATATTGGTTTTAGCAAATGCTAAAGGGTCAGTAATTGACCTATCTACATGAGATTCTGCAGCTAAATGAATTACATTATCAAATTTGTGTTCTTCGAAAATACTATCTATAAATTTTTCGTTAGTAATATCTCCTTTAATAAATATGTAATTATCTTTTGATTCTATATCTGATAAATTTTCTAAATTCCCTGCATAGCTTAAAAAATCTAAATTATAAATTTTGTATTCAGGATACTTATTTACAAAAAGCCTTACAACGTGAGATCCAATAAAACCTGCTCCACCAGTTATTAATATTTTCTTACTCATAATTATCTATTTATACCACAAAAATCTAAAAGGACTTTGTCGTTTGTATTTTTAATATTTTTAAACTCATTATGAGCAACTAAAAAAACAATAATGTCTGCTTTATCAATTGCATATTTATAATCTGTTAATTTAAAAACATTGTGTTCTTTAATATTTGGCTCAACAATAAAATATTCTCCATTATTGTCATTTTGTAAAACTTTGTTGACAATATATTTTGCTGGAGATTCTCTTAAATCATCAATATTAGGTTTAAAAGCAAGTCCCATTAGGGCAATACTTGGTTTTTTTCCATACTGCAGTTCAAACTTCAATTTTTCTGTCTGAATTTTCTCTGCACACCAAAAAGATTTATAATTGTTAACCTCTCTTGCTGTGCCAATAATTTTAGATTCCATTGGATAGTCTGAAACTATAAAATAAGGATCGACTGCTATACAGTGACCACCAACACCACAGCCTGGTTGTAAAATATTAACTCTTGGATGTTTATTAGCTAAAGAAATTAAATTCCAAACGTTAATATCTGCCTTATCACAAATTAAAGAAAGCTCATTTGCAAAAGCAATTTGTACATCTCTAGAAGAATTTTCAGTTAGTTTGCACATTTCGGCTGTTCTTGCATTGGTAGCATGTAATTCTCCTTTTACAAATTGTTTGTAAAAATTAATTGCTTTTTCTGTAGATTTCTCGTCAACACCGCCAATTACTCTATCATTATACACCAATTCATGCATTACATTGCCAGGCAATACTCTTTCAGGACAGTATGCTATATTTAATTTTCCTCTTAATTCTGGTCTTTCCCCATAAATGAAATTCATCATTTTTTCAGTAGTTCCAATTGGCGATGTAGATTCTATAATATACAAATCTCCTTCTTTTAAGAATGGCAAAATATTTTTAGTAGCAGATTCAACATAAGATATATCTGGTTCATGGTTCCCTTTAAAAGGAGTTGGAACTACAATTAAATAAGTTTCTGCTTCAACAGGCTTAATATCTGCTTTTAAAAATCCTTTTTTAACAGCCTCTTCCACTGCAATATCTAAGCTTGGCTCGACAATATGAATTTTCCCTTGTTTAATAGTATCTACCACACTTTGATTAATATCTACACCATGCACTCGAATTCTATTTTGTGCTATTAATGCTGATGTAGGTAAACCGATATAACCTAAACCCATTGTAACTACTTTTACTTTGCTCATTGTATTATAATTTTGAAATAAAATTAATTATTCTTTGACATGCTTTTCCGTCTCCATAAGGATTATGTAATGAGCTCATTGATTTGTACTTTTCTGGATTATCTATTAATTCTTGCGCTTCTTTTATTATTTTGTCTGTATTTGTACCAACTAAAATTACAGTACCAGCTTCAACAGCTTCGGGTCTTTCAGTTGTATTTCTCATTACTAAAACAGGTTTCCCTAAACTTGGAGCTTCTTCTTGTACACCTCCACTATCAGTAATGATTAAATAAGATTTATTCATAAGCCAAACAAATGATGGGTATGAAAGTGGTTTTACTAGATGAATATTACTTACATTTCCAAGAAGTTCGTTTACAGGCCTCAAAACATTAGGGTTTAAATGAACTGGATATATAATTTCTATATGTGGGTTATTAACCGCAATTTCTTTTAATGCAGCACAAATATTTATAAAACCTTGCCCATGGTTCTCTCTTCTGTGCCCTGTAACTAAAAGAATTCTATTATTAAAATCTAGTGTTTTTTTGAGTTCAATAATATCTTCATTATCTAAATTCGTTACTCTGTTAGAACTCTCTAATAAAGCATCAATAACTGTATTTCCAGTGACTAAAATATTTTCTTTTAAAATATTTTCTTTTAGTAAATTTTCTTGAGATTTTGTTGTTGGTGCAAAATGATACGATGCAACTCTACCTGCAACTTGTCTATTCATTTCTTCAGGAAATGGAGATAACATATTATGGGTTCTTAAACCTGCCTCGACATGGCAAACTTTTGCGCCAGAGTAAAAACCTGCAATACTTGCTGCCATAGTAGTGGTTGTATCTCCATGAACAAACACAAAATCCGGCTTAAATGATTCTAAAATCGGTTTTAAACCAGAAATGACTTCTCCAGTAAGGTTATATAAATTTTGATTGGGCTTCATTAAACTTAAATCATAATCTGGTGTAATATCAAAGAAATTTAAAACTTGATCTAGCATTTCTCTATGTTGACCTGTAACACAAACTTTTGTTTCAAATCTATCATCCGATAAAAATTGATTGACTAATGGAGCCATTTTTATAGCTTCGGGTCTTGTTCCAAAAATAATAAGATTTTTCTTTTTCATAAACTATTTACCTATTTGAAAATATTCAAAACTTTTACTCTCTAAATTATAAGCAGTATATTGATTACGTCCGTCAAAAATAACAGGCGTTTTCAATTGTGTCCACATCTCCTCAAAATCTGGCGAACGAAACTCTTTCCACTCCGTAAGTAATACAAGTGCGTCTGAACCTTTTAAAACCTCATATTTCGAATCTACATACGTTATATTTTGAACTCCTTTTAGATAATGCTTTTTTGCTTCATCAATCGCCTTTGGGTCATAGGCTTTTATTTTAGCTCCTCTACTCACCAATTCTTTAATTACATAAATCGCAGGTGCTTCGCGCATATCATCGGTTCCTGGCTTAAAGGCCAAACCCCAAATACCAAAAGTAAATCCGGTTAGATCTTCTCCAAAACGGGTTACTATTTTCTGAGCGATCACTAATTTCTGAGCATCGTTTACTTCTTCTACCGCAGTGATCAATTGCGCAGTATAGCCATTTTCTTT